>Ga0315295_10002982_pt1 | contig 14360 bp, 8 predicted proteins | sample YL17G14_0_MG_FD_204453 | JGI IMG/M metagenome (GOLD analysis project Ga0315295, IMG submission 204453) | Sediment microbial communities from Yellowstone Lake, YNP, Wyoming, USA - YL17G14_0 | ecosystem: Environmental > Aquatic > Freshwater > Lake > Sediment | place: USA: Wyoming | collected...
TCGCGGAATTCGAGGCAGAAGTGAAAAATATGACGCCGTAACAAAAAGGCCAGCTGCTGCAGATGCTTGAAGACAAAAGGTTCAGGCCGGAAGACCTGGTAATATTGAGCAACGAGAACGTCCCCGAAAAAGACATGAGATACGGAGGGTATCTTGATGCCGCGTTAAGGATGGTATGGGGGAAGAAAGCGGAAAGCATGTCATCCACGTTCGGCGAAACGACCATAAAAGAGATCATGGAATTCCTCCTTAAGATAAGAGGTTCCTCAGGCACCGTATCCGAGTTCTGCGACACGTTAAAGTCCATTTATCCCGCCCTTGACCTTAAAGTGTACGACGTCAAACCTTTCGTTCCCGAATACTCCATTACCAACGAGCTGATCAAGAAAGGGACAGTGGAAGTGGAGGTCAACGGCGTAAAGAAAACGCTCACTCGCGCAGAATTCATCGATCTGATAGTCGCGACCGCCGGCGAAGAAGAAAAATACACCGGGGTCAAGACAAGGATGAAAATAGTGGATGAAACATCCCTTGATGACAAGGCCGTGCAGAAGGGTAAAGAGGAATTCATGGCCGAACTGTACGAGGCCATGAAAGCGTCGCCGGCAATACCCAATACGGAGATAGAGGCAAGGATAGAAAAGATAACCCAGCCGCCGCTCAGGTTCTTTGAGAGCAAGGCAGCGGAATATGAGTACTGGACCAAGGAGGCGATAAGCACCGCCAAAGAAGGCAGGCTGCATTTGCTTACCGCCCATGACCTTACCGAGGTAAAAGCTTTGGAGAAAAAGCTTCATGATAAGCTCGGTAATAACAGAGAGGTGCATGTGCTCACATATACTTCAGAAATGGACAATATCGATGAGATCACAAGAGTCCTCAGACAGGCTTCGGAATATGCCAAGAAAGGCGAGGGCGTCATACTTGTAAGCGACAGGGCATACAGGGGCGTTGATATCGAGGTCAATGACAAGGGTGAGACTTTCGTAAAGATCGAGATAAAAGGCAGCGGGGGAAAGACAGAAACAAGATTGCTGCCGATAAAAGAGGGCGGCGGCAGGGTAAGCTATGTGGGCGGCCCCAGCAGCATCGCCGACCTTGTGCAGGCGCTGGGCCGTGTTGCCAGGTCCAGGTTCGCAGGCGTAAAGGAATGGGGCCTGACCTTTGACAATCCCGTCCTGGCCAAATACCTTGACATGGTAATAATGGGAAAAGCGGGTTTCGATGAAAAAGCCGTTGAAGGCCTGCTCGCTACCCTTGATAAGGCCGGCAAAACGAAAGAAAAAGAGACACTTGAAACGTTCATTGACGGATATAAGAACGGGAGCATGCCCATAGATGTTTTGAACGCCCTGACAATGGCGCAGGGTGTAAGCGCGAAAAAGCCGTTCAAGATCGGCAAAACTGAGATAAATTCCACTGAAGACCTGAAAGCGTATTTTGCCAAAAAATACAATAAAGAGACGCACAGCTTTGAAATAAGCGCTTCGGAACAGAAAGAGCTGTACGGCTTGATACTGGAATGCTACGAGCAAGTGAAAATGGATATGACCAGGAACATAATACAGGTCAGCAAAGACGGTGACATAAAGAGCAAAGCCAAAAAGCCGCTGCTTGAGCTTTATAACAGGGTCGACGATCCACTATCCCTCTCAAGGCTTGCCTGCACCCAGATGACGGATAAGCTGTTCGAAATGGGCGATATAAATGGTAAGAGGCCTGTTACTGAAGCCGATGTAAAGTATTTGACGGCCAGGATCGTCGAAATCACAGGACTTGATGAAAAGAACATAGACATTTCCAATCTGGTGACAATGAAAATGAATGTTGAGGATGCGAAGATCGCTATATCCAAGGCGTTGTTCGCGGGGATGGACCCCGGCTTTATGCAGGACAGATCAAAAAGATTCAGCCTGCAGCTCCTGCTTTTCGATGCCACAAGCTGGGCTTACGGCAATGAAAGCAAAATGGCCATGGACAGCGCTAACGCCGAAACAAGGGAAAGCAGCATAAGAGAAGTGTGGGGAACGGCGCAAAAGAAGTTACTTGAGGTCCTGTTCAGAAAATACTTCTATTCTGACACCACAAAGAACGTGCTGACAAAAGCCGCGAGGGCAAAAACAAAGAGCGGCGGCTACAAGATAGTTGAGGTAACAGGGTCTATCGTTGATTCAACAAAGACCATGCCGGGAAAAGCCGGTATCACGGAAGTCGAGATAAAGGGCAACGCATGGTTCGACATAAGCGAAAGGTCCTGCTTAGAGCTTGCGGGCATGGGCATAAAAGGCATTTATCTCGCCGATGGGATGGAGCTTACCCGGTATAACATTGAATCCGTTAAAGCCCTGGTCAATTCGGAAGCCGCGGGCGATAAAGCGCTGATAATGACATCGGATGGCCTTTTCGTGGCAAGAAAAGATAAAGAAAAGGGCTGGGTGATATCGGGTACGGACGTTTCTTCATCGAACATGGAAGGCCTTGTAACGCAGATAGCGGAAAGCCAGGGGAAGATAAAGCCGACCTTATTTTACCAGTTCGTCAAGGCAAGAATAAAGGCGGCGGGGAGCCCCGAAGGGGTTTTCGGGATAACCGGCGATAAGGCGAACGCGAACCTTGATGATGCATATAAGAACCTGAGAACAATAGTTGCCGGCGATAAAGCACTGGAAGATAAATTGGACGACGCGATGAAAATGACAGGGGAAGAATTCAAACTGAAACATAATCCGGACGCGGCGCAGAAGCCCGGAAAGGTGTTGTCCAAGGCAGGCAGGTTCATGTACGTGCCGAACGACCCGAAAGTAAGAGCGGACACATCAGATATATTCGGGAGCTGGAAAGAACTTATCTTAAGGATGAACGGCTTTGCCAGCATAAGCGAACTTGATGATGCATTAAAAAGACAGGAGCCGATCGAATTGCCGGAGAACCTGGCAACCGACATGATAAAGAATTCCGGCATCGCCGGGTTCGCTGAGGTCGTGGCCAAGCAAGTGGTGCCGACCGGAAGCGGCGCGATAGGCATGGCTTTTGGCATCAATTTGATAACGGCCTACGGCAGGGAAGCCCTGGCTGCCATGCGGGGTCAGGCTGATCCGTATTTCTTGAGCCATCCGGGCGAAGTATTAACGGGTGCTATCGATAACGCACGCTGGGCGCCTATATACGCGATCGGTGACAGGACCCTGGAGCTTGGCGTGACGGCATTGGTCAGGGCCCCGCAGGTAGGCCCTGTTTCCAATATCATGAGCGCGAAAGCCTGGGGGGCATTTGATTACAAGGGTTTTGCTAAATACAACTTCTCATACGCGCCGTTCTTATTCGCATCCGGCATGGGTTATGCATGGTTTGACGCGGAGTCCCGATATGAAGCGCTTCTTACCAGTAACAATCCGGCCGAGAGACTGATGGGCGAGAACCTAATGTGGCAGTATAGAAGAGGGGAAGGGAAGATAAACTTCCTGTATGAAACCGGGTCCATTACCGGGAATTTATTCGGGTTAGGTTTCCTGTCAAGGCTGGGTATCTCAATGGGTGCCGTGCAGATAGGAAGAATGGTGGGTATTGACCATGAAAAAGACGAAAAGGCCGCAATGGCAAAATACGGACCGGATATTGAGGCCTGGAACAAAGGCTATGAGTCCGGTCAGATAAAGATATCGCCCGAAGATCAAAGACTGGTAAAGGACAGGAAAGACGAGACGGAAGCGGGCAAGAGAGGTTTCGGGCTCTTCGATACCGAATACCGCATAGCTTTTGACCAGCTGATGTCTGCAGGCGCGGTAAATGCGGCCAAATGGGGCATGGGCAAGACCGGCATGATGATAGCAGATGCAGCCACCGGGAAGCTTGTCGCGAATGAAGCTTTAAAAGAGGCTGGCATGGCCGGCGCGGCCAGATTTGGCGCGTCAAAGGCGGTATCCGCAGCGAATGCTTATCTCTGGGTGCCTTTCATCATAGGTTACGGCAGCGCCGGCGTAACATGGATAACGGACGAGACAGCCGGCATAAGCTCCCATGAAAGGGACATCAGGGCGTCCGTATTTGACCGGTATACGGCGGAAGGCGGATTCCGCGAAGGTCTGCTGTGGTTCTTCGGCTTCAAGAACGTGTTCGAAAAATATACGATAGGCGACAATTTCTCCACACTGGCCGATGCCGCCATAAAGGAGCAGATAGAGAACGAGGCCAACTGGGATTACTATATGGCGCAATTCAGGAGCACCATGATGATGACCGGCGGTAAGAACATAATTACCAGGGAAATGATCACGGGCGGGAATGTTCCTGTGCCGAACGCGGCGCCCGGATCATCGATGACCTCCTGGACCGACTCACAAATGGTCTATAACGAAGGCGGGATAGCTAAGGGAAGGCCGTGGGAGGCCAATAAAGAAGAGGTCTGGCATCTTATCAATGAAACCTTTAACCAGGTCAACCCTAAGAGGCCGGAGACGGTTGAAAAAGCGGTGCAAAGGTATCTTAAGCTCCTTAAGCTGCTTGGCGGAGATGCCGGGATGAAAAAAGGATTTGAGGAGCTCATGTATATCACCGAAAAAATATACGCGCAATCCGGCGACAAGATAGTTGAATCCTTCAAGCAGTCCACTCTGGCGGTTCTCGGAGAAACGGCAAGCAAGGGCGTGACCGAATATAAAGCATATCTTGCTAAAAATGAAAGCCGGATAAAGGCGGCGGGCCTTACGCTGGATGACTGCCTGCAGGGTAATAATTTCGCTAAATATTACGCGGAATACGCTTACGAAAAGCGCGTCGCCACGATCAATGATCTGATGGCAAGCGGCAAGGCGCCGAAAGAAAGATGCGAAGCTGAGCTGGCCTCGCTCAAGAAAAACAAGGATAAAATGACAACTGAGCTCCGCACAGAAATAACAAGGAGCGGCAGCAAGAGCGTAAAAGATTTCCTGGTGTTCGCTATGCTGGCGGGAGATGACGGATTCAAGGCTTACGCGAAGAAAGATGTCGCTGACTACAGCCCGGCTGAATTGATGAAGCTGTATGAGGAGTATCTTGCGAGCGATCAGGTCAAGGACCAGCTTATAGGCTCGGCTGTAGCGATCCATAAAAAGATACATGACGAATATATAGTAAAAGGCGGCAAAGAAGCAGCAAAACCGGAGCTGGCGATGAAGGAGATAAAGAACATCTTCGGCGGCCACTATGTTGAGCTGGACATGAAAGCAAAGTCATTGCCTATATGGGTCGAGCACGCCATCAGCGGTTTTGGCGAATTCATGGAAAAAGCCCGTCAGCTGGAAAAAAGAAATGTGGTCAGCGTGATCGTGAGCGAGAACATCACCGTTACCAATGCTTTGTTCGATGATATCGCGGCGATGATAGACAAGGCTTGTGAATACAATGACACATTGAAGAGCTCAAAGAAGATAATTGAGGTCAACAAAAAAGGAGAGATCATAGTATATTATGTTTCCAAGGGTATTGCCGGAGGGTTAAGGTTAAATAATATCCTTAATAACGGCCGCACGGAGCCGGTAATAATAGATAAAGAAAAAAGGTCCGCCCTTTATGCAAGGGGGCTGACCGATCAGGCGGCACAATATGCTCCGGCACAGGAACAGAATTCAGTTCAGATAACGGTCAATAAGCTGGCATCAAGCACCACATTTTCGGATAGCTCCCCGGTAAACCCGAACGGAATGCCGGGAAAAAACAATTAAAGAACATCAACCTCACGATCATTTCCAGCAACACTGAAATTTCCGCTCCATTATTGCGATAATTATGCGGGATAAAGGTGAAATAATGGAAGGTCCGGTCAACCCGATTTTTAAAATAAGCAGCCGCGCCGACGTTCAAAAGCTTGTCGGAAGAATGTCCCGATCCGGCATGGTAGCTAAACCCGGCAATGGACTAATGAGGGTTTGCTGTCCGGTCGAGCTTTTGGGGCCGTCAGAACGGGCAATGCTCAACGCAAAGCTGGGGCTGCTTGAAGAAGCGAAAAAGCTGCATATACTTTCTCCGGACGTTAAGCCCAAGGACCTCGGCAAACCGTTGGAAGAGTTTGTTAAGGCGCTTTTCCCGGGGGCGGGGCACATGTATTTACTCAGGAATTCAGGCATGTATCAGATAGTATCTTCCGCCAACCTCGCTTTCAACCCCCAACACCTGGATATTTCATCTGCTGACAGCCTTGTCTCCATGGCATGCGAAAGCAATTACATGCTTAGAAGGACAGTGTACCTTATTAATACACAGGTCCCGCACGTGTTCCTTGAGAACAAAGCGCTCATCTATATTTACAATGCCAGGGAATACGCGCCAAGCCTGCATCATTTGGAAGAAGGGCCTATCGATCAATGCGGCTTTAAAATAGACCTTAAAAAGCTGGCAAAGATCGGGATAAGATCAATTGCGGTTGCGCCTATCATGCGTTCCGGTAATGATGAGGATGTCCAGGGAGCATTGATTTTAGTCGGTCCAAAGGGATTTTTGAACCCTTTCATTGACCTTATAGTTTTGAGAGAGCTGGCCGATTATCTGGCCGAGACCATTTGTCAAAACCTTAAAAAATAATAAAATAACCTCGTTTTTCCCCGTTTTAACGCAAGTTTTCACCTTTTTAATCCGATATTACATATAGAAGAGGTGTATAACGTGACTGATTCAATGTCGGGATCGATGGCGGTCAATCCTTATGGCTTTCTGCCTGGAAAGACAAAGGCCACAGCGGAAGAGGCTTTGCCCAGAGAATATGCAGGCATAGTGCCCGTACAGGATAATACGCAGCAATATAGCCCTGTAGGAGCTACTATAAACCCTAACAGGTTCCTGTATCAATCTTTCGCGGATTATATCAACAGCAACACAAGGGACTATTCTGGAACAATGACCCTCTCCAATTATATCTCTGTGCTGCAGGAAAAAATCTCTTCCGGCAAGCCTTTCACGGAGATCGTCGTAAATGTTTCGCTAAGGGATATCAACTCAAAGTTCGGCCATGCGGGCGGGGACGCTTATCTTACAAAGGTGTTCAGGACCATCAGTGAAACCGGAATTTCTTACGAGACAAGCACAAGGGATGCGGCGAGCTTTACGCTTATCATTGATGGCACGGACAAGGCCGCGATAAAAGGCGCGATGAGCAGGATAAGCGAAGCGCTTTCAAGGGTGGACAAGCTCGAAATATTCAAAGGGAGATTCGCCTTTTTTGAAGGAGGGATAAAACCCAACATTACGGCAGCCGTTATCGATCCTTCCAGGGGCGGGATAACGCTGACCGACCTGATGAACGTGCATGATCATTTTATCGGAAAAGCGAATGCGGGAGAAGGAGCTTTCGAGGTGGCCGATATTGACGCCGCTTCGGCTAAAAGGCTTGACCTGTCCGGCAAGGTCAAGAGCGGCATCACCCCGTTTGACGCATCAACAGCATGGCCAAAATGGTGGGACGTGCTTAAGAACAAAGTACGCTCGGACCTGTCGCATCTCGACCTGTCTGACGCAAAGATAGAAGAAGCGGTACGCAGGATATACGTTGATCCGCAAAGCGGTCTCTTCAATAAGAAAGCCTATAATCTTATTTCTTCCGAAATGGCCAGAATGCAGAAGCCGGGAGATCGCATATTAAAAGCGCATGTTGACGGGAACAAGCTGAGCGCGTTCAAGAAGGAATATGGAGCGTTCGGCGACCATATAGTAGAGATGCTGGTCAAAAAATTGGGACCCGATGCCGCAGGGACCCTGGCGCCGAACGGCACGATATTGTTCAGGGACCCGAAGGGCGATGAAATGCTCATGGAAAAATTCGTTGAGGCCAGCGGGGACGGGAAGAATCTATCGGACGAAAGCGTCAGAAGAACGAGCATGCAGGAGTTCGAGCATTTTGCCCAAAGGACGAAATCAGGTCTTATTGAGGAGTTCACGGCAAGGGAACTCAGGGCAGTACCAGACAGCCACGGATATTTAAGGGAATATATAAAGGGAATGGGCATCGAACTGGATACTCTGCCTGAGGATGCAAGAGTGAGCCTTGACCTGCCCAAGCTGAAGAGAAGTTTGAATGGAAAGGTATATTCCGAGGTTTCATTCACGGGCAACTGGAGAGCCGTTGAGGCAAAGGTACCGGTCAAATTCCATCCTGCGGTTGACGATCACATCGACAGGGCCACGGACGCATTAAAGAGCGAGAACCCGGAAAGAACGCATATGTTCAGGGAGGGCGAAAAGATAAACGAAGCCACTCTCAGGGACATAGTAAAAAAGTTCAAAGAAGGCAGCGATATCCGAGTTGAAGTCGACGGAAAGACATTGGCGGGCAAAATAGGCAAGGTCATTACGGGCAAGACAGGCGCGTTCGCGTTCATCGCGGTGGTCGGGCTTGCCGAACCGGTGATACTCAACCTCAGCGCGCTTTCGGAGAGCGAACAGTCCGGCAGAACTACCGTTAAGAACATTTCCATAGGCGCCGGAGCTACAGCGGTCTCAATCGGTCTTTTTGAATTAGGCACAAGAACCGTGCTCTACTCACTGACCCGCGCAGGAGCCGGCGAGATCGCCGCTTTCCTTGGCACTAAAGCCATCCCCGTGGTCGGCTGGGCTTTGACCGCGGTCGCGGTGTTTGATGTCGGGCACAAGTTATATTTGTCGAATTCAATGGGCAAGGTGAACATGATGGATGTGGTCGGTCTTGAGACAAAGAACCCTGACGGAAGCGTAAGAAAGCCGGATAACAAGGGATTTAAGTTCTTCAACCTTGATGATAGGACAGGAAATGATCCTATACAGGTGGGCGAAGTGGAAACGGCGGTCACTCTTTTTAAAATGGGTTATTTTAACGATAGATCGTTCGGAAGAACAAAGAGCGTAACGCAGACTCAAAACGCGGTTCCTATGGGCATTAACCTGGGATCGGCGGCCGTTGATCTCAATTTTACGCCGACGGGGAGGAGCGTGGTAGATGCCGCGAGCATAGATAGAACTGTCATGTCCGCAGCAGATCCTGATGCGGCAATATATGAATCTGTAAGGGAGCTATCTTCCGGGAAAATGGAAAGCCTGGATTTTGCCAGTGTCATGCTTTCGCCTTTGAACAGGATGATCTTCAGGGCTCAATTGAAAGAAGCTTTGATGAGGTTCAGGAGCTACCAGGGGTATGGACCGTCGGACGGCGTTAAGGGCCACATTACAAACTATGACATTACTGCTATCCTCAGTGCGGCGCAACTGGGCAGCAGCATATAACCTTGAAGCCTTCTTAAGCCCAAAAAAATAGCCCGGGAAAGTTCCAGGCTTTTGGTGGCTCTTAGAGGGGAGCGCCTGAATAGCAATCCGGGCTACTTTTTCTACCTATATATCGGCCGGTATTCGGAATAATTTCACTTTTTATAAAAAATATTTCCCCCCTATCTACCTTTAGCATCCGTTTTTCAGCAGGTTTGAATTTGCCCTTACATTATGTTATATTTGACCAAGGGAGAGCTATTTTCCATGGCAAAGCTTCATAAAAAAGACCTGATCTCCATCCGCGACTTCTCCAAAGAAGAGGTCCAGATGGTGCTTAACCTCGCGAAATTCCTCAAGGCCAAGGCAAAAAAAAGGATATTTCCGCCGATACTTAAGGGGAAAACCATAGCCATGATCTTCGAGAAGCCGAGCAACCGAACACGGGTCTCCTTTGAAGTGGGGATGTGGCAGCTGGGCGGCCTGGCGATAAACCTTGATTTTAAAGGTCTGCGGTTCGGGGCCGGGGAATCGGTCCCTGATATCGCGCGTACGCTTTCACGCTATGTCAACGGGATAGTCATCCGCACTTTCCATCACGGGATTGTCAAGGAACTCGCGAGGAACGCTTCCATTGCGGTGATAAACGGGCTTACCGACCTTTCGCATCCTTGCCAGGCGCTGGCGGATCTTTTTACTATATGGGAGAAGAAAGGCAAGCTGCGGGGGATAAAGATCGCCTATGTAGGCGACGGCAACAATGTGTGCCACTCGCTTTTTAATATCGCAGCGATCATGGGAATGGAAATGATCGCAGCGTGCCCCAAGGGATACGAACCTGACCCCAACGTCATGAAAGTGGTGCGTGAGGATGCCAAAAAGTCAAAGGCCTTGATAGGCGTGGTGAACGATCCCGCGGACGCTGTCGTGGGAGCCGATGTCATCTATACCGATGTCTGGACCTCGATGGGCCAGGAGAAAGAAGAGCAAAAGCGCCTCAAGGCGTTCAAGGGATATCAGGTGAATTCCCGCCTCATTGAACGTGCGAAAAAAGATGTTATAGTTATGCACTGCCTTCCCGCGCACAGGGGACAGGAGATCACCGATGATGTTATGGACAGCAAGAATTCAGTGGTATTTGATCAGGCGGAGAACAGGCTGCACGTGCAAAAAGCCATACTGGCACTGCTGATGGAGGATTAAATGAACAAGGTAAAAAAAGTCGTCCTTGCTTATTCCGGCGGGCTCGACACGTCCGTAATGATCCCCTGGATAAAGGAAAAGTACGGGTGCGAGGTCATCGCGATGGCGGCCGATGTCGGCCAGGCCGAGGAACTGACGGGTCTTAAAGAGAAAGGCATAAAAACGGGAGCCTCAAAGGTGTTCATCGAGGACCTCAGGAATGAGTTCGTCGAGGATTACCTTTTCAAAATGATAAAGGCGGGCGCTATCTACGAAGGCAGATATCTCCTTGGCACATCCATCGCACGGCCCCTTATCGCAAAGCGTCAGGTTGAGATCGCCAAAAAAGAGGGTGCAGACGCGGTGGCGCACGGCGCAACGGGAAAAGGCAACGATCAGGTCCGATTTGAGCTTACCTATAAGGCTCTCGCTCCTGAACTCAAGATAATCGCCCCATGGCGCGAATGGGACATAAAGGGACGCAACGAAGAGATCGATTACGCGAAAAAACTGGGCATATCCGTTCCCGTCTCAAAAGAAAAGCCGTATTCGTCCGATCGCAACCTCTGGCACATCAGCTTTGAAGGCGGAATACTCGAAGATATATGGAACGAGCCCAAAGAGGATATGTTCGTCCTATCAGTCTCTCCGGAAAAAGCCCCCGATAAGCCGACTTATATCGAGATCGGCTTTGAAAAAGGAGTACCGGTATCTATCGATGGCAGGAATATGGACGGACTGTCGCTTATTACAAAGCTTAACGAGATCGGCGGGGCCAACGGCATTGGCCGCGTGGATATTGTCGAGAACCGTCTGGTAGGCATCAAATCCCGCGGCGTGTATGAAACGCCCGGGGGCACCATTTTAATGGCAGCTCATAAGGACCTTGAATCGATAACCGTTGAGCGCGACATGGCCCACTACAAGGAGCAGATATCCATAAAATACGCGGAGATGATATATTACGGGCAGTGGTTCTCGCCTCTTAAGGAAGCGCTGGACAAGTTCATTGATGATACCCAGAAGAACGTCACGGGAACGGTAAGGCTTAAGCTCTATAAAGGCAACTGCGCAGTGGTAGGCCGAAAGGCTTCGAATTCTCTCTATGACGCGCACCTGGCGTCGTTCGAAAAAGAAGAGGTCTATAACCAGAAGGACGCGGAGGGATTCATTAATCTCTTCGGTCTTCCTATTAAGGTATGGGGGCAGAAGAACAAATGAAAAAAGCAAGACCGAACGCTAAGGGCTCAAAGCTATGGGGAGGAAGGTTCTCCGAGACAATGGCTCGATCGGTTGAAAAATACACGTCCTCGATCGGCGTGGATAACAGGATGTACTGGGAAGATGTACAGGGCAGCATAGCCTGGACTAACGCGCTTAAGCGTGCAAAAGTGATAACCGCGGCCGAGGCATCAAAGATAATAAAGGGCTTAAAGTCCATTCTTGCGGGTCTTGAGAGCGGAAAGATAAGGCTTCAGGAAGGCCTTGAAGACATCCATATGAACATCGAATACCTGCTCATATCAAGGATAGGCGACGCGGGCAAAAAACTGCATACCGGCCGAAGCCGCAACGACCAGGTGGCCACGGATGTCCGGATGTACGTTCGCGAAGAAGTGATCAAGATAGTCCTGGGCATCAACGAGCTGCTTAAAGTGATCGTAAAACTCGCCGAAGACAACATTTCGGTGATAATGCCCGGATACACCCACATGCAGCAGGCTCAGCCCGTGCTGCTTTCCCATTACCTTCTTGCCTATTTTGAGATGTTCTGCCGGGACAAGGACAGGTTCATAGATGCGGTCGATCATATAGATGTTATGCCGCTGGGCTCGGGCGCGCTAGCCGGCACTGCTTATCCCATAGACAGGGCAGCGCTGGCAAAAGAACTTGGCTTCAGCAAGGTGTCGCCAAACTCCCTTGATGCGGTATCGGACCGGGACTTTGTCGCCGAGGTGATATTCTGTGCCTCCATGACGATGATGCACCTATCAAGGATATGCGAAGAGCTTATAATATGGTCGTCGAGCGAATTCGGGTACGTGACTATAGGCGACGCCTATACCACTGGCAGCTCGATCATGCCGCAAAAAAAGAACCCCGACGTGGCCGAGCTGATGCGGGGTAAGACCGGCTCCGTTTACGGAGCGCTGTTCTCCATTATGACGCTGCTTAAAGGCCTGCCACTTGCTTACAACAGGGACATGCAGGAGGACAAGGCTTCTCTTTTCGGCTCAATAGACACTCTCAAATCCTCCGTCGCATTGTTCGCGGAAATGCTGGGGTCGATAAAATTCAACGCGGATGCCATGAAAAAGTCGATGCAGAGCAGTATAGTCGCCACGGACCTTGCGGATTATCTGGTCAAAAAGGGCATACCCTTCCGCTCGGCGCACGAGCTGGTGGGTAAGATAGTCTCTTTTTGCGAAAAGAACGGCAGGGAACTTTCGAAGCTGACCTTATGGGAGCTCCACAAGTTCTCGAGCCTTATCGAAGAAGACGTATACGATGCCATAACCCTTGAAAAAATGATAAGCGTCAGGAACGCGGCGGGAGGAACATCAGCCGCGAGGGTAAAACAGGCTATCGCGGACGCCAAGAAAAGGGTGTAACAGCAGTGGCTGTTGAGCGTACATTTTTCATGATCAAACCCGACGGGGTAAAGAGATATCTTTCTAACCTTCTTCTCTCCAAACTGATGGAGGCGGGTTTCAATGTGGTCTCCCGTAAGCGCATCACGGTAACGCTGGAGCAGGCCGAACGGCTCTATGCCGTCCACAAAGGCAAACCCTTCTATGACGGACTGGTCAAGTTCATAACCTCAGGACCTTCCATACCGACAGTGATCGAGGGAGAGAACGCCGTGGCCCGGGTGCGTGAAATGATGGGCTCCACCGATCCCAGAAAGGCTGCCGCGGGCACTTTCAGGGGCGACAATATAGGGGACCCTCTTTTAACGCCGGACGGGATCATGATGAACATCTGCCACGGATCGGATTCCGTTGATAACGCACGAAAAGAAATGGCGATATTTTTTACTGATGCAGAGATCAATAAGTAGCCTTTTTCTTCTCATCTTAATAGCCATCAGCGCGTACGCCGCTGCCCCTCAAGCGGCGTCATTTCCCGAATATTCGGGATACCTGACCGACTCCGCGAACATGATCGAGCCTGATTACGCCAAAAAGATCAATTATCTGGCGAACAAGGTCAACGAGAATACAGGCGTTGAAATGGCGGTAGCGACCGTGCGCTCTACTTACCCTCTTGATTCAAAAACATACGCCGTGCAGCTCTTTGAAAGGTGGGGTGTCGGCAAAAAGGGCAAGGACAACGGCCTTCTCATACTGCTGGTCAAACGCGACAGAAGGGTGGAAATAGAGGTGGGGTACGGTCTTGAGGGGACCATAACGGACGCATTCTCCGGCGAGGTGCTGGACAAGGTCGCCATTCCGCAATTCAAAAAGGAAGCTTACGGAAAAGGGACCTATCTTGCCTTGCTTACGCTGTCGGATAAGATATCCAGGGAATACGCGGGAAGACCAGGCACAAAAATAGAACAGATCAACCTTAACTTGTATTCCGTTGTGCTGGCGATATCTGTTATAATCACCGTGTTCATTCTATCGCTGCTTGGACGTTCGGTCGCGGGAACTATAATGTCCGGAGTGGTGGGTGCCGTGATCGGTTATTTGATCGCTGGCGTTGTGGGCGTTATCTTTGGTTTCATAATAGGGCTTGCGATGTCCGCTGGAGGTTATTATGGCGGAGGCTTTGGAGGCGGTTGGGGCGGCGGGTTCGGGGGTGGGGGCGGCAGCGGCGGTTTCGGGGGTTTTGGAGGAGGACGCAGCGGAGGCGGCGGTGCAGGCAGAGGGTTTTAGATAACCGCTTGATAGGAAAGGGGAAAAATATGGAAAAGTGGAACAAGCCGTGGGTATGGATAGCAGTGATAATATTAGTGCTGCTTTTGTTCACTA
>Ga0315295_10002983_pt1 | contig 14360 bp, 18 predicted proteins | sample YL17G14_0_MG_FD_204453 | JGI IMG/M metagenome (GOLD analysis project Ga0315295, IMG submission 204453) | Sediment microbial communities from Yellowstone Lake, YNP, Wyoming, USA - YL17G14_0 | ecosystem: Environmental > Aquatic > Freshwater > Lake > Sediment | place: USA: Wyoming | collected...
CGCAGCGAGATATTACCTATATATAAAAGGCTTTTGAGAGAAAGGGCATCGCAGATATCAGTGGAGCGGTTTGAGTTGTGGCCGGGTAAAGGAGAAGGTGAAGGCGAGGAAATCGATTTGGACAGTTTACCCGAGGATTTAAGAAGAGAACTTGAAAGAGAAATAGAAAAATATGCGAAAGAACTTGATGACAAAACCAAAGAAGGCACAAGAGACTGGCAAGTTGCACACCAGGACAAAAAGGATAGAGAACGCGAAGGCCAAAGACAAGAAGAACAACAAGAGGCCGATAGGCTAACAAGAGAGCGATCAGAGAGAGAGAAACAAGGCAGACGCTTATCTGATATGGAAAGATTTATGCGAAGAAAAGCCCTTGAAGATAGAATGAGAAGGTCATTTAACGAATATCAGTTAAACCTTGATATAGTAAAAAGATTGGTTCACACACTCACAGGGCAGATGGGGAATATTATAAGAGAAGATACGAGGCCGAGATGGTTAAGTGGCTTAAGAAAAGGAAAAGATATTGATTGGGATAGATTTTTCGCATCGTCAATGTCAGGTTTTTCCGATGATAAGTATTGGAGAGATAGGATTATTCCAACCAAACGTTCCATAAAATTTACACTCGTTATTGATGAAAGCGGCAGTATGAGTGGGAAACGAGGCGAAAACGCGCTTCTCGCCACTATAGTTTTCATGGATGTCTTGCAGAATTTAGGAATAGATTTTAATGTTAGAGGATTTGGTGAAATCGCATATCTTCATAAGGCTTTCAGAACTCAAATAGTTGAAGGCGTAAGAAGGACCTATGATACAGTTAAAGAACGAAATGAGTTAATAGAGGAATTATCATCATCAATGGCCTCAGGAGGCTGTACCGCAGACGGTAATGCGCTGAATGCAGCAGTTGAGGATATCAGTAAGCATGGTTCTGAGAAAAACATAGTTCTTATTTTAAGTGATGGAGAGGGAAATACAGGCACTCCTCTAAAAGAAGCATTAAAAAATGCAGAGGAGTGGGGAATAAAGGTCATAGGTATGGGCATAGGAGAGGGTATAGAATACGTTGCTAAGAATTACGAGCATTATGTTCAAGTCCCTGACATAGAGATGTTGCCAGTTGAATTTAAGCAGATATTAAGAAGAGAAATAGAGTCTTTTGCAAGGAATCTCTCTCGTGGCCAAGTAGATGAAATAAAAGAAACCCACCCCGCTTTAGATAAAGCCGCAAATGAAGGAAGAATGTTCGCCATTACTTTGAATCAATTAGATAAATTGCAAAAGATGGATGATGAAAGATTAGCCGATATATTTTTAGGGAATCTTATTAATTTAAGGTCACCGCCAGAGACAAGAAACAAACTCCTTGAAAAATTAAAAGACCCTATCTTCAGAGAAACCCTCCTAAAAGGCTTCCGCCTCATGCAAGGTTCAATAAAAGACCAACCAATACCTCAAGATAAACCCATCCGCTTATCTATAGTCATAGAAGATGAAAACCTCCCCACCATACTATTTAAAGACCCCTATAACAACCTAATCGCCCATTCTGGAAGAGGGCAGAAAACAGATACACCCTATACATCAATATATGCAGGCTATAATTCTTTAAATGTTGCAATAAGAACTAATCAAGAAGATGCCTTTAAAGAAATAATAGCTCATGAAGCCCATGATATTGTAAGGGGGTACCATGTTGATGAGGAAATAGAAGAATTAACCAAGCTATACGATGATGTTATAGATTTATATGATGCAGAATCAGCCGCAGTTTTATTGCTAGACCTTCTTCATGCACCGCTTCAAGAAGACAGAATCTACGAAATAAAATACGATGAATCAAGATTATCTCCTTCTCAGGTAGATATCGTTGAGACATATATAAAATTATTGCAGGAAAAAGCACCGAACTCCAATCAAATCAAACCGCGGCCATTCTCAAGTAAAAGAGGTTCTAGAGAATCCTTAATAGCTGTTTATTGCCGAGGGAAAGATTTTAGAGGGGAAGGCCATGTGGATATAAAGATTCCGGAAGGAGAAGAGAAAGATTATCTATTAAGAATCACAGGCATGGTAAATATTGCCCTTGCTTTATCCAATATACCTGATAACGCAACAAAAGAAGAACTAAAAACAACCTATGGGTCTCTCATAAGTTTTATCAAGAATCAATATAAAGACATACTCGGAATAGAACTTGCTATTACAGGTTCATTAAAAGACATGCTAAAGGCATTAAGGTACATCATACTGGAGCTGCCGTTAGCGTATAAGAGGTCGTTGAAACAAATCGAAGAATATAACAGGCTAGCAAGAAAGGCTCTTATATCAGTATAAGCCCCCGCCGAATAGCGAAATTTGCAAATTCCTGTAAGAAAAGGTATATTTAAGTTTAGGTATTAGGGGGCTAGGAATGCCCCCAGTACCTATCTACTAGAACCTAGCCCCTAAATCTCCTCCTCCCCTGCCGTTTGCGATTTCGAACAGGCACGATATTATGGGGCGGTCCTTCACGCTATAACCTCTTGTATATAAAACATTGGGGACGGTCCTTCGCGATATAACCACTTGTAAATAAATAAGTTATGACATGACGCTTTACATGTCATGCGCTGTTGGCTGTGAGCTGTGCGCTATGGGCTATGCACTTTTGGTTTTTAGCTCATAGTTCACAGCCCACAGCGCATAGCCCACAGCGCATAGGTCCATAATATTCCTTGACAAAACGACGGAAATAAGGTAATATTTATACGTGTTTTGGATTGTTTTGGATAAGGTAGGATACATCTAGAGCCGCAAGGCGAAGTGTTTTACGCCATGCGGTTTTTTTTGGATGTAGCGTAGAAAGGGAGGTTATAAGAGGATGAACATCTACGTGGGAAACATTTCGTATCAAGTTACCGATGAGGAACTGAAGAAAGCTTTTGAAGCATTCGGAAAGGTAATATCTGCCACTGTAATAAAAGATAAATACAGCGGCAAATCAAAAGGTTACGGATTCGTTGAGATGCCGACTGATACTGAGGGAAAAGCAGCAATTGAAGGCTTGAACGGAAAAGATTTAAAAGGAAGACAGGTTACGGTTAACGAAGCCCGCCCAAGAACAGAGCGTCCCAATAGAGACGAGAATGGATCAGGTCCTAGTCCTACAGGCAGATACTAGTTCTACAGGCAGAATTCGTTAAGGATTTCCTGTAACATATTCACAGGATAAACCTACCAGTATAATCAAAATTTTGAGGGATTATTCCACAATAAACTCTTGAAGTGTAATGTTTTCAATATTCCGTTATATATCTTTATCAAAGCACAGATGATCACAGATCGCATGGTATGCGGTTTGCTTTCACAGATGCGCCATGCGCTTTGTGCTATGGGCTATGTGCTAATCTGATAATCTGCGTTAAATGTACATACATTTGTGTATATGAGTTTGTTGCCAAACTCAAGTCTGTTGCCGTTAGGCAACAGACTTGATATCATGTGATTCGAACCCCGATATAACTCGTTACGAATACCGAGCAGCGCCGAAGCATGTTGAGCGAAGTTGAACCACAAACGCGTTGACCCCATATTAAGCAGGTAATATATGAATAGGATATTAAAGGAAAAAATAATATACAAAGGCAGGCTCTTAAGATTTTTTGTGAGAAAGCAGAAGTTTCCTAATGGTTACGTAGCGGATCTGGAGGTCGTCAAACATCCCGGGGCTGTCCTGATAACACCTTTTTTGACCGATGAAAAGATAATTTTAATAAGTCAATATAGGCCTGTCATCGGCAAATATATATGGGAGTTGCCCGCGGGGACATTCCATAAAGGCGAAAATGCATTATTGTGCGCCAGAAGGGAATTGATAGAGGAAGTTGGTTATGCGTCAAGCGAGTGGAAAAAATTGGGTTTTATTTATCCTGCGCCGGGCTATACCGATGAAAAGATAATCATCTTTTCTGCCAAAAAACTTAAAAAAGTAAAAACAAGAAGAGAAGAGGACGAAGTCATAAGGCCCAAAATATTCACAAAAAAAGAAATATCAAGGCTTCTTGATTCAGGCAGGATTGTAGACGCTAAGACAATCTGCGCGCTTAAATTGGCCGGTGTGTGCTAGATAAATTTGCATAATCATTATTTAGAGGGTATATTTATAGTGTAGATAATTTTCGGGAGGAAGGCGGCGCTTATGTGCAAAATATGCGGCTGTAAGAAAAAACCCAAAAAATAACGTAGCATGCCGAAATATTTCTACTTGCAATTTTTAACCCTAAGCCTATACGTTTTATTCATGGGATTTTGTTTCTGTGACGGCTTCAAACTTCATATCCTAAGAAAACTCGCATGGTTTTTGTTATTTCTCGCCGTAAGCATACTCGTTCTCAAGATTAAGAACGAATTCGATTTAGCCTTTATATTGCCAATCCCTACATTATTTGCGGTATTATTATGTTTTTATGAAAAGAAAATCGCCGAATTAAGGGGTAAATAGATTTTTAACTCGCCTTCGCGAAATTCCCCACCTGTAAGGGTGGGGATGCCCGCCAGCAATAGCTGGCGAGGTCTCGCCATAGGCGGAGATAGCACAGTGGGAATTCCGCTTCGGCGAAGTTTCCGCTTCGACGAAGCAAAGAGAAAGATTTCACGGGTGTAAGCCCGTGGAGCTTCAATATGCGCTTTATAAACGAAAAACAGGTTATCATGATATGTATATTCTGCATTTTTTTTGTTACGGTAATTTATTTTGCCATGGGCACGATAAGGATATACAATAGCGCCATAGTCGCATGGGATTCCATTTCAGAAAAAGCCGCGGAACACAAACCGTATGTTATCTATACCCCCCCATGCCAATTAGCGCTTGAATGGAAATACGGTATTAACGGCAAAAAACATTATTTTTTAAATACCATAGGTTTTATGTTAATCGAGACATTCATCATTGCCGGCATTTCACTTTATATCCTAAGAAATAAAAATTTAACCCACTGAAGAAATCTGCGCTTTGCGCTATGAGCTTTGTGCTTTACTCACAGTTAGCCCATAGCACATAGCCCATAGCTCACAGTCTACAAACCCACAGCGCATAGCCCGCATTGACAGCATAAGCGTTTAAGCGCCCTTGCATATTCTCACTTTTGGGTGTATATTCTTATTCGAGGCGAATCCTAATGAATATTAAAAAAACATTTTATTTAATTTCTTTAGTTATTATTTTTTCTCTGTTAGCGGCTGCGCAAGAAGATGATAAAAAAAACAAGGTCGAGATCCCTCCCGGCATGGAAAGGAAAACCATAGGCAATCTTGACGTTGTTGTGCCGAAAGGCGGGAAAATCAGAGAAAGTAACGGAGTTCTATTTATCGAAGACGCTTCAGAATATTCAGCCCGTAATTTCGAGGATATGGAAAAACGCGTTGATAAAATAGAAAATGACATTTTAAAACTTAAAGATGAAATTAAAGGCATAAAAGAAACGCTTAAGAGGATCGAAAATTATATTTCTATCAAGAAAGCAAATGTAGAACAATAAAATGTTTAATAAAATCTGCCTCGCTGTAATACAGGCGGCAACCGAATTTCTGCCCATATCTTCTTCAGGCCACCTGGCCTTATTTTCGAATTATTTTTCAAAACCGGATTTATTCTTTTTCACAATGCTGCATTTGTCATCACTGGCTGCCGTAATGATTTTTGTAAGAAAAGAACTGGCAGGCCTTTTTAATTTTAATAAAGAAAATATGAAAATGTGGTCTTATATCATTATAGCCACAATACCTGCGGCGGTATTCGGTTTTTTATTCAAGGAGAGCATGGAGGCGGCTTTTTCGTCGCCTCATCTTATCGGCATTTCATATATATTTACAGCCGTAGTGCTTTACATTAGCAGATTTTCAAAGGCAGGTTCAGGTTTAACCGTTAGAAACGCTCTTCTTATAGGTATATTCCAAACGTTGGCTTTATTTCCCGGCATTTCAAGAAGCGGTATCACGATTTCTGCAGCGCTTTTATTGGGCGCGGAAAAGGAAAAGGCTGTAAAATTTTCATTTCTCTTATTTATTCCGCTTGCAATAGGCGCTTTTTTACTTGGGATCGGAAAAGGGCCCCGATTTGATTATCCAATAATTATTTCTTTTTTTACATGTCTATTATTGAGTATTATTTTCGTATATTTACTTAATCTCATAGTAAAGAAAGAAAAGTTTTGGATGTTCTCCGTATATTGTTTTATATTAGGCGTAGTTGCTTTATTTATTTAATCCCTCGCAGAAATCCCCGGGCTTTAGCCTGCGGGATGAATGCCATATTGTTCATCTCGTCGGGAGGGAGCCTTGGCCTTTAGGCCGAGGGGGCTCCACACATGGATAAACTGGAAACAAAATACAAAATTCTTATAATAGAAGACAATAAGGATTTGGTAAGCATAATGAAGGCATTCCTAGAGAACAATAATTTCTCGGTCAATTTTGCCTACGGGGGCAAGGCCGGATTATCTGAAGTAAAAAAAGATACGCCCGATCTGATAATGCTGGATATAATTATGCCTGATATGGACGGAAGGGACGTCTTGATTGAACTCAAGAAAGATCCGTCCACCAAAGAAATTCCCGTCATCATTATTACAGGAAAAGAAGAGCAATTTGACAGAAGCTATCTAATCGAGCTGGGCGCGTATGAATATTTTACGAAACCTTATGACAGGTATAATTTATTGAGGCAAATTAATAATATTTTTGACAAAAAAGCAAAAGGCATACTATAATGAGAAAAAAAGAATAGTATGTCTGATTCCGGAGATTAGAAAAAAGATTCCAGAGATTAGAAAACAGATTACCGAGATTAAATAAAGCATCCGGTTGTAATGTAGGTTTGTTGATAAACTTCGTAAATAAAAGTTGTCAGGTAGGAAGCTCAATACATTAATCTCTGTAATCTATTTTAAAATCGCTGTAATCACGTATAATTCTTGATATTATGCGTGAAGATTATACGAGGGGAGATATGATGAAAATATTTTTAGGTGTTGCCATAGGCGGCGCTTTAGGCTTTGTAATAGGTTGTTTAGGTAAATGCGCTTCGGGCGCATGCCCGCTGACCGGTAATCCCATTATAAGCACGATAGTAGGCGCCTTAATCGGCCTAATGATCGCAATTTCAAAACAACCATGACCTCTTTTAAAAAATTATCTGTATTATGGCTCCCGCTTATTTTATATATGTCGCTTATGTGGCATCTTTCTTCAAGGCCGATTGAAGTTCCGTCTTTGGACATCCCGTTTTTAGATAAATTTTTACATTTGATAGAATACGCGATTTTCGGTTTTCTTCTGGCAAGGGCGGTTTCGTTTGATGCAAAACCTGATAGAAAAATAGCATTTTCCATTCTGATTATTTTTTTGGCTGTTGCATGGGGCGCTTTGGATGAATACCATCAGTCTTTTGTCGAGACGCGCGATGCTAACGTTTGGGATTTTGTTTTCGATTGCTGCGGCGCGGGGTTAGGTAATTTTCTTTTCATAAGTCTGTTGCCTAACGGCAACAGACTTGAGTTTGGCAACAAACTCTTCATAAAATAGATATTTCAGAATTCGGGAGGAAGTAATGGCGAAATATTTTGCTTTGGCGGCGTTTGTATTAATTTTCTCCGCGTCTTTCGCGGGAACATGTCATGCCGAAGGATTAGGCACATTGTCCGATCTCGGAAAAGACCAGGATGAAATGGCGGGTGCATTAAAAGGAGAGACAAAGAATTTTTTAAAAGTCAAAGACGCCGTTACAAAAGGGGATATTAAAATAGGCATATCTCAGGATCTAATACGCAATCAATATGGTGACCCTGTTGTTGCGATGCGCGAAACGGGCAGCCTTGAAAAATGGGTTTATAAGCCCGGTCACGCATCTTATTTCGATAAAAACAAGATTTATCTATTATTTGACGAAAATAAATTACTGAAAGAAATAAAAATAATCAGTAAATAAAATTGACCTTTTGAGGCCAAGGCCATATGTACCTTTACGGCAAAAAATCAGTTTTAGAGCGTTTAAAATCCAATCCTAAAAGCATAAAAAAAATATTCCTTCAGGATAATTTCAACGATTTTTTTGTATTCGAAAAAATAAAATCCGCCGGCGTTTCTTTAAAACAAGTAAGCGAAAAAGAGCTGAAGAGGGTGAAGCGCGCCGATAGGCTTCAGGGCATCGTTGCGGAGGTCGATAATTTTCGATATACGGATTTTGAGGAATTATTGGGCGGATCAGGGAAAGATAAGCTGTCATTGATATGCCTGGACGGAATAAACGACCCGCAAAACCTGGGTTCCATAATGAGGATTGCTGCCTGCTTCGGCGGTTTTGCCGTTGTCATACCTAAGCATAATTCATGCGAAGTGACAGACGCGGTAATGCATGTTGCTTCAGGGGGCGAAAACTTCGTTCCGGTATCGATGGTTAATAACATACTGAATGCTGTAATCAGCGCTAAAAAAGAAGGTTTTTGGACTATCGGAGCGGTGGTGGACGGAGGGAGCGATCTAAATACTGTTGAATTGCCTTTTCCTGTTTGTCTTGTCCTGGGTTCTGAAGGAAAAGGTATCGGAAAAGGCATAAAAAAACACCTTGAACTGCTGGTGACTCTGCCCATGAAGGGAGCGGCACTTTCATTTAATGTCGCAATGGCATGCGCTATATTTTGCCATGAAATAGCGAAAAAGCGGTATAATTTATAAACTAACTTGCAAATTTGTCTCAAGACGTGTATATTTTTATTAAAACATAAAATCTAATTAAAAGTTATGAATAATTTATTTTTAAGCCCCTTAGAGATATCGAAAGCCTTAAGCGAAATTGGCGAAAGGAAAGCCAGCGCTACGATGTTTGAACTTTTTATTTATGGAATTCTAGCGGGTATCTATATAGCTTTGGGAGCCCATGTTTCAATCAGTGTTATTAGCGGCGGAACTCTTGATGCGGGTTTTGCGAAATTTCTGGCGGGCAGCGTATTTAGTGTCGGGCTAATGCTGGTTCTTATTCCCGGATCGGAACTTTTTACAGGCAATATTCTTATGACCATAGGGTTTATTTACAGAAAATATCCGCTTATCCGGGTCCTGCGCAATTGGCTCATTGTATACCTCGGCAATTTAGCGGGCTCTCTTTTAATAGCTTTGCTTATTTTTAATTCGGGTCTTTTGGTGCATCTCGGCAAATTGACTCAGTCAGGTATTGTTGCAGTTAGTATTGCCGAAACAAAAATGAGTCTCGGGTTTATGCAAGCGTTATCGCGCGGTATATTATGCAATATGCTTGTGTGCCTAGCCGTGATAATGTGTATCGCTTCAAAATCCGTTACGGGAAAAATTTTCGGCATATATTTTCCCATAATGACATTTGTGGCGTCAGGATACGAGCACTCCGTGGCGAACATGTATTTTTTGCCTACAGGACTTTTGGCTTCCGGAAAAGTCGGCTCTCAATTTTTAAGTATTTTTAATAACCTAATTCCGGTCACGATTGGAAATATTATAGGAGGGCTTCTGATTGTTTTGCTTCATCCGAAGATAGAAGAAAGAATAGGGCGTCTTATTATAGGTAAGAGAAACGGGTAGGCGCATATGGCGGACAATACAAATAAAGTCACGATCCTTGTAATCGACGATGAAAAAGATTTTGTAGAGCTATTGGAGGTAAGGCTTAAATTTGAAGGCTATGATGTGATATCGGCAAGCGATGGCGAAGAAGGATTGGAAAAAGCCGAGAATTTCAAGCCAGATCTTGTGATATGCGACGTGAAAATGCCTAAAAAAGACGGTTTTGATGTCTTGAAGCAGTTAAGATGCAAAATCAGCGCCAAGACCCCTTTTATCATGCTTACCGCATCAGACGATTTTGATAAGGTCAAAAAGGCATACGAGGATAAAGCCGATTTTTTTATTACTAAAACAGTGGATTTTGCCAAACTGCTAAGTGCTATAAAGACATTATTAAACATATCGAAAAAGAAGATTTGACATGGGCAAAATTTATTTGACGCAGGAAGGTTATGAAAAATTGAGGAAGGATCTTGAATATCTTAAGGCCGTGAAGCGCAGAGAAATTTCAAAGGACATAGAGAGAGCCCGCGGTCACGGTGATTTGAGCGAAAACGCGGAATACGATGCCGCTAAAGATGCGCAGGCTTTGAATGAAAAAAAAATAGCAGAGATTGAGGGAAAAATGTCCGATGTGCAAATTATTGACAATGCTGAAATCTCAAGCGATGAAGCGCTTTTGTTCGCGAGGGTTACGCTTAAAGATATAAATACCAATGAAAAAATCGCATATACTCTTGTATCCGAATTGGAATCGGATTTTTCTCAAGGCAAAATTTCCATAAATTCTCCTGTAGGCATAGGCTTATTGGGCCATAAAAAGGGCGAAATAGTCCATATAAAGGTACCGGCCGGTATTTTAAAATATAAAATATTGAAAATAGAAAGATAGTATCGGCTGTAATAATCCACTAAAAAGGTGAGTTATGATTAATCCGAGAATATTGATAATAGACGATGAAGCGGGTTTTTTGGATTTGGTAAAAGAAAAACTTGAGTTGGAAGACTATGAGGTTATAACGGCACTTGACGGAGAAGAAGGGATAGCGAAAGCAAAAAGCATTAAGCCGGATTTGGTCATATGCGACATAAAAATGCCGAAAAAAGACGGTTTTGAGGTTCTGGAGGTTCTGCGGCATGAACTGCATATGAAAATGCCTTTTATAATGCTTACGGTTTTGGAAGAATTTGAAAACGTAAAAAAGGCATATGAAGATGAAGCCGATTTATACATTACCAAGCCAGTTGAGTTTACGAGGCTAATGAAAAATATAAAGACGCTTCTTAATATATCAAAAAACAGAACGAAATAATTATTTTCGGCTTAAGACTTAAGGATTTAATCCCTCGGCAGGAATCCCCGGGTTTCAACTCGTGGGAGGAATGCTGTTTTGCCTCGGGAGGGAGCATCGGCCCTGCCGCCGGAGGCGGCGAAGCCGAGGGGGCTATACTATTTTTAGAATACAAAGGCGGCGGCGGCAAGAACCGTTGTATAACTCCCGTCAGGATTTACTACAGCAGATTGAGTCATGTTTGAAGTGCGGACGATTTTATCGCTTATCCTAAGTTCTCTCTTCCGTTCGTCCCAATTTTTTGAATTGTTAATTTCTATACCTAGCGTTGATGCAAGCATTGTCAGCGCGAGTTCTTCCGCAAAATCCCCCGCGACTTTTTCAGTTTGCCCGTAGCCGTGATGCTCGCTTAAATAACCGTAGGCAGTGGGATCGGCGGGCACGGCGCAGCCTATAGATGCCGCAATCAACCGGTGCGGTTCGTTCGAAGAGCACCTTGCCATGACCACAAAGGTGAGCATGCCAGGAACTATTTCTTTAAGTCCCTCATTTCTTGATACCACTTTGCATTCGGGCGGCAGAATGCTCGATACGTTAACGAGATTGCATTTCTCAATCCCCGCGTCTCTCAACGCAAGCTCGAAACTTCTCAATTCCGCATTATGCGTGCCGACACCTTTTGTAAAAAATATTTTTTTCGGAACCAGCAGTCTTTTTCGGGACACTAATAGCATTTTATTCCCCCTTGTTTCTAACTAAATATATATCCTAAAAGCCTATAAATCAACTTTGAAGTTAAAAAATCAGGAGCCGCAACATCTTTTAGCGGCATGAGTTCGACTACATCAAATCCTGTTACGCGTTTATTTTTTGAAACCACGTTAAGTAAATCCAAAAGCTGATACCAACTTAGGCCGCCCGGTTCCGGCGTTCCCACAGAAGGCATTACGGAAGGATCAGGCACATCCATGTCTATGCTGATATATACATCGTTATTTAGCGATTTCAAAACGGCATTTTTCCAGTCAGGATTTTTTAATATACTGTATATATCAAAAATTTCAAGGTTAGGAGGTTTCGTATTTATAAAGTCCTCTTCTTTTTTGCTCAAGGATCTAACGCCTGCCTCTACGAGCGGGCAGTAATCTAAAAATCTGCGCGCAGCGCAGGCATGATTATAAATAGAGCCCTCGTATTTATCCCTTAAATCATAATGCGCATCAAGATGAAGTATGGAAACGTTTTTATAAAGTTCGCTGACTGCCCACACGGCGCCGATACTGACAGAGTGTTCTCCTCCAAGAACAATAGGCATTTTTTTATGTTCCAGAATTTTTGAAACTTCTTTTTTTATCGTTGTTACGACTTTTTCCGGAGAAAGGCTTGATAATTTAAGCGGTTTTTTGGTTGAGATGCCTATCCTATACGTTTCTTTTTTTAACTCATCGTCAAAAAGCTCCATATTTGCAGAAGCTTCTAAAATGGCGGAAGGCCCTTTTGAGCAGCCCCTTCTGTATGTGACAGTGCCCTCGTAGGGGCACGGCAGTAAAACTACTTTCGATTTTTTATAATCGGAATATTTTAATTCTACGTCCGAACCCCCAAAGTTGTTTGTCTTATTCATCTTTTTCCAACCGCTCGAGCACTGCCTTAACAATGATGGGCCAGGCAATAGTTGCGTCGGCATAAACCTCAGCCCATCGTCCACCTTCGGATACGGGAGTAAATTTCCCCCATGAGATGCCTTCTTGGTACGTACAGCCCGATAATCCGCCCCAGTGAGGAGGTTCCGGACATATCCTTACTCCGTAAAGATATCTTTTAAAACTTACTTTCTTGTCCAATCTTTTTTTCAGTATATCAAGGTAAGGGCATACCTGTTGCGCCCAATTCCTGGGTACGCCGCCTCCGACAGTAAAGATGCCTATTTTCTTTTGCTGTTCTATCAAATTTGTAAAATGATCCAAATCAATATAGGAATCAAATAAAAACGTCGACTCTTTTTTTGATGCGGCCTTTCTGTTAAAAAGACCGACATCAAGACCTAACTCTGAATCAGTAAACGCGGGTATGTAAACAGGTACTTTTTTAATATAGGCACTTTTAAGCACGTTTCTTTTGTCCTTATAATTTTCCGCTAGGTATTTCCCTAAAATTTCATTTAGATATACACTTGACAGGACTTTCGCCCTTGGAATTTTTTTAAGCACTTTTTCAATTAATATTTCTACGTCATTTAAACTTTTCTCAAGTTCCAACGTATCGTAAATCCTGTCATAGCCGTAATGATATAACTCGAGGTCATTAAGTTCGGGATTGATTTTAAAGTGGACATTTCCGGTCGCTTCCACAAAAGCGTGCGCTATTATTGCGCCTGTTGAAACAATCGCATCCGCCATATTATGCTCAATCATATCGCAGATAACGAGGCCCATTTTCGCGACTGTCATTGCTCCGGACAATGTAAGAACAATAAAACAGTCTTTGTCCTTTGCCATTTGGTATAAAATATCGGCGGATTCCCCCAACGATCTGGCTCCGAAAGAAGTAAGGGACATTTGTTTTAGGAGATTTTCGATTGTGTTGGCGGCTGACAGGTTAAGGGGCTTTGTAGGAATTAGCTTGTGTTTAAATCCGTTTGAGAGTTTATTGTCTTTTCTTTGCCCTTTAAGGTTCGCTTTCGAATTTATTTTCATGAACTAAAAGATATATTACAAAAACAAATATAAAAAAATATTTCAGAAATAAGTATAGCATATTTATTTACCTTTGAAAAGAGAAAGCGGTTTAAATTATTTATTATTTGAATAGTTGCATTACATTTTTTATAACACAGATGATCACAGATTGCCTGCCTGCCGGCAGGCAGGGATGTTAAACAATAGTTTTTCACAGATGATCGCAGATGCGCTATGTGCTTTGCGCTTTTAGCTCACAGCCCATAGCGCACAGCTCATAGCGCAATAATTTGCGATAATGCTTGAAGCCCTCTCTTTTTCAAAGTATAATTTTATTGTAATTAGAACTATAAAAATATGACAAGAGAAAGACGTATTGCAAAAAGGATAGAAAAAAGGATTCCCGTAAAGTTTATCCAGTCCGGATCAAAAGAAGAATATGCTATAAACGCAAGCTTAACAGGTTTTCTCGTAGAATCCGAAAAGTTTTACGAAGTAAATACAAAATTATTTTTAGAACTTTATATACCCAATCAGAAGCCGGTACATTGCGAGACAAGGGTGGTTTGGATAAATCCTAAGGTTTTGGGAGCCGATATTTACAAAATAGGCTTGAATATCATTAAAATTTCGCGAGATGATAAAGAAAGGTTTAAAAAATATTTATATGAGTAAAATAATTATTTTTATAACATGCTGATTATAGTGATTTAATCCCTCGCAGAAATCCCCGGGCAAAAGCCCGCGGGATGAATGCCATATTGTTCATCTCGTCGGGAGGGAGCCTCGGCCCTGCCGCCGGAGGCGGCGA
>Ga0315295_10002984_pt1 | contig 14355 bp, 14 predicted proteins | sample YL17G14_0_MG_FD_204453 | JGI IMG/M metagenome (GOLD analysis project Ga0315295, IMG submission 204453) | Sediment microbial communities from Yellowstone Lake, YNP, Wyoming, USA - YL17G14_0 | ecosystem: Environmental > Aquatic > Freshwater > Lake > Sediment | place: USA: Wyoming | collected...
ATGGCGTTTATTCTTATGGTATTTGAACTTTTTTTTGACGTAGAAACCCAAAAATTGTTTTCCGATATTACTTCGGATGATCCGGCGGATCTCGGGATATCGATTGTTTCTGTTTATCGAAGAGAATTTAATGATGAAGGAAAAGAAATACATGGGGAAATGAAAAGTTTTTGGCATCCATCAGTTGGTATTCATCCAATAATCGACGAAATGTGGGAATGGTTTGAACATGCGGACCGCATCATCGGATTTAATTCAAAAAAATTTGACGTTCCGGTACTACGACCACATTATCCAAAAGACATTTTTAAATTGCCGCACTTTGATATATTGGAAAAAGTAAAGAATGTTCTCGGAAGAAGAATCAGCCTCAATGCTCTTGCTCAGGATACGTTGGGAGTAAACAAAATAGATGTTGGAACCAATGCCGTTTATTACTTTGCAAATCCTACAGAAGAAAATCTCAAAAAACTTCAAACGTATTGTGAATCCGATGTTCTTATTACCAGAGACCTGTATGATTTTGGTCAAAAACAGAAACATCTCAACTATATGGATACAAAGTGGAATAAGATCGTAACGGTTGATGTAGACTTTTCGTATCCACCAAAAAATGATGAAGCACAGATAGGACTTTTTTAGCAGCATACATGCTCTTTGTATTCACTTATTCTTCGTTTATAATGAGTTTATGGAACCGCCGATTCTTCACGTTTCTCATCTTACAGTTATATTAGAAGGGCAACAGATACTCCGTAATGTCAGCTTTAATGCACAAGAAAACGAAACTATCGCAGTCATTGGTCCTAATGGTGCGGGGAAAACGACGCTGTTTCGTGCACTTTTAGGGTTGATTTCATATGAAGGCAGTATTGTATGGAAACCCGATATAAAAATCGGGTACGTGCCGCAAAAGCTGTACATTGGCAGTGATTTTCCATTGACGACCCAGGAATTTTTTGCATTCAAGGAAAAAAACATGAAAGAAATCAATCGGGTTATGTCTGCGGTCCGATTGGATATGGATCATACGGGTTCGAAAAAAACGATCATGAAACAAAAGCTTGGGCTTTTGTCAGGAGGCGAACTCCAGAAGGTTCTTATTGCTTGGGCGTTGGTCGGGCATCCTGATGTTTTGCTTTTTGATGAACCGACAAGCGGCATCGACATGTCAACAGAGGGGACGATTTACAGTCTTTTACACCGTCTCCAGAAAGAGGAAAAGTTGACGGTTATCCTTATTTCTCATGAGCTTCAGATCGTGTATCGGTATGCGACAAATGTGATTTGTCTGAATAAAGAATCGGTTTGTTTCGGTGCGCCGAAAGATGTCATGGATAAAGAAAATCTGGAAAAATTATATGGGGCTGAAGTCGGATTTTATCAACATCACAGCTCATAAGTCTATGACAGAACCAAACATATTCCTCTTATTGTTAACCGGTATTTTTGTAGGGGCGGCATCCGGATATTTAGGATCGTTTATGGTTTTAAAACGTATGTCTCTTGTGGGTGATGCGCTTTCCCATGTTGCGCTTCCCGGTATTGCCATTGCACTTGTTTGGCACATATCTCCAATGGTGGGCGCATTGGTGGCTCTCACATTTGCTGCTTTGGGTGTTTGGTATTTAGAACAAACATCAAAGATGTATCCTGAAGCACTTGTTGGTGTATTTTTTACCGGAAGTTTGGCTTTGGGCATTCTCCTTACCCCGGAACCGGAACTTCTGGAATCGCTCTTCGGAAGTATGGAAAAAATTACCATAACAGACGGTCTCATCGCGATTTGGCTTTCGATTGCTATTTTAATCCTAACGAAGATGGTCTCAAGACAGCTTATCCTTGGGGCAATTTCCGAAGAATTAGCCAAATCAGTCGGGATATCCAGCAAAAAAATAAACCTTGTCTATCTTCTTCTTGTGGGAACAGTGGTGGCGCTCGGCGTCAAGTATGTTGGCACACTCCTCATGGGGGCATTGGTCATCGTCCCTGCGGTGAGCGCGAAAAATATCAGCAAAAGCATGAATCAGTATTACTTTTTTTCGATTGTATTCGGAGTTCTCTCGACTATTGTCGGAGCCATCGTTGCAAAGACATATCAGGTTTCAACGGGACCAGTCGTGGTTCTTACCAGCATTATGATTTTCTGTATTACCTTTCTCATAAGTCATGTGAGGAAGCAACATACGTTGAGATGAAGTTCTTTCATAAACGCAGTTATTTCGCCGGATTTTTGATAACCCCCATAAAAAGAATTTCTCCAGACTGGGTATCGGTGATAGCAAAGAAGAATGGTTTATTAACTTCCATAAGGAATGTTTTTTTTGAAGGTCCTGCTGACGTCATGCCAACTTCAACCGATGTGACTGCAGCCGCCTCCGTTCCTTTTTCATTGACGTCAATATATGTTTTATGGATAACGTCTGAGATAAATAAGTCTTTTTGTTTCCTCATGCCGGAAAAGTCCGCAGATCCTGAAAATGCATTCGCCATGCCAAGGGTTGATAACGTGTTTTTTAAAGACGTACCGTATTCGATTTTAAATTTCGGCAGAAGAACAGTTCCTTCGGTTTCCACAAATGATTTCATCCATGAATTCCAGGTTGATTGGGTTAATTGATCTAAAAGGGTAGAGAGTGTTGTTTTGGGAAGCATGATAATCATGGAAAGTCTTTTATTTTTTCCGTATGGCAAGAGAACTCCCTGAAAAGCGTTCGTTTCCTGGTAAAGGAAATCTTTCCGTTCCTGTTTCATGAGAGGATGCTGGATTTTTGATCTGTCAGAAAGGGTAAATGGCAACGTTTTTGTCAGTGTTGCATCAAATTCCTTGCTCCACGATCCATAAAAATAGATAGCATTGATAAGATACATGACTATGGATGAATCAATGGGTTTTGTCACTATCGTGGGGATTTTTCCTTTGGTATTTTTTGAAACCCATGCGTTGATCGTATCAGCGGCAGTGGAAAGGGAAAAATCCAATGATTGGATCTGTGCATTGTAATACGTTTTATTCGTCGTTAAAAATGATGACAAAAACGTCACTTGCTTTTTTGCCCATATGGAATTTGCTATCCAGAGTGTTACTTGCGGATCAGGATTTGAGAGAAGTTTGATGAGATTCAAACTTTCTTCATTGAGTTTTTTTACATCAATGTTTGCAATTTTTAACGTATTTGCCATTGCGAGTTTTGTTGACTCAGATGCTCCGTTGTATGTCATAGAGAGAGCAAGGGCGATAGAGGTGGGAGAGACAACGACATTTTTATCTCCCTCAGTTTTGAGAAGATCTTTGAATACATCAAACCCGAATCCATTGTGGGCAAATGTTATGTCCAAAGACAATTGTGAAGACAACGTTGCAGATGGGTTTGCGGAAGGAGAAGCGATAGGAGAAGGAGTGCTTGTAGGTGTTGGACTTAAACTCCCTGCAGGAGAGGGGGAAGGTCCGATTGAATGTGGATTGGTTTGGTACCAATATAATCCATATGCAGCTCCTCCGCCGAAAAGAAGAAAGAGAAAGATGGAGATGATAATGATAAGCGGTGATATAGATTGTCGGGAAGGTTTATTTTGTGAGTCAGCGGGAGAGAAGGCGTGTTGAATATCTTTTCTGTGCCATCCAGCACTTAGCAATGCTGCTTGGATAGCCTCATCGGAAAATCCTTTTTCCCGAGCAGAGTCAATATAACTAAGCAGTTCCTGTTGGGCAGACATAGTACTTATAATCCTATGGAATAGGTTTTCTGTCAAATAGTATTTCAAGGCTAAGCCTTGATTATATAAAGAGCGAACAGACCTGCTAAAATAATCCGGTACCAGGCGAAGGGGATGAAGGTGTTGGATTTGATGAATCGAAGAAATGCTTTGATAGATAGAAGTGCAGTCACAAAGGCTCCGATAAATCCGACAGCCAACAGTACGATATCGTTTGAAGAAAATGTGAATCCGCTTTTAATAAGATCAAGGGAGGAAGCAGCAATCATAGTAGGAATAGCAAGGAGAAAGGAAAATTCTACAGCGGTTGTTCTATCAATTCCAACCACCATAGCGCCGAATATGGACGCAGCCGAGCGAGACACTCCCGGGATCATGGAAATTGATTGGGTGAGTCCAATAAAAATGGATTGTTTATAGGAGATATGTTCAAGTGAAAGTGTCTTGAAGTGTTTATTCTTCATGAGCCGTTCTAATACGAGAAATGCAATTCCTCCGATTCCCAAAGCCAGTACGGTTACGAAAGAATTGCCTAATAAGAATTGCTTAACGATTTTATAGAAAATAAACCCCAGGATTGCAGTTGGGACAAATGCTGTAAGTATTTTTGGCCACAAAGAGAACTTGTTGATGAGTGTTTTTGCGTAAAAGAAAACAACAGCACATATTGCGCCAAGCTGGATGATGATTTCAAAACTTTTCACAAATTCCGTTTGAGGAATATTCATAAGTTTTCCGGCAAGGATCATGTGTCCGGTTGAGGAGATGGGAAGAAATTCCGTAATGCCTTCAACAATGGAGAGAATGAGGGAATGGAAAATGGACATAGAATAAAAAAATGATTGAATTTAAAACAATTCGATATTTCGGCAAAATTCAGCTGCCTCTTCAAATAAACTCAGTTCATGAGAGGTTAATTTTTCGAACGGAACAGTTAAAGTAGCATGTGTTCCATTATTAATCTCAATTAATGGTCTTTGTCCATTGAAATTTAGAAAGTTTACACAACTTTCACATCCAGTACATTGAGGTGATATTTCAATACCTTTTATTACCATAGAATTAATTTATTATTACTCTTTTATTTCAATCACCCCGTTCGGACAAACTGCGGCGGCTTCTTTGGCTTTTTTCCAATCCTGATCATTCCATGTTTTCGGGTCTTTTTTAAAAGATACCACCCCTGAATCGATTGAGAATAGATCAGGAGCGATTGCCACACACGATCCGCAGGTAATGCATTTGTCCGTATGTAATTTGACATTCATAGGATCCCTCCTTTTCCCCTCTCGTAGTCCCGCTGAGCGGGACGAAGTGGGGTTATTGCAACCGTTTTGTATTGATATTGTAGCGTTTACACCATTCAGTACCGTTTGTCAAAGTTGTGCACACGAGAAGTGATGCTTTTGCGCCTAGTCCGTAATGCGGGGTGCAGACACCATGACTGCAGGTGCCGAAATACAAATCACGGCTGTCAGTTGTTTGTCCGGAAATAACAATAGAGCCCATCGCGCCCTGCGGAACTTCCCAGGAAGAGTAGCTCAACTCATACGCAACACTTTTAACATTCCCAAGATTCATGAGGGACAAGGATATACTATGGGTATTTGGAGAAACAGAAGCTGAGGAATAGGAAACACCGGTTGTAGCACGAGGTTTTCGAACGCGAATTTTTGCAGCATACACGGATGGAGTTAAGAGTAAAGATGTAAGAGTTATGAAAGAAAGAATAATGAAAAACCGTTTCATGATGGGTATTATACCCTCCGCAAAAAAAATTTGCTACGGGTACCGTCCTTTCTAAGCTGTTCCGATTGAATCGGAACGAGCAAGAAGGACCTATATACGAATCTGGGAAAATTTGGTAGAATGGGGATCTATGACAAAGAAAAAGAAACTTATTATTTCCGGTATTATTATCTGTGTTATTTTGATAAGCGGTATTCTTTTTTTCAATCGGCAACGCATATTTTTCCAAAAAAAGGTGCAAAAGACGACAGAGGTGAATGCCAGCCCAACAACGAAAGAAGATGTAGTTACCTGGGATGATCCGGCAGGATTTTCATTCCAATACCCTAAAGGGTTAACGGTTGATAAACATGACGAGGATACGGAAAATTATGCCCACGTTGAACTGACGAATGCGGATCATAAAGGGAGAGTTATCGTCTGGGCTAAAGATACAACAGCAACAACCATAGCTCAGTGGTTGAAAAGCGAAAAAGGCTTGAAAGACACAACGAGTATTGATACGACGCTCGGAGGAAATGAGGCAAAGAAAATCATCGTCAAAGAGCCGAAGAAAAAACAGATCACAGCAACACTGGATGAGGATATCGTCGTGATCGTGGAAACAGAGTTGGATGATGAAGAATTTTGGCAGAGGGTCAATGATACCATCGTCGGAAGTTTTTCTTTTAGCACCTCAAAAAAAGATGAGACAGCCGGTGGAGCTTCCGCAGCAAATGAAGAACCACCTGCTGAGGCGGATGAAGAAGAAAGCATTGAATAACCGCATTTTGAGATTTACGTCTTTTGTGGTATACTCCTTCCTGTCTTAGGAAGGAAAAGTGTCGGAATCGTCTTTAGGAGTCTACGTCGAGTTAGTTCCTCGGTAATCCTCCGCGAGCGTCAAGTCCCCAGTTTTTAGTCCTAGGAGAGAAAGGAACCAAAATATGGCAACCAATTTATTTGTTGGTAACCTTCCGTATACATTCGATGATACGAAACTTACGGATCTCTTCGCCCAAGCTGGAACAGTTGTTTCAGCCAAAGTGATCACGGATAAATACTCCGGACGGTCACGCGGATTTGGATTTGTCCAAATGTCAACAGACGAAGAAACAAAAAAAGCAATTGAGAAATTCAATAGCTTTCAGATTGACGGTCGGCCGTTAGTCGTCAATGAAGCACGGCCAATGCAGCCGAGGAATTAATTGACGTTTACGTCTAAAAAAAGAACCGGGTAATACCGGTTCTTTTTTGTGTTATTGAGGTTTTCCGGGTGTTGGACTTCCTGAGGGGGCGGGAGTAGGAAGAGCAGCACACCTTCCTCCAGTGGGTTCTGTCCCTTTGATGAAAAATTCCGGCCGGTTAAAATAACAGGAGATAGAAACGACGTTTGCGGGTCGGGCCGGAGGCTCGTCCTGTTTATCTTTCAGAAGTTCAACAAAAATGTCATGCCAAATGGGGGCAGCACCCGTGATCCCCGAGGCAAGGTATGGGTTCATAGGTGCATTATTATTATTCCCGACCCATGTTGTGACGACATATGATGGTGTATAGCCGATCGTCCAGTTATCCCGTTTGTCGTTGCTGGTGCCGGTTTTGACGGAGACGGTTTTTCCCGGGACCACAAGAGCTGAATTCGGGCCAAACGCGGAAGTGCGGGCGGCGTTATCGGCCAAAATATTGCCCATGATCCATGCCACTTCCGGTTTGACGACTTGAACGCCTTTTTTGGGTTTATTTTTTTCATACACTTTTCCCGTGTAATCCGTCACTTCCAAAATGGGCATAAGGTCAATCCGTTTTCCTTCATTGGCAAGCGTGCCAAACACTTTAGCCATGTCAAGCATCGTCACCTCAGCTGCGCCAAGCGTTATGGAAAGTCCATAACGGCTCTCATCAGTCCAGCTTTCAATACCCATGAGCCTTCCTTTATCAACCAGGGCTGGAACTCCGAGTTTTGCAGCCACTTTCACCGCTGGAACATTGTAGGAGTTTGCAAGCGCGTACCGGAGTGGTGTCGGACCGTGAAACCGGCTGTCGTAATTGACCGGTGCGTACGGAACACTTCCCGGGATTGAATACACAACCGGACTGTCGTCAATAATAGAAGCGGGAGTAAAGCCGTTTTCCAGAGCCAGAGAGTAGGTCACCACTTTGATTGAGGATCCGGGCTGCCGTATGCTTGTGACAAGATTGACATTTCCTTCGGACGCTATGTCGAAATAATTTTTGCTTCCGACCATGGCGTAGATTTCTCCGGTTTTTGGATTAGTGATAAGTGCTGCGCCATTGCCTACGTTGAGGCGGGTCAGTCCGGCAATTTGTTGGGCAACAATATCCTGTGCTTTTTCCTGGGTCGTTACGTCCAGTGATGTCACGACACGAAGTCCTCCGTGTTCCACGAGCCGAGGTCCATACTTTTTTTCCAGAAGATCTTTGACATACATGACGAAGTGGGGTGCTCGTATTGCCACCCGAGGAGCGACAAAATGAACAGGTTCGGCAAACGCCTTCTCCGCTTCTTCTTTCGTGATATATTTATCCTCAACCATGCGCCGAAGTACTTCGGCTTGCCGCTGAAATGCCTTTTCCGGGTGGGTTCCGAACGGTGAATATTCCGTGGGAGCTGCAGGAAGTCCGGCAAGGAGTGAGGATTCCGCAAGAGTGAGATCTTTTACCGATTTTCCAAAATACGTCCGGCTTGCAGATTCAATACCCCATGATGTTCCCCCATAGGGAACTTGATTAAGATACATCTCCAGAACTTGTTCTTTGGTGTACATGCGTTCCGCCCAAAATGCCAAAACGATTTCTTTGATTTTCCGGGAAAGCTTAATGTCCGGAGAAAGGAGAGCAGATTTAATGAGTTGCTGAGTGATGGTGGATCCTCCCTGCACCTGGCCTTTAACGGAAATTTCCCGTACTGCCCGGATCATCCCTTTTATGGAAAATCCGCTGTGCCGGTAAAACTCCCGGTCTTCTATGGCAATGGTTGCTTCTTTGACATATTTAGGGATATCCGAAAACGGTATCGGCGTTCGGTTTTGGTCGGTGTAAAATTCATATAGGAGGGCACCATTTCTGTCATATATTTTAGTCGAGACTTCCAGATCCCTACGGGTTAAAAGTTTTGGATTGGGTAAGGCATCCAGCCATTGATACACAAGATAAGGGATAAAGAAAAATACGAGAGTAACTCCGATGCCGAACGCAAAAAATTTTGTCCGTTCCCAAAATTTTGGATGTATCCTGTAAGGCTGTTTTGGTCGGGCATAAACGACAGTAGGTTTGGACGCTGTTTTTTTTACTCCTGAGAGAATGGAAGAAAGAGAAAATTTTGAAAACGATGGAAATTTCCAGACCGGAAGTTTTATAACCGGTAGTTTTATAGTTTTTACTCCTGTGTATTTTTTTTGGATGAGGACAAAAATTTTTCTTGGCAATACAATGAGCGGCGTCATTGCAGAAAGGATGAGTTGTCCAATGTCATGGAGGACTCGTACAAAAAATTTAATTTTCAATACATGTTTTTTTATCGGTAAGGACAAAAGAAAAGACCCAATACTGGTACAAGCTGTTAACAGAAGGTTTGGGATTGATCGAATAGCGTCCCCGATAAATGTGAGGAATGATAGTATTGCCAACGTAATGGTTTGTATCGCCGATCGAGTTTTTTGGATCGGCGCTTTTACGCTCTTTTTTTTCATACGATATCAATAATTTCGCTTATACGTACATTGACTACATCGATAAGTATAAAAGACAAGGCCTCATTTGAGCAATACTCTGGTTTGGTCAGTGTGAGGGCAATCAAGGCACCAGAGGGAAACGGGATCTTTCAAAACCTGATGTTCCTGTACTTCTGTGTTATCGGTTTTGCCCGGTGCTGCAATATCTCCGGTTGACTTATCAATGACGAGGGACTGTTTCATCTGTTCTTTGTCTTTTGGTTCGGTACCTTTGACAAAATATTCAAAACGCATCGGACACCCTTTATCTCCGCCAGCTGGCGGACTATCTTCACCGTTTGGCGGCAGGAGTCCCGTGACGCTGCAAATTTGTTTTCCGACAATTCCATCCGGTTGCTTAGGCCAAAGATCTGGTTTTCCCTCAAGAACTTTTTTCATGAGTTTATTCCATATGGGAGCAGCACCGGTAACGCCCGATACAAGTGACCGGTTCATCGGAGAATTGTCATTATTTCCTACCCAGACGGCAACTAAGAATTGGGGAGTGAAACCAATCGTCCAGTTGTCACGAAGATCATCCGTCGTACCGGTTTTGACGGATACTGCGTGGCCCGGGATAACGAGGCTGGAATTTGGGCCAAACGCATCTTGTCTGGCGTTATTGTCGAGAAGTATGTGGGAAATAAGAAATGCGGTTTCGGGGGAGATAACCCGTGTACCTTTCAAAAGTAACTGGGAGGGGATGTCCTTATCCAAATTTGGATCTTTGTTTTCCTCCAAAACTTTTCCCGATCGGTCAACAACTTTTTTTATCGTCACGAGGTTTTTCCGTATTCCTGCATTTGCAAATACGCCAAACGCTTCAGCCATATCCGTCATCCGTACCTCTCCGCCTCCCAGGGTTAATGATAAACCGTAATATTTCGGTTCGCGGAATGTATCAAACCCAAACGCTGATGCTGAAGCAACCATGGTTTCAAGCGTATTGAGATAGAGCATTTTTACTGCCGGAATATTGTAAGAATTCCCCAATGCTAACCGTACTTGGACAGGACCATGAAATTTAGCGTCATAATTTCTAGGGCAGTAGAGTGGTTGACCCACGACTCCCCAGCAGGTCGGTACATCCAGAAGCATCGTTGCCGGAGTGACTACTTTATTTTCAATACCGATTGCGTAGTTGATTGGTTTAATTGATGATCCGGGCTGCCGTAGAGCTGTCGTGACGTTGAAATTACCAGAAGGTGTTGCAAAATAATCCGTACTTCCGACCATGGCTACTATTTCGCCGGTTGCCGGTTTTGTGATGAGTGCGGAAGCATTTCCAACTTTCATGTATTTGATCTTTTCAATTTCTGAGGCAACAGAAGCCTGTGCATATTCCTGGAGATCCAAGTCAAGGGTCGTCGTTACTTTCAAGCCCCCGCGTTCAACGAGATTTTCTCCATATTTTTCAACAAGCTCTTGTTTGACATACATGACAAAGTGCGGTGCTTTGATGTTGGCTGGCTTTGCATAGAGCAAAGGGTAATTTTGTGCAATTTCCGCTTCCTGCTCTTTGATGTATTTATCTTCAACCATGCGTCCAAGCACCTCGCGCTGTCTTTGGGAAGCAAGCTCCGGATGACTTCCAAACGGCGAATAGAGCGTTGGCGCCTGAGGGAGTCCCGCAAGAAGCGCTGATTCGGCCAGATTCAAATCCTTCACATTTTTTCCGAAATACTTTTCCGCTGCAGTACCCACACCCCAGGCAGTACCGCCGTAGGGAACTTGATTGAGATACATTTCCAGGATTTTATCTTTCGGATACAAAAGTTCTACCCAAAAAGCCAGGATGATTTCTTTTATTTTCCTTGTGACGGTCCTTTCAGGCGAAAGAAGTGCGGATTTCACAAGTTGTTGCGTTATCGTTGAACCCCCTTGCAGTTTTTTTCCCGTGATAGACGCCGCAACAGCGCGAAGTATTCCACCTACAGGATCAATGCCGCCGTGTTTGTAAAAATCCTTGTCCTCAATGGCAATGGTTGCTTTTTTTATGGTATCCGGAATTTCCGAAAGAGGTACAAGCGTCCGGTTTTGGTCGGTAAAAATGTCAAACAGCAGTTTGTTATTGCGGTCATAAATTTTTGTGGTTGCCGTCACTTCTTTGAAGTTTAGTTTTTGCGGGTTTGGGAGATCTTTGAGAATAAAAAAATAAAAGGAGAAAATAAATACGGCCGGTATGAGCCAAAAACCATACATCCACCACAAACGGCGTTTTTTTCCTCTTGGTTGTTTTTCTTGCAGTTTTGATGTTGATGCATTGATTGGTTTTCCACCCGTTAGAAAACCTCTTTTTTTTCTTTGGAAAAAACGTACAATATTCATGTGTTCTTCGATTATATAATGAAATGGAGAACATGGTGTATACTCAAGTTATGCCAGGTAGTAGAGTTTCGATACGCTTTGTCTATTTTGCGACAAACAGTATGCTATCTGGTTGTATGAATCGAATCTATAAATATATAACATATTGAAGTCTCGACAGCGTAAAACGCAAAAATCGAAACTTCACTACCTGGTATGCCCGAACAAACGTTTGCTCCTCTTTCTGATCATCAGACGCCGCCGATCTATCATTATTACAATGGAAAAGAATGGTTAGCCTCAACAAGCGGTAAAACTACCCAAATAATATCTCCGGTTGATGGGGAGATAGTCGGGAAACTTCAGATAGTCACGGAGGGAGAAATCGATAGTGTTTTGGAAAAGGCAAAACAGATGCAGCCTTTATGGGAAGCAACTGCCCTCAACAGCCGTGTAAAAATGATGCACTTGGCTGCTGATTGGATCAGGCAAATGGAAGAGTATTGTACTAATCTTCTTATGCGTGAGATAGGAAAAACGATAAGCGACGCCAAAAGCGAAATTATCAGAACCGCAGACCTTATTGATTATATTGCAGATGAGTCGATTTCGCTTCGGGGTGAGACGCTTGACAGCGACAATTTTCCGGGATTTGAAAAAGGACGGACTGCCATTATCGAGCGCGTAGCGCACGGAACCGTTCTTTGTATTGCACCATTTAATTATCCGGTCAATTTATCCGCAAGCAAGATTGTTCCGGCACTTTTGATGGGAAATTGTGTTGTCTTTAAACCGCCGACACAAGGGGGGATTAGCGGACTTCATCTTGCTCAACTATTTTCGAAAGCCGGTCTTCCCGAAGGAGTTTTTTCAGTCGTCACCGGCCCCGGAGGAGATATTGGTGATTATCTGGTGAAACATCCTTTAGTTAATATGATTGCGTTTACCGGATCAAGTGATGTGGGGCTGGGAATTGCCCAAAAAGCTTCCATGATTCCGCTTCTCTTTGAATGCGGGGGCAATAACCCCTCCCTTGTCCTTCCTGATGCGGACATGGAGGCCACAGCAAGAGAAATTATCAAAGGCGGATTTTCCTATGCAGGCCAGCGGTGCACCGCAATTAAATATATCCTTGGAACACAAAGTACCCTTGATGCACTTCTTCCTCTTATTCTTACAAACATGAAAGATATGGTTATGATGGGCGACCCAAGGAATCCGGAAACGAAACTCGTGGGACCGGTGATTTCTGAATCTGCAGCAAGAAAAGTTCAATCAACGATTGATGAAGCAGTTGGTCTTGGGGCCCAAGTTGTTATTGGGGGCAAAACAAAAGGGAGTTATGTGGAGCCAACAATGTTGAAAAACGTCAAGCCCCAGATGAAGGTTGTAGCAACTGAGGTATTCGGTCCGGTCATATCATTTATTGCTGTTCATTCCATAGATGAAGCAATCGGGATTATCAATGCATCTTCCTACGGTCTTCAAGCATCAGTATTTACCAAAGACGAGGGAACGGGGATGGTTGTAGCTAAAAAAATTAATGTTGGGACAGTTCAAATCAATGGTTCTCCTCAGCGTGGTCCTGACCATTTCCCATTCATGGGCATCAAACACTCCGGTCTTGGTGTCCAAGGTGTGCGATACTCGTTAGAATCCATGTCCCGCCTCAAATCCACAGTGCTTAATAAGCCAGCTTGAGAATGAAGATATGAATAGTTTTGGACAGGATAATCTTGATTTTATAAAAAAAAACTTGAGAAAAAGACTAAAGAGATATGGAGTGGAGGGGACACTGTTAAAAACTGCAGTTGATGAAGCGGTGCAAGAATTACTAGAAAAAGAAAGAAATTCACTTAAATCACTTGTTTTCACAAAAGAAGCATTTGAATTAATAGGTCAACGATATGGAATTGAATCAATAATGAAGTACACAGAGGAATTAAATAAGAAAGATTGGGATTGGTGGGCACAATATGAGACGGAAAATCCGCAAGCGACTCAAGAGGCAAAACGGTATATATTATTTGGGAAGGGGAAAAAAGAAGGAGATTAAAAATTGTCTCACCTCAAATCCACAGTCATCAGCCAACCAACATAAGAGTTATTGAGTTTTTAAAGTTATAAAGTTTATAAAGAAAGAATGTACACGATTTGACAATCAATAACTCTCTCATATAGCATACAAAGAGAACGTAAACAAAACCATTCTATGGTTTTGCACGTTCTAAACAAAGGAGGTTTGAAAGCGGAAATTAACATAGTCAAGCGTGTGGTCCGCCAGCTGGCGGAATACGAGTAAGGGGTCTCTCTCTTTTTTTGTAAAAAGAGGGAGAATCGGACCTGTAAACCAAAACGAAAATGGTTTATGGAGTATCTGCGGGAAACCCTCGGTGGCACTCTCCACCGTCAACGATAGTCGGATCAAACTTTGCGGTAACGCAGAGGCTAAATGGCTATTGATAGAGTCCGCTTTTTTCTTCATTTATTCATTATTATTTTATTTAATACTGCCCTCCTATACTTCCTTTTTGCCTTACCTACTATTTCCGCCAGAGGCGGACAGGCGTAGGCGGCTCAAAGAGCGTCATCGGAGGGTTTAAGTAACAGTAATATTATTTTTCTGGAAAATAGCCAGAAAAATAATAACTGTTACTAAAAGGAGATTCTATGTGTGGCATATTTGGCTATGTCGGACAAAAGCAAAATGCAGCAGAATTGGTTCTTGAAGGGTTAAAAAAACTTGAATACCGGGGATATGACAGTTGGGGAGTTGGAGTTGTTGAGGATGACCCCACTTCGTCCCTCGTAAACTCGGGACTACGAGGGGTGACCGCCAAAGGAATTGCGGTCAAAAAGAGGGCTGGGAAGA
>Ga0315295_10002985_pt1 | contig 14354 bp, 9 predicted proteins | sample YL17G14_0_MG_FD_204453 | JGI IMG/M metagenome (GOLD analysis project Ga0315295, IMG submission 204453) | Sediment microbial communities from Yellowstone Lake, YNP, Wyoming, USA - YL17G14_0 | ecosystem: Environmental > Aquatic > Freshwater > Lake > Sediment | place: USA: Wyoming | collected...
CCTTGGCCCGAACCATGATTGAAAAAGTCACGTACACTCGCCGCGACCTGCTCTCCATCGCCGCGTTGACGGCCTCCCTCAACGTGGATGGTCACCGCGCCGACCTGGTGATCCTTAAAGCCGCCCGTGCTCACGCCGCGTATGAAGGTCGCGATGCCATCACCGACCGGGATATCGCCCTGGCTGCGGAACTGGCTCTGCCTCACCGCATCAAGCATGGCCCATTCCATCAAAGCGAGATCTCGCCTGAGCAATTACAGGAACGCATCGAACAGCTGCAGGGTTCGTCCGCTGAGGGGGAACCTTCCGAACCGGCAGAGAAGGAACCCGACCTCGATTCGGTAAAAAAAAAGTAATCTCTGAGGTCGCCGAACAGGATAATCCCGATCAGCCTCCGGATGCTGAACCCTCCCCTCAGCAAGCAGTGTTCGGTCCGCAGGACGCTCATTGGTGGGACGGCGGGAAAAAGGTTAAGGTTGGCGCAACCTTTGAGCCGCGCAAACTCGACACCCCCCTGGATAAATTAACCCGTCAGCACTCGGGACGCCGCTCACGAACCCACACGGAGCGAAAACGCGGCCGTTACATTCAATCCCGGCCTGCCAACGGCAAGACTGATGATGTTGCCTTCGATGCCACCTTTCGCGCGGCAGCCCCTTTCCAGAAGCAGCGCACCGAGCAGCGAAAAATGGTGGCATTCGCCATTCAGAAAGGCGATTTGCAGCGCAAGGTCCGCGTAAAAAAAGCTGCCAATTTGATCCTCTTCCTTGTGGATGCATCCTGGTCCATGGCGGTTGCGGAACGTATGACTGCCACGAAAGGAGCCATCCTATCCCTGCTGACGGATGCCTACCAGCGGCGCGACCGGGTGGGATTGATCGTCTTCCAGAAGGACAGAGCCACGCTCATACTACCCCCCACTAATTCCATCACTCTCGCCCAGCGTGCCCTGTCAGATATCCCGGTGGGTGGCAAGACGCCATTATCAGCTGGTTTGTTGATGACTTATGAAGTGCTCACCCAGGAACGCGTGCTCCATCCGGACGTGGAACCGCTGCTGATCATCCTGACGGACGGTGCGGGGAATGTTTCGATTGGTGTGCTGCCTCCACAGGAGGAAGCCTTCGGTTTCGCTGAGCAAATCGCGGCGCGCGGTTACAGGACAGTGGTCATCAACATGGAACATGCCTCTTTCGATCAAGGCCTCGCCCAGGCACTTGCCGACCACCTCGAAGCCCCCTGTTACACCCTGAATGAACTCAAGGCGGAGAGCTTATTGAATACTGTCCGGCAGGAAATGGCTGAAGGAAAGAAGAAATAATACTGTCACACTTGGGGGATTAATTTGCAGTACGGGTGCAATTCCTGCCGGCAGCCTTGGCAGCATACATCGCCTGGTCGGCAGAATGCATGACCTGCTCCCATGTGGCTCCATGCTGTGGAAAGCTCGCCACTCCCAGGGACAAGGTGGCTTCCAATCTCACCCCTTTATGCTCAATATTGAGTGCCAGGAAAGTTGCACGCAAATGTTCGGCTCGCTCGTAGCCGGTCTCCAGCAAGGCGCCCGGCATTACGATCAGAAACTCTTCCCCTCCATAGCGGCAGGAGATATCCGATGAACGCACCTCCGCTTGAAGGAGCTCCCCCAATTTTTTCAAGAGTAAGTCTCCGGCATCATGACCGTAGGTGTCGTTGAACGCCTTGAAACCATCAATATCCATCATCACCAGGCAGACGGTGCTCTTCTCACGCTCAGCCCGTTGGAATTCCCTTGTCAGCGTCTCTTCGAGATATCGGCGGTTGAACAGACCGGTCAGGGAATCACGCGTGGCTTGTTCCTGCAACATTGTCTGCAGCAATTCAATTTTCTTCAATTGCTTTCGTAGTTTTCGATTGGCATCCTGTAATACAGCCTCATTCTGCTTGCGTTCCGATATATCGCGAACCACACTTTGAATGTGGATCGGATTGCCATCATCATCAGAGACCAGTTCTGTGTTGATCTCAACAGTCACCTTGTCTCCACTCTTCTTAATGAATTCACTTTCGTACAAAGGAATTATTTCACCTTTTTGAAGACGCGCCAGGATCTGCTCATCTTCTTCCTTCTGCGTGGTCAAGTCAGCCATGGTCAGTTGCATCAATTCCTCAACCGAATAGCCGAGCAGGTCAGCAGCTCGTTGATTGACTTCCAAGTGTTTGCCCTGGATATCCAGAATAAACACGGCATCATGGGACTGTTCAAACAGTGCCCGGTAGCGATGTTCAGCCTCTTCGCGTTGTTTTATTTCTTGCTGCGCCTTTGAATATAAGCGACTGTTATCGAGAGCCACAGCTGCCTGTGTGGCGATCGTTTCCAGCAGGCGGATTTGACCGGGGTCATAGGCATTCGGCTGGTAACTCTGCATGGATATGACCCCGACAATTCGGTCTGCCACCATCATGGGAACACCGACATACGATCGGGTGGGATTGCCGCTGGTGCGGAAGATTTGAAAGGTTTTCATCACATCGGGTAAGGTGATATCCGGAATGTACAATGTCTGTCGGCTGTTGATCACCTGACCGCTCACACCGGGATTCTGGAGAATATCACGGCTGGGAATCTGCAGATATTCTCCCATATCGTAGGCGAGGGGGTGGTGGATCATAAAGGTGTCCGGGTCGAATATGGCAATATAAAATGCCTCCACAGGGAGCACCTGGCGGCATTTTTCAAGCAAAGCCTTTAGAACCTGTTCCATCTGCAGGCCCGAAGTGATCGTAATCCCAATATCAAAGAGGGCGGTCATCTCTTCCGCCCGGTGTCGTACCTCTTCAAATAGCCGGGCATTCTCGATTGCTCCGGCAGTCTGGGTGGCGATCGTTTCCAGAAGGCGGATCTGTTCCGGATGATATGCGTTGGGCTGGGTGCATTGCATGGAGATTACCCCCACCACCCGGTCGCCCACCATGAGAGGCACGCCGGCATAGGAATGGCTCGGGTCGCCGCCAAAATCGATGACATTGTATTTCTGCATGGTTTCTTTTTCGAGGGCATCCGGCAGATAGAGCATCTGCCGATTCTGGATGATGTAACCTGTCAGCCCGGGGGAATCACTGATCACACGCGGAGGCAATGAGCTGATTTCGCCTTTATCATAGAAAAGTGGAAACCCGATCATCTTGGTATCATTATCGTAGGTGGCAATGTAAAAGGCTTCTATAGGCAGGACGCGTTTGCATTTCTCCAGCAGGGCTCTCAGGAGAGTATCCATCTCGAAGCCCGAAGTGACTGCTGTACCAATATCTAATAAGGCTGTCAGTTCATCAGCACGTTGGCGCGCCTGCTCGAAAAGGCGGGCATTTTCCACAGCAATTGCCACCTGGTCAGCGAATACCTTTAATCGGTCAGCATGAGTTTGATTATAGAAACCAGGGGTAAGGCTGGTAAGGTCCAGGAAACCTATCACTTCCCCTTTAACACTTAAAGGCGTCCCGGCGTAGGAACTTAGCTTTTCCAATCCCTTGATCTCGACCCAATCTTTACTCTTATGTGTGTCCGGGATCACCAAAGCCTGGCCTGTTGCCATCATTTTGCCGAAATTGGGGATCTCGTTCACCGAAAAGAATAACGGCTTCTCATCCAGACCATGCTCCCGGTACCCACGCGAACGGGCCACCCGGACGAATTGATGTTCATCTAGCAACATGAAAGTTGCAAGATCATAAGGTACCACATGCCCAACATTGTCAAGCAGGCGGTCCAGGACATCCTCAAAGCTGCGCGAACTGTTCAATGCTGCGGCAGTATCCCTCAAGGCTTCCGCCAGTATGAGCTGTTCGTGTTCAGCTTGTTCTTTTAAACGTCTCTCGGTGATGTCCCGGGCGACGATCAACCGTCCGGAGAAATGTCTCTTGCGATCGTAAAGGGGAGAAATGCGCAGGTCGAAATATCGCTTTTCTTTATCCCCGGTCACGATTTCCTCCCGGGTGATGAGTGTGTCACGAAACCGGATGAATATTTCACTAATATGGGAGAGGACATTCTCTGCAGGTTGTCCGATGACCAGGTGCCCAGGTATTCCGATCATCTGCAACGCAGTCCGGTTGATATCCACGATACGGTTCTGGGCATCCAGCACCATCACCCCGTCGTTCATGCCTTCGATCAGAACGTCGCGAGCTATCGGGATAAGGTCAAGCAAGCGGTAGCGTGTGAATCCAATCGAAAAACATATGCACGAGATGGTAAATGCGATCGGGGTTAGATCCAGGTCAGAAAACGGATTGAGCCCCAGTAATTCGACGATATTCACCGCCCATGGCAGCATAGCCCCTGCCAGCACGGCTGCTGCCTGCCCACGCAGAGGACGGGCTGTATACCGGTATGAATGAATCAGTAAAATGATCGCAACAAGGACAAGCAGGTAAGAATAAACAGCATTTAGCCAGAATGCTGGACCGCCATTGATGATCATCCCAACCACAGGCAGGTTGCCAAAGAACAGATTGTGCAGGGGATCTGTCCACAGGAGGATGAAAGTCAGCAATGGTTCGATCGCCAGGAGGGCAATTACCTTTTTCTTCAACCAGTGACCGCGGTTGGCATATTGAATGGAAAAAACCAGGAAGGCAGTTGGAACAGTTAGTACCCCCAGGTAGGTGGCTCGCAGCCAGAAGAATCGTGCAGGTTCAGAAACCAGAAAATGGATCGCGTAAGTCAATGTCCATGCAGCGATCCCGGCACCAAGTGTCAGCAGAGAGTAAGCGCTCGGCGCAGCCCGACGTCCCCATGCCACTATACATACATACATGGCTGCTGCTGTGGCAATGAGCAGGGCAAATACATAAGACCAATTCATGGTTTCTCTGGTTGTAGTGTACCTCAACTGGGTGGCATTCACCAATACAGAATTGTTAATATGGATCAGTATTCTATTCCATCTTTTCCTTGAACCAGAATCGAAGGACAGGTGAGGGGATTGGGATTTGACTCTCTGCTATAATCTGCCGCAATGATCCTGCTCACTGGCGGTACCGGCTTCATCGGTCGGGTTCTTACACGTCAACTGGTAGAATCCGGGCATCGGGTTCGGCTCCTGTTGCGACCTTCCTTGCGAACACCCCGTTTGCCTACCAGTGTGCCTGTGGAAGTGGCTGTCACTGGTCTGGATGACATGCAGGGATTGCGTGCCGCCATGCGCGGGATCGATACGATCTACCACCTGGCAGGAGGAGAAGGCGAGGGAGGCAGGGCTAATCTTCAGGTCGTGGACATTGATGGCACGCGTGCATTGTGCCAGGCTGCATCGGATGCCCGCGTGCGGCACCTTTTATATCTCAGCCATCTGGGAGCCAGCCGTGCGGCGGGTTTTCCTGTCCTAAAAGCAAAAGGGATCGCGGAAGAATATATCCGCAAATCGGGATTTGCCCACACCATCTTACGCGGTTCCCTCCTGTTCGGACCGGGCGACGAATTTACCACCGGTCTGGCCATGCTCCTGGCAGCCGCGCCTGGTTTCCTGCCGCTGCCTTCCAGAGGCGAAACACTCCTGCAGCCACTGTGGGTGGAGGATCTGGTCACCTGCCTGCTCTGGTCACTGGATAATCCAGATACGGTCAACCAGACCTTCGATCTGGGTGGGAGCGAAACCTTCGCCTTGCGCCAGTTGGTGGAAATTATCATGGAAGCGGCAGACTTACACCGGATTCTAGTCAATTGGCCCACCCAATCCATGCGCTCGATGACGATAATCATGGAATCCATTTTCCCGCGCTTCCCGGCCTCAATATTCTGGCTGGATTACCTTGCGGTGAACCGCACCTGTCCTGTGGAGACGATCACACGGATTTTCGGATTGATGCCTTCCCGATTCGCTTCACGATTGGATTACTTGCGGAATGAACCCTGGACTCGGAATCTGTTACGCAGGTTATTTACCCGTTATGGCTGAACCCACGATCCGTCTCCTGGTAACTCCTCAAGAAATGACTGCTGTTGAAGCTCTTCAACGTCTGGTCTGGTCAGGTTCTGAAACCGACGTAATCCCGGTACATATGCTGCTCGCCGCGGTCCATAACGGTGGGATCATCCTGGGTGCATTCGACAAGGGTGATCTCGTGGGAGTGGTTTTTGGTTTTCCCGGCATTTCGAATACTCCTGCTGGTCTGCAAATCAAACACCACTCGCACATTCTTGCGGTCCACCCGGATCGGATCGGGGAAGGGATCGGATATAACCTCAAGCGTGCCCAAAGACGGATGGTTCGCAAACAGGGTCTCGAGTTGATCACCTGGACGTATGATCCCCTTCTCAGCCGCAACGCGCACATCAATATTTCCCGCCTGGGTGCAGTCTGCAAAACCTACCTGCGTTCCGAATATGGCGACATGCAGGATGGTCTGAATGCAGGGTTACCTTCCGACCGCTTCAAGGTAGATTGGTGGTTGCGCAGTAATCGCGTGAAACGGCGCTTGAGCCACCCCTCTCGCGCCGGGTACACACTCGACCATCATCTTGCGGAAAATGCAGTTCTGTTCGAAGCAGTGTCCGCTCGTGGAAATTATCCCCGCCCGCCTAAAGTCGATCAAATCCCGAAGGATAAGCGACTGGTCGTTGAAATTCCATTTGAATTCCAGTCTTTGAAAGCTGCCGATCTGTCGCTGGCACACGATTGGCGAATGGAAACACGCAAGATCTTCGAGGCTGCCTTCGCCAGGGGTTACATGGTTATGGATTTCGTGCATTCTGGTGCGCGCAGTTTCTACATCCTGGCTCCAGAAGATTCCACAATGCATGAGTTGGACTCTTAAACGAATCTCCGAGGCTGATTCGCCTCGGAGGTTCGAAATCCGATCATAACTTGTGCATCGGTTCCGGCGCCCGGATTCCCTTTATTACATGGAAATTCAATGGATCACTCGCAGGCGGTGAAAATTAAAATTAAGCCCACCGTGAATATTTCGCATGCAGGGTACCTGAGCGTTCCTGCGGATGGGTGTTTATTCGATCGGATAGATCACCAGTCCAACCGTACCGGGACCGAAGTTGGCAGCCAGTGAAATCGCAAGGTCGTTTAGAATCGTCTCCTTGCAATTGAAGCGTCGGGATGCCTCCGCCATCAGGTTCTTGCCTGAAGCGATATCCCGGGCATGAACGACACCAAGGTATATCGGTTGATTGCCGAACTCTTCCACTGCCATGGTGATGACACGTTCCAACGCCACCTTTCTGGTTCTCACTTTGTCCACCATGTCCACGATCCCATTTTTTAGCACCGCAATCGGTTTTACATTCAATATTGAGGCAAGCGCCGCGGAAAACATACCCACGCGACCGCTCATGCGAGCATATTCGAGTGTATCCAGTGTCAGGATGATGCGGATTCGTTCCCGGATGCCTTCAATGTATTTTACGATCTGATCAACACTTTTACCTGCCCGATCCATCCTGCGCGCTTCCCGGCACAGAAAGCCCAATCCCAGCGATCCTCCTGTTGAATCAACAGGAAACACATTGTACACATCCTTTAATTCCTGCGCGGCTGCCACGGCAGATGCGTACGTCCCGGATAGTTTACTGGTAACATGGACGGACAGGATATTGTCGCCTTTTTGGGCAATCTTCTTATAGAATTCCATGAATTGATGCGGCGAAGGCTGGGAAGTCTTGGGAATCTTCTTGGTTTCATCCACCAGTCGATAAAAACCCTCCGAATCCAGGTCCACATTTTGCAAATAAGTTTTCTCTCCAAATTGGATGTTGATGGGAATGACTTGAATGTCGTAATCCCGCTCCCATCCGGCGGGGATATCGGCTGCTCCGTCAGTAACAATTCGTAACATGGTCTGCCTCCTTGGCTTGATTCGTATCCTTTGTATACTCTTGAAAACCCCACCGGGTTCTGGAAGTTCCATGCAAAATATATCCCTGGCAAGGGGACTCAGGAGACCTTAATCTATTTTTAATATCATATGAGCTGGTTAAGCTGATGTGGATGAAGCAATCTCGTGGTATTAATGCGAATCCCTGATCCACAGGACACTTTTCTTTGGTCGATCGTGCTGCCATGGAAAGAGCCATTCTTTCTACCCGATAAACCTTGTGATAAATAAAACATTTGTGCTATAATCATTATATTCCCTGATTCGAGGTTCGCATGTCTTCCAATGTAATTCGCGTGGTGGGTGCGCGCGAGCATAATCTCAAGAATATTACTGTGGAAATTCCACGCGACCGGCTGGTGGTAATCACCGGTCTTTCTGGTTCCGGAAAATCCTCGCTCGCCTTCGACACCATTTTCGCTGAAGGTCAGCGGCGATATGTTGAGTCGCTCTCCGCGTATGCGCGCCAATTCCTTGGTCAGATGCAAAAACCGGATGTTGATTATATTGAAGGGCTCTCCCCGGCTGTTTCCATCGATCAAAAGGGTACCTCCCATAATCCGCGGTCAACGGTCGGAACGGTCACTGAGATCTACGACTACCTGCGCCTGCTCTATGCCCGGGTGGGCATTCCTCATTGCCCGATCTGCGGTCGGGAAGTGGTCAAACAATCCGCGCAGGAAATAGTCGATAAGATCAGTTCGTTAAAAGAAGGTACTCGCATCCTTGTGCTTGCCCCCGTGGTCCGCGGCCGCAAAGGCACCTACCAGGCCGTCTTTGAGGAGATTCGCAAGGCCGGCTTCGTGCGTGCCCGCGTAGACGGCACCGTCTTCAACCTCGATGAAGAGATCAGCCTCGACCGGTACAAGATCCATTCCATCGAGGCTGTGGTGGACCGCCTGGTGGTTTCCGTCTCCGGGACTGAAGAGGAGCGGAATGCATCCATCACCCGGCTGACAGATTCGGTCGAGACCTCCCTCAAGTTCGGGGATGGATACCTGACGGTTCAGGTCCTGGCTGGTAAAAACGAGGAGAACGAGGATCATCATTTCTCAGAGCACCTAGCTTGCCCGGAACACGGTATCAGCATCCCTGAGATTGAACCGCGCTCCTTCTCATTTAATACTCCCCATGGGGCCTGCCCGGATTGCCAGGGACTGGGCAATAAACTGGAGATCGATCCCGACCGGGTGATCGATCCGGAGAAATCCCTTGCCGATGGCGCACTGATCGCCCTGGAATGGTCCAATGTCCGCGAGGACGGAAATCCAGGTTATTACTGGCAAATGCTCGAGGCCATGGCGCAGCATTACCATATTGACATGAACAAGCCCGTCAAAGACCTGCCTGCCGAACAGCAGGCCCTGGTTTTGCACGGCACGAAGGGGGAGAAGATCCGCATCCATTATCACAATCGCGATGGTCGCCAGGCGACTTTCGATGCCGCCTTTGAAGGGGTGATAGGCAACCTGGAACGGCGCTACCGGGAAACCAACTCAGAATATATCCGCGAGAAGATCAGCGAATACATGTCGGATCGACCCTGCCCAACCTGCCAGGGCAAACGTCTGCGACCAGAAGCGCTTGCTGTGACCGTGGACGGTATCAATATCCTGCAGATCACCGAGTGGCCGGTATCGCGTTCCCTCGATTGGGCCAGCCGGCTGGCGGGAACGGATACACCCCTCTCCTCTCGTCAAAAAGCCATTTCCGACAGGATTCTCAAGGAAATCGTTTCGCGACTTGGTTTTCTGGTGAATGTAGGCTTGGAATACCTCACCCTGCATCGTTCAGCCGGGTCGCTTTCAGGCGGTGAAGCCCAGCGCATCCGCCTGGCCACGCAGGTGGGTTCTCGCCTGGTGGGGGTGTTGTATGTGCTCGACGAGCCCTCCATCGGACTGCACCCGCGCGACAACGACCGTTTGTTATCCACCCTTAAAGGCTTGCGGGATATCGGCAACACCGTCCTGGTGGTCGAACACGACGATGACACCATCCGCACTGCGGACTGGGTCATCGACCTGGGACCCGGCGCGGGCGAACACGGTGGGCACATCATCGCCGAAGGCACGCCCGAACAGATCATCGCCCATCCCAAATCACTGACCGGTGCGTACCTGTCGGGACGGAAGCATATCCCGGTGCCAAAGAAACGCCGGAATGGCAATGGAAAAAAGCTTACGGTCGTGGGGGCGCGTGCCAACAACCTGAAGGATCTCACAGTCAACATACCGCTGGGTAAATTTGTCTGCATCACGGGGGTATCGGGATCGGGAAAATCCTCCCTGATGAGCGACGTGCTCTACAATGCTCTTGCTGCGAAATTAAACCGGGCTCATACGCAGGCTGGGGAGCACGAACGCATCGACGGTGTTGAAAACCTCGACAAGATCGTTAATATTGACCAGTCTCCCATCGGGCGCTCGCCGCGTTCGAATCCGGGCACCTATACCAGCCTGTTTGAGGAGATCCGTAAACTTTTTGCTGAATTACCGGAAAGCAAGGTGCGCGGGTACAAACCGGGTCGGTTTTCGTTCAATGTCCATGGCGGGCGCTGCGAAGCCTGCCAGGGGCAGGGTGAACTTCGTATCGAGATGCAGTTCCTGCCGGATATTTATGTGTCATGCGATGTGTGTCACGGCAGCCGTTTCAATCGCGAGACCCTCCAGGTTCACTATAAAGGTCACAGCATCGCAGATGTGCTGGCCATGACAGTTGACCAGGCGCTGGAGAAGTTTTCAGCCTTCCCCCATATGATGAACAAACTCAAGCTGCTCCAGGAAGTGGGCCTGGGCTATATCAAGGTCGGTCAACCCGGGACGACCCTTTCGGGAGGCGAAGCCCAGCGGGTTAAACTTGCCAAGGAATTATCCCGCCGTGCCACAGGCCGCACCTTGTATGTTCTGGATGAACCTTCGGTCGGGTTGCATGCCGCCGACGTGCATAAATTGATCGAAGTGTTGCAGCGCCTTGTGGATGCCGGGAATTCCGTTCTGATCATCGAGCATAACCTGGAAATCATTAAAGTGGCTGATTGGATCATTGACCTTGGACCCGAAGGAGGCGACATGGGGGGTGAATTGGTCGCCGAGGGGACGCCCGAGGATGTTCTGGATGCCTCCGGTTCGTATACAGGTACATTCTTGCGAGATCACCTCAAGAAGAGGCGGAAGTCTCCTGGTTAACCTATACGCAATCTCCCCACTCCCTAAATAGCCCAAGTTCAGGTAGAATAAGGTTGCGCACACCTGCCGGGGACTGCCTGGTGGGTTTGCGTTTGACAAGGACGGGACGCACCTATGACAATAAATAATACGATCGAATCATACCGTAAACGACGCAAGCAACTTTTGCCAATCATTCTCGCCGGGCTTGCTGTCCTGCTGGTCGTGGTGGGCATCATCATCGTGGTCACATCGCTTAAAGGTGGTGGTTTTACTTTGTTCGCCACCAGCACTTCCACACCCTCGATCACCCCCAGCCCTACGATAACCTCCTCTCCGACGGAAACAGCGACCATCACTTCCACCCCCACAGAGACTTCCACACCCACCCCGTCTGCCATCTATCCTTATGTGGTGAAGGAAGGTGATACCTTGACCAAGATCGTTGAGGATAAGAATCTTGGTGATAATGGTTTGATCCTGATCTATATCCTGAACCCCACGATCCCCTTTACCGGCGATATCACCGTTGGACAAACCATCATATTGCCGCCGCCAAATTATCCCATCCCAACGCCAACACCCATACCCAGCGGGCTGGCACCCGGATCGCGCATCACGTACCGGGTCATGCCTGGCGACAGCCTTGGCGGGATCGCGAACCGGTTTAACAGCACCATTGCCAAGATCGTACAGCTCAACAAGGATGCATTAAAGGATGGCGAGGCTTCCATAATATATCCCGGTCAGTTGTTGGTGGTGCCGATTAATTTAGTCACACCTATTCCATCGATCACCCAGATCACAACAGCCACACCATAAAAGAGTGTCCCAAACCCCCGGCCCGAGCAGAAACCGGGGGTCTTTTTTCCCCCAATCCCTTTGACATTCTGTGCGCCTCAGACTAAAATGGAAATGTGGTTTTCTATCAGACCGTGAGGAGCAGTTGTGAGCGCTTGGCCTGAAAAATATGTCATTGGTCTCACCGGCAATATTGCCACCGGAAAGAGTGTCGTCCGGCGGATGCTGGAGCATCTGGGTGCCTACACAATCGACGCCGACGTTTTTTCACACCGCGCGATAGCAAAAGGCGCGCCTGGCTATAAACCGGTTGTGGACGTTTTTGGTAAATTCATCCTGGATGCAAGTGGGGAGATTGACCGGGTCAAGCTGGGACGTTTGGCTTTCAATGATCCGGATGTGCTTAAGAATCTTGAAGCAATTGTCCATCCGTTGGTTGAACAAGCCGTGGATTTAATGATCAAACGCGCCAGCCAGCGGGTGATCGTCATCGAAGCCATTAAACTGCTGGAAGGCAAACTGGCTTCCAAGTGCGACAGCATCTGGACCACCTACGCTCCTGAAATGGTTCAGAAAACTCGCTTGATGGAAAAACGCGGCATGAGCGAGCAGGAAGCCATCCAGCGAATTCAATCCCAACCCGCCCAGGAAGAGAAACTGGCAGCCGCCAATGTGGTCATCCAGAATTCTGGAACCTTTGAAAACACCTGGAAACAGGTTGTGGCTGGCTGGAAGATCATCTCCCCATTAACTGATACGGGGCCGCTTGTTCCTCGAAAAGTTGGCGTGGGCGACCTGATTGTCCAGCGCGGGCGCCCGGCCGATTCCACCAACATTGCTGCTCTCATCACCCGTCTGAGTGGTCGCACTCGTCCGCTTTCACCGGATGATGTCATGGCGGCTTTTGGTGATAAGGCGTTCCTGTTGCTTTTGGCACACAAGCAGTTGGTTGGGTTGGCAGGCTGGCAGGTGGAAAACCTGGTTGCCCGTACCACGGATATGTATCTCGATCCCAGCATCACCATCGAACCGGCACTCAAAGCGCTGGTGACCGAGATCGAGCGCGCCTCCCAGGATCTGCAATGTGAAGCCTCCCTGCTCTTTCTGCCACTCCAGTGGTCCACCCAGGAGGATGTTTGGAAAGAGATGGGATACTCCCGCCGTACGCCTCAAACGCTCGGTGTACAGGCCTGGCAGGACGCAGCCCTTGAGTCACAACCCGCCAATACCATCCTGCTTTTCAGGCAGCTCCGCCAGGATCGTGTCTTGCGCCCAATTTAGATCAGGCAATCGAAATCAGGAGCAGGGTGAAAAAGTTGCCTGAAACCCTATATCTGATTAATAACCATCAGATCTCTCTGGCATCGTGAACAACATACTGACCAATATCCTTTTTATTTTTGAGCGTCTCGACTGGCTGGGCATTGTCGACATCCTGCTGGTCACGCTCATCTTCTTTGGACTGCTGGTGCTCGTAAGAGGAACCCAGGCAGTGGTGTTGTTACGCGGGGTATTATTGATCCTGGTGCTGGTGGCATTGCTCACCAGCCTGGCAAACCTCCCGGCCTTCGCCTGGCTGATCCGTACGGCACTCCCGGCTTTGGTATTAGCCATCCCGGTCATTTTTGCCCCCGAGATCCGCCGTGCCCTGGAGAGGATCGGGCGGGCGGGTACGTTTTTCCGTGCATCGAACAAGAATAAAAGCCAGGATATGCAGCAGACCATTCAATCGGTCGTTGCTGCGGCTGCCCGTCTTTCTGCACGCCAGCATGGTGCCCTGATTATATTGGAACGCATTGACAGGCTCGACGAATACACCCGGACGGGAGTGATGCTTCAATGCGATGTTACCCCGGAAATGTTGATGCAGACCTTTTACCCGAACACCCCGTTGCATGATGGCGCGGTCATTATTGCAGGCCGGAAGATTGTTGCCGCGGCATGCGTTTTACCGCTCTCTGCCAGCGGTATCCTGGAGCGTTCACCGGAAAGGCAGATGGGACTTCGTCATCGCGCTGCAATGGGGATCACTGAAGTGACGGATGCCGTTGCCATCGTCGTCTCCGAGCAAACCGGAGCCATCTCGATCTCGCATACCGGGCGGATTATTCGTCGGTTGGATGTGGAGCGGCTGGAAAACACCTTGATGGCCTTCTATTATCCGGAGAAATCCCACCAGCAAAATTTCTTCCAACGGCATTTCCCCTACGTGTTCCCGGATAAGGATGAGTGAAACATGTTCCGTTGGTTGATCTCCAATCTGCGAACCTTTCTGATGGCTTTTGTACTGGCGCTGGCCGTCTGGGTGACTGCAGTCACCGCGGCAAATCCCGACGAGACCCAGGTTCTCCCAAATCCGATCCCGATCGAATACATCGGTCAGGATCCGGGTTTGATCCTGACCAGTGCAAATGCCCCCACCCAGGTGGAGATCAGTTTGCGCGCTCCTCATTCGGTCTGGCAAAGCCTGCTCAACGGCGAAACCCCCGTGCGCGCCATCGTGGATCTGACAAGTCTCGCTTC
>Ga0315295_10002986_pt1 | contig 14354 bp, 5 predicted proteins | sample YL17G14_0_MG_FD_204453 | JGI IMG/M metagenome (GOLD analysis project Ga0315295, IMG submission 204453) | Sediment microbial communities from Yellowstone Lake, YNP, Wyoming, USA - YL17G14_0 | ecosystem: Environmental > Aquatic > Freshwater > Lake > Sediment | place: USA: Wyoming | collected...
GGTGGGTGATCGACCAGTACGAGGTTGAGGAGCGGCTGACGGCGATAAGCGACCAGGAGCTTGAGGTCAAGGCGAGGGAGTTCTTCCCGGACTACTGGGAGAAATACAAAACGGGGAAGCAGAATTGATTATTGATTATTGATTATTGATTATTGATTATTGATAATTGATTATTTCGAGAGGTGAGTGCTTGGCGCCACCGTCTCTTGGAGACGAATCGCCGGCTTCGCAATAACTAAGAGAGGGCTTCACCTTCAAAGACGTCGTGCATACCTCTCCGGATTAGTCAGTTTGAGTTGTTTATCAGATTTCTCCACTGCGCGATGCTGCGCATCGCTCCGGTCGAAATGACAGTGAAGCGGATGCTGCGCATCGCTCCGGTCGAAATGACGGGGGTGGGAAGAGCAGAAGCTATAGCGGCAGCAGGTAATAATCCGGCTCAGGAACATCCAGCCAATGCAATCCCATTATTGCAAAGTCTTTGAAATCGACCTCGCAGTCGCCGTTTAAGTCGCCAGCGATGATTGTCTTGCAGGGCGTCTTGCCGAAGTATGATTTGCTCGCCTGGGCTGTAGCGCCGTAGGCGCCCATGTTGATTAGACCGCCGTTAGGGAAAGGCTCGTATCCAATAGGGGACATTGGGTCGCCCGCATCAATACAGGGGCTCGTCACCTCGTCTGTCGTCCATCGTCCCTCGTTGGCATCCCATCTTCCGGCTTGCGATTTCAGGTGGTAGTCGCCATCGACCCAGAAATCGTCCCAGTGATAGCCTGGGGTATTGCGTGGATCTGCCCAGTACCCAGGGGTGGCAAAGCACGGATCAGTGTCAATGTTGCCAATTCCACCTGAAGCGACCGTCCAAGTTTCTATGCAGGTATAGTTCGGATAGCTTCCGTAGATTTGTGTTGCTTCCTCTGGGGATTCTTCGGTAGTGTTACCCCAAAGAATGCAATTGGTGACTTCTGGTCGTAACTCGCTTCCCCCAGAGTATATCCCCCCACCTTCGTATCTTGAATGATTATCCGCAATCACATTATTGGTAATTGTAGCTGAGCCATAGCACTTTATGCCCCCTCCATAGTGAGAGGTAGAGTTTCCCACGATGATATTGTTCGTGATGGTTGGGTGGGAGAGCGAAGAGTATATCCCACCACCATCTCCAGAGTTACCACCCATTGTGCAGTTATTGATGACCGGCGTGGCGCCATGACCGCAGGAAACACCGCCGCCATAGTCTGCATGGTTACCGGTAAACGTATCGCCTGTGATGCTCGCCATTCCAGTATCGCAATATATGCCACCGCCCCAGTGCGCTGAGTTGTTTGTGAACGTGTTATTTGTTATTGTTGAGGAACCGTTGACACAATAGATTCCGCCCCCATACATGCCAGCCGAGTTCCCACTAAAGATGCAATTTGCAAGTGTCAAGCTACTATTGGTACTGTATAACCCCGCTCCATTGATGTGTGTTTGATTCTCTGTCAAGATACAACGGATTACCATTGGGCTGCTGTGATCAGAGTAAATTCCGCCGCCGTCCAATGCGTATCCCTTAGTTATAGTGAATCCATCTAGAATAGAATTTGCGTCCTCGCCATTGTGGAAATAGAATCCACGGTGTATGTCCTCATAGTTTGCTTGGCAGTCGATTATACAATTGCCCGGCCCGTTCTGAGAGCGGAGGGTAATCGCTTTACCCTCGAAGTCGATGTCGCGGTTGCCGGCACGGGTGTATGTGCCGTCGGCTACAACTACAACGCCCCTATAACACAGCCTGTCGATTGCCTCCTGAATAGCATCGTACGGATGTTCCGTGCTGCCGTCCTCGCAGGGATCACTCACAGCAGGGTCGCCGGGTGCCGGGTCGTTTGGCGCATTATCGTCCACGTATAATAGAACCGGGGACTCACATGCCTCGGGAACCAATACGATTGCGGCTTCGTGGCCGATATAAAAGTCGTTATCAATCGGCGCACCGTTGGCCAGCGTGCCGGTCAGATGCCGGTGAGGTTCATAGTACGGGCCACCCTCATATATACTGGAAAGTCCTCCGTAACCAACGGGCTGGGCGTTGACTGCGAAATCCGAGCCGTGTATGGTCAAAAGGCCCGAACTGGTCAGGACGAGGTCGCCATCTATCGACCCGCCGGAGATACTGACCCGGCTGCTGTCGTATATCCAAACGTCGTGTTCTATCGAGCCGCCGGAGATGTTTACCTCGCTGGCGGCGCACGCCCAGATGCCATTTACCACAGTCAAGATGTGGACATCTCCATAGCTGCCGTGGCCGGGCAGGCCCACTCCTATAGAGCCGCCTGATATATTTACCTGGGAGGCGCCGTAGGTGGCCAAGCCCCACCCGATGGAGCCGCCGGACATATTCACTTGGCTGCGGTCGTATATCCAAACGTCGTCTTCTATCGCCCCGCCAAAGATGTTTATCCGGCTGTCTTCGTGCGCTTCTAGGGACCCCGATTGTCGCATTATGCGTCCCCCATGAAGAAGATTCACTGTGGTTTCCATTCCCGGTGCGCCGAAATCGACATATACATTGTCTTCGATTTCGTAGTCGATATCGTGGACTTGACCATCGCTGAAGTGGAGCGCAAGTGAAGGCGAACTCGCCAGAGATACGACCACTGCCACCAGGAAGAATGTCTTTGTAGTTGTCATTTTTGTGGCTCCTTTCACAAAAGTGTCAATATCTCCCACGGCCGGATAAAGGGCAGCCCTGCATCATACTCAAGCAAAGCTCCTACAAGGGATTGCTCAAACAAAGGCCGCAGAAGGAGTTACATATTATTGGTGCGCCAAGGGCGCCAGAAGTAACGGTTACTCGGCGGAATTCGGCAAAGCAAAATCAGCCTTTTCGGCGATCGCCTGGTTTTCCTGGATGGGAGCCGCCATCCCCAAGCCCCTCAGGCTTGAGGATGCCACCGAGGCGGACGAGATGCTCTTAGTTGCTGCCGGTTTGGGGGATGATGGGCTCCCAGCGGATTTTAGCAGCGCCGAGGATGGTTCCGGTGGCGTAGGAGAGGTCAACGAGGGCGATTTGATATTCGGCGAGGGCGAGGATTTCGGTGCTCTGGGCGTCGGCGAAGGTAGTCTGGGCCTGGAGGACATCGGCAGTAGTTCGCAGGCCGATTTCATACTGGCGTTTCTCGGCCTGGTAGAGTCTGCCGTCGAGGATTGTTCTTTGTCGGCCGGCGAGACAACCGCTGGTCTGCCTCTGTTGTCCGGATTCCTCCTCGAAAGAAACTGAAAAATTGTTTGCAGGAATTGGGGGGCGTGTGTTATAATATATTTTTACCCAGGGGCCATAGCTCAGATGGGAGAGCGCTTGCATGGCATGCAAGAGGTCGTGGGTTCGAATCCCATTGGCTCCATTGCCCGCGGATTTTTATAAGTCTTTTATTAGCAGAAGTTTTCATTTCTGCTGACTCACGCTTCCTGATCCTCTATAATTCCAATTGAGAACATTTTGAGAACACTGGATAGCAGAAAATGCCATGAGTATACACTGGGATAACGCAGGGAAAAGATATGTGGTTCGCTTCCGCGATAGTCGCGGAATTAACAGAGCAGTTACGGTAAATCGAAGGAATCTTGCGAAATACGGCCAACACGCGCCCGACCGAATCACCGTGCGGGTAGCCAAGAGACTTGAGCAAGTTCCAAATGTTCTTCTTAATGACAGCCATCGGCCATGGAATCGGAACAGCCTCAACAGTGCACTTCGCCGATTTCGAGCTGCCAAGTACTTTCCGCTTGATTGGAATGTCCAAATGCTGCGAGCTACTTATGGTAGTTTACTTGTTCAACAAGGTGTACCGATCGCTCATGTTTCTATGGCCTTGGGTCATGCCGACGCGCGAATTACCCAGACCTGGTATATTGGCCTGAAGTCGACCCATGTAGCACCTGAGATTTCTAACGCGATTAACAGGGCCTTGTCCTAAGACCACCCTGTAGTTCAACTCTCCGGCGTTCCTTTCTGGCACGCAGTGGACGCATGTCGGGAATACTCACCTTTGGTGACCTTGTCTTTGATCACATGGTCGAACGGCCTTCCCTCTTCAGTGCCATAGTACGTTTACTCGACTGTTATGGAATCACGGCCTGTAATCTGAAGATGCGGCCCGGCGTTCATCTCGGCGGGGCCAGACCGCATTTGAGGTTCTTGCCTCTGCCCTCCAACACAATCTGCCCTGTTCTGGCATAGTCCAAGTGCACCACTGACCTTGTCGAAGAAAGACCGTTACTCGCCGGTGGGGCCGCGCATCATATAACGAGAGCTTATTCAAGGTGTTGTTGGCAGCAAGAAAAGGGAATGCGTTCTGAATGCTTCCGGCCCTCCGTATCGGAGGGATGCCCGCACAGAGCGTGGAACAGACTCGGTCAAGCAAGAAGGTAATATTATGCGGAGAGTCAGTCGAAAAGCTGAACCGGCCGTCATATCGCTCGTGTTGCTCTTGCTACTCGTCACGATAGGAAGCTCAGTAGTATATACCGATGTCAATGCCGAAGATGCAGAGGGCGGCTTGTTCCCAGCCGATCAAAACGGGTGCAGTATGGAGGCATGCGAGCCCGTCCTAATCGGTGATTTGAACGGTGATTGTACGGTTGACTGGGAAGACATCCGGCTTTTTGCCCAGGACTGGTTAGATCCCGCCAGCAGTGGAAGCAAAGCCGACCTGAATGGCCTCAACAGAGTAAACATGGGCGATTTTGCGCTATTGGCTGGAAACTGGCGGGTGGTCAGCCAGAGGATAAGCTCATTGCACGTCACAATTCGTCCGCAGGAGGCTATAAATGAGGGGGCAAAATGGCGGGTGGATGAAGGGGTCTGGCGGGACAGTGGTTACACAGAAGCAGCTCTGTCAATGGGTGTGCATAAGGTCGAGTTCAAGGACATCCACGGTTGGGCCAAGCCCCGCGATAGGATGGTTGAGATTCAACACGGCCGGACAACCATTGAAAGCGGAGAATATGGAAAGCCGTTAGTCATCAGCGAATTTATGGCTGAGAATGACAGCATATTAGAAGATCCCTGTGACCCCGACGAATTCCCCGACTGGATAGAGATCTACAATCCCACGGATACAACCATCAATTTAGACGGCTGGTATTTAGCTAACTGGAACAGCGACAACCCTGATCCGAACTTGAGGGACTGGCAATTCCCGGACGTCAACATCGGTCCCGGTCAATTCCTGGTTGTCTTTGCGTCGGACAATGACATCCGTGATCCGAGTGCTCGATACCTCCATACTAATTTCAAGCTGGCGCGGAATGATGAGTGCGTTGCTATAGTGGCTCCGGATGGTAATACTATCGTCCACCAGTACACACCGTACCCGGAGCAGTTGTCGGATATTTCTTACGGCCTGATGCAGTCTGCTGAGATACTCACACCCACAGGTGTGGATGTTCGCTACCGCGTACCCACCTCAGCAGATGGGGGTTTGGATTGGACAGATCCCAGTTTCAGCGACTCGGGGTGGGAGTCGGGTCAGACGCCGCTGGGTTTCAATGGCGCCTTATGTATGGCAGTACTCAACGATGCGAATTCTGGCAGTGAAATCGGCACCGACCTTCGGGAGGAGATGTTGGGGATCAATGCCTCACTATGGACACGTATTAGTTTCTATGTGGAAGACCCGGATTTCTACGATGCAGTGATACTGAGGATGAGGTATGAGGATGGCTATGTAGCTTATCTTAACGGCGCCGAGGTAGTCAGAAAAAACTTTACCGGGACGCCGACATGGAACTCGACTTCCGATGATGATCGTTCCGACGAGCAATCTTGCGAATTCGAGTCTGTCGGCTTAAATGAGTTTCGAGACTTGCTAAGGCCTTCGCCGCAGAAGAACGTGCTGGCGATCCAAGGCCTGAATGACAATGCATCCAGTGAAGAGTTCTTAGTGCTACCCGAGTTAATCGTGGCGAAAAATGAACTGTTTCCACAGTACTTCACTACACCCACACCGGGTACATTCAACATTTCCGGCACAGAGGGCACGGTCAGTGAGGTCTGGTTCAGCCATAAAAGGGGCTTCTACGACAGTCCATTCCATCTGACTCTGTCCACAGAGATGACCCATCCTGATATCAAGATAATGTTTACAACGGACGGCTCGAGGCCTGCACAAACCAATGGAGTTCAGTACATTCCAGGCTTTCCGATTACTGTTGATGCGACTACGGTTATCCGGGCAGCGGCGGTCCGGCCGGGCTGGCTGGATTCCAAGGTCGAGACGCACAGCTACATCTTCCCTGTCGATGTGAGCTGCCAGTCACTCGATGGTCAAGCACCCGGCCCTGATTGGCCGCCACCAGGTTACTTTAACGGCCAAGTTATGGATTACGGGATGGACCCCAAAGTGGTGATTGATGACGCACGGTATTCGGGTCAGACTACAGTCGATGCGCTTAGGGCCATTCCGACCATCTCGCTCGTGACAGATCTGGATAGCCTGTTCCATTCTTCAACCGGTATTTACGTCAATGCAGGACAAGAAGGTCGGTCGTGGGAGAGACCTTGCTCGGTGGAGCTAATCTACCCTCCAGACCCGCAAGGCCCCGGATTTCCCGACCTTGTGCAAGCGCCGGACGGCATAGGCGGTTACCGTTGGGAGCTGCCGCCCGCCATGTACGGCGGTTTTCAGATCGATGCAGGTCTTAGGATTCGTGGCGGCTTCAGTCGCAGCGGTGATAGCCCGAAGCACGCGTTCCGACTGTTTTTCCGGTCCGTGTATGGCGATACAAAGTTGAGATATCCGCTGTTTGGCGATGAAGGCGACGATGTATTCGATCACATAGACCTTCGGTGCAGCCAGAACTATTCCTGGGCTTCTCAGGGCGACAACAAGAACACTATGGTGCGTGACGTCTTTTCGCGCGATTTGCAGGGAGAAATGGGGCACCCTTATACGCGCAGCCGATACTATCACCTTTATCTCAATGGGCAGTATTGGGGCCTATACCAGACGCAGGAGCGCTCGGAAGCATCCTGGGCCGAATCATATATGGGCAACGACAAGGAATATTACGATGTCGTGACGTCGAACTTGGCTGCGGACCGAAGAATGGCCTCCACAGATGGCAACCGCGATGCCTTTGATCGGTTGCATGACGAGACAATAGCCGGATTCCACAATTATGACAGGTATTGCCGAGTGCAGGGATTGAATATCGACGGCACGTGCAACCCAGACTTTGAGAGACTGCTTGACGTTGACAACCTGATCGACTTTATGATAATCGAATACTACACGGGCGACTCAGATGGTCCGGGCTCTCGCTTCGGCGGCATACCGAACAATACCTGGGGTATATTCAATCGGGTCAATCCGGATGGCTGGAAATGGCTGCATCACGATAATGAGCACACCCTCGGCGCAGGTGGCGCGGGCGGTTCTGTAGAGAACCTGGTTGAGCCGTTTACTTCGGCCGGCGCAAACAGGGATTACTTCAATCCGCACTGGCTGCACGAACGACTTATTTCCTCCAATGCAGACTATCGCATGGAGTTTGCAGACCATGTGCACCGTTATTTTCATAATGATGGTCTTATGACCCTCGAGAAGTGCCAAAACCGTATCCTGAACCGCGCTTGTCAGATCGATATGGCGATTATTGCTGAATCGGCGAGATGGGGCGATGCCAAGCATTCCTATTGGGCTCATACGAAAGACGAGCATTGGTGGCCGGAAATCAACCGCCTGCTCTATGGAACTTCTGACCCTTGGGGCCGGAAAACGTACCTGACGCCAAGAGTGGGTACGGTCCTCCAACAGTTTAGGAACATTGACTGGTATCCCGATGTTGATGCGCCCGTGTTCAGCAATATGGGTGAGTACGTATTCATGGGCAACCCGAATGGGCACGGCACAATCTACTATACCCTAAATGGCAATGACCCCCGTGTGCCTGTGGCTCAGTCGGCGCCGGGCCCGCTTGTTACCCTTGTCCCTGAGAATGCTGCTAAGCGGTACCTTGTCCCGACGGTTGCCAATGGCGGTAATCTGCTTGGAAATGCACCGGCCGAGTTCAACGTCACCTATTACAAGGCAAATATCACTGTCGGGAATCTGCCCACGGCGGAGTCGGTTATCAGCAACCCATCCTATCAGAGCCATGTAGTAACCGAGACATCGCCAGTAATCAACTACAATAACACCTACTGTCCTGGCCACTTCGCCGATGACCGCCCGGTGCCCGGCGGCAGCGGTGACCTGGATGATTACGTTATCGAAGCTTCTGCATTAGTATATATACCAAATGCAGGCAAATGGACCTTTGGAGTTCACAGTGATGGCGGTTTCAGTCTGGGATTGACCGGGCCTGGCTCGTTTTATATGGATTATCCCTCGACACGCACCCCTGCAGATTCGTTTGCCGTTTTCAACGCTGCCGTCCCGGGCACATACAACTTGCGCCTTGTGTTCTTTGAGCGCGGCGGCTGGTCGGGAGTGGAGCTTTTTGCCGCACAGGGCAGCTACGCCTTGTTCAACTCGAGCTTTCGTCTGATTGGCGATATGGCCAACGGAGGACTTCAGGTCGGTGAACCCAACGTATGGTTCACCGATTACTTCGACCACTCAAGCTGGCCAAGCGGGACCGGCGGCATCGGCTACGAGACAGACCCAACCACTATCCCGAACTACACGGGCCTGTTCAATATCGACGTAGAAGGACAGATGTATGATGACGGCGGAAATCCCAACGCCAATACCTCCTGCTACATCCGCATTCCATTCACTTGCGGCGATGCTGAATACAACAATATGATGCTGAAGGTCCGGTACGACGACGGCTTCATTGCCTATCTAAACGGCGGGGAGGTTGCCAGACGAGTTTTTCCCGAAGGTGCTGTACCGCGGTGGAACTCATCCACATATCCCAATCAGCAGGATGATACGCGGGCGGTCAACTTTGAGTCCATAGATATCTCTGATAGCATCAGTCTTTTGCGAAAGGGTAACAATATCCTGGCTCTTCACGGCATGAATATCTCTGCCGCTGATGCTGACTTTCTGATCTCTGCTGAGCTGGTCGCCGGCAAAGTCGGTCAAGGTGAGGTCAACCATGATGCGCATATCTACAGCTCATATTTTATGCTGGACAAAAGCACTCAAGTTAAGGCGCGGGTTCTGGGCGGAGGAACGTGGAGTCCGTTGACGGAGAATATATATCCGATAGGCCCCGTCAAGGAGAACCTGCGGATTACCGAGATTATGTTTCATCCGCAGGATACCGGCGATCCGAACGATCCAAACGAGGAATACATTGAGCTGAAGAACATCGGCAGCGGGACCATCAATCTGAACATGGTCAGGTTCACCAACGGCATTGATTTCACCTTCCCGCCAATGAATCTTGAAGGCGGCCAATATGTTATAGTAGTCAAGAGCCGAGCATTTTTGGGGGCGCAGTATCCCGGTTTTTCTGGTCTGATAGCCGGCGAGTACACCGGCAGTCTGGACAACGCCGGCGAGCGAATCGAGCTCGAGGATGCTCTCGGTCATACTATTCTGGACTTCAAGTACGGCGATGACTGGCGCCCAATCACCGACGGCGAAGGCTTCTCCCTGACCATAATAGACCCGGCTAACGCCGATGCGAATAGCTGGGGCGAAAAGGATTCCTGGCGAGCGAGCGCGTATGTCGGCGGGTCGCCCGGCTGGGACGACAGAGGCATCTTCCCCAATCCGGGGGCGATAACGATCAACGAGGTGCTGGCCCATTCGCACGGCGGGGCCGCGGACTGGATTGAGCTGTACAACACGACCGACAGTGAGATTGATATCGGCGGCTGGTACCTCAGCGACAGCGCTTTGGACCTGGAAAGATACAGGATAGCCGACGGGGAAAAAATCGATGCGCATGATTATGTGGTCTTCTACGAAGATGTGAACTTCGGCGAGCTCAGCAGCGATCCCGGCCGAATTACGGGCTTTGCGTTCAGTGAGAATGGCGATGATGTGTATTTGAGCTCGGCTGAAGGCGGCGTGCTGACGGGGTACCGGGAGTACGAGGATTTCGGCGCCTCGCCGACAGGGGTATCGTTCGGCAGATATTTCAAGAGGAGCACGGGCAACTACAACTTCGTGATGATGGACCACATCACGCCCGGGCGGGCCAATGCGTATCCGAAGGTCGGCCCGATAGTCATCAGCGAGATTATGTACAATCCGGCTTCCGGCGATCAAAAACAGGAATATGTCGAGCTGCACAACATCGGCTCGACAGCCGTGGCGCTGTGCGACCCGAACGAAGGTCTGGGCTGGATGTTCACCGATGGCATCGAGTTCACGTTCCCAAGGTGCCCCGGTTTCACGATACCTGCGGGCGGGTATCTGCTGCTTGCGAAGGATGTTGGTGCTTATCTTGCGGAATACGGCGCGCCGCCTCCAGGCGTTAGGATAGTCGGGCCTTACGACGGCAAGCTGAGCAACTCGGGCGAGAAACTGGAGTTGTCGATGCCCGGCGACGTGGATGTGTATGGGCGGCAGTGTTACATTCGTCTGGACAGGGTCAACTACAGCGACGGCCTGCACCCAGAAGACACGCCTGACAACATTGACCTATGGCCCACCGAGGCGAACGGCAGCGGCAAATCGCTTACGCGCAAGGCACCGGCCCTCTACGGCAACGACCCGAACAACTGGGCTGCGGACGTTTCTTCGCCCGGTCGGTGAGTTATCAAAATGATGGGCAATTGGGAGCAAAATATTTTCAGAAAATTCCAAAAAAGTCGTTACTTCTGAGGACGTCGCGCATCAGGACTGTAGCAACCTTAGATAGGGAACAGCATTGATTGAACCAAGTTGGTCTTAACAGGCCGTCTCAACCGTGATGGGCATCTTGGGTACGCGGCACAGGTGTAAGAAAGGAGAAGATTTGCGGTGGATGTCGGTCCTTCTCTGTAACAGCATGGCTTCATGCACGCAACACGGGTGGGAAGTCTGCTTAGTATGTCAGAAGTATTCTGTAATCTACTATACTACAATTTAAGGAGGTTAATTATGGAATCTCGAAGTCACATACATTACCCGGTGTTTGCGTTGGTCGCCTTGACGCTCGTCGCTCTTGCGGCCACACCCTGCTATGGTACCGGCACCACGGAGGTGCTTTACGACCCTGATGGCTATATGTACGATGTATCCACCAGCGCCGGCACCTGTATTTCAGAGGGGACGGCCGATTCCTATGACAATGCCTATTACCTGAGGATTAATGGCGTAAATTATAACGCGACTAATCTTACGATCTCAGGCCGAAACATCATTGGCGCGACCGAGACACTTAGCGGATTGCGGGTTACCCGCAAACTCTACGTACCTGCTTCTAAGGATGGACCTTTGGGCAATTTCGGCCGATGGTATGATTCACTCTACAATCCTACAGCCTCACCTATTACTGTAAGCGTCGAATATTTCAGTAATCTGGGGTCTGATAGCTCAACGCAAATCACCGGCACCGACGATGGGGACAATATCATCGAACTAACGGACCAATGGGTTGCCACCGATGACGAGTTGGATCGCGGAGGCGATTCCTCGCTTGCCCATGTTGTGTATGTTGCAGGAGCCGATGAGCCGATCGATTACATTGAGCTTTATGGAACAACATACGGGGCCGACCGTCTTGCCTGGCGGTACGAGAACGTAGTTGTCAATCCGGGTCAGACAGTTGCATTTCTTACCTTTGCTGTTCAAGAATACAGCCGCATGAACTCTATTGAAGAGGCCAAGGGTATCATCGCTGCATTAAAAACAGGAAACCTCAGCAGCGTGGTGTTGCGGGGGCTATCGATAGGCGAATATATGTACCTGGTCAATCTAACTCCAATTCCTCCCGATGATCTGCAAATTACCCCGTGGGAGGATTTTGTTCCGGCAGGCAATGAGGGGGGGCCTTTTGACCCGCCCAGCACGGTATATACCCTAAGCAATTCCGGCACTCACGCACTTAACTGGGCTGTGGAGCCGAACGTGCCCTGGCTGGACGCCAGCCCAAATACCGGGAACCTGCTGCCTGGGGGTAATACGGGGGTTACTGTTTATGTCAATGCCAACGCCAATGTTTTACCCCAGGGTATTCATACCGGCCCTGTGAGTTTTGTGAATCTGACCAGCGGCGCTGTTCAGAAGCGATATGTGAAGCTTATGATTGGGATAAGAAGGGTGCTGGTCTATGCCCAGTTTGCGGATATGTCCGCCGGCGGCGAATACGACCATACCATAAAAGCCATTGATTCCACCGGCGCAAACTTTGCAATTACCGAGCTGACTGACTTCAATGAACTGTCATCAATGCTGCCAAGACAGCAGGTATTGCTCATTCCGGAGCAGGAGAATGCCAGCTTGGCCCAGTTGTTCGATATTGGCCGAGCGTGGGGCTCTATCCTGCGGGATTTTGTCAGCACCGGAGGAGCCGTAATTCAATGTGATTACGGCCAGAAATATGGCATCCTTACCGGCGCGGGGTTAATGAATATTACTACAAGTTCGGATTTCAGCCGACAGCCGGTCGATGTAGTAGCGCCTGATAACCCAATCGGGCAGGGAGTCTCCAGCCCTTATACTGCCGGTCGTTACAGCTCTCACTATTACACTATCGATGGCCGGCCAATAGTTGAAAGGGCCGGCTACGGCCCGGTAGTCCTTCACAAGATGATAGGACGCGGCCACGTCGTGCTCATCGGCCATGATTACTTTGAGTCCAATCCCAGCCAGGACCGGATCGTCGGCAACGCTGTATTATACTTGCCGTTCCTGACAGATGATTTGTGGGTGTCGCCGTCACAAGGTCTCGACTTCGGGGGCAACAAGGGAGGGCCTTTCACCCCCAAAAGCCAGAGTTACACCCTTACGAACGTTGGGGCCGGCCCTATTGAATGGACTGCGACCATTACCCAGCCCTGGCTTGATGTCGAGCCTAATAACGGCACACTTGACCCTACCGGCAGCCTCGGCGGTGGTGATTCTCAGGTGGTTGTAGTCTCGATTACCGCGGATGCCAATACCCTGCCGCCAAGTGATTACAATGACGTAATCACGTTTACAAATGTGACCACCGGACGCAGTGAGATTAGGGTGGTGAGACTGCAAGTAATACCGATTCCACCCGAGATTGAAGTGAGGGACGGCATTGGCCTTCCGCTTGACCTGGATATGCCGTTTGGAGACCTTATCGTAGGACGGTCATCTACAAAACAAATCCAGATTTGGAACGCCAGTCCGGATAACAATCTAATGGTCTCCGACATATCTGCTGTCCAGGTGCTGTCTAAAGGCTTCTTTGACGATTTCCCAACCACCATATTGAATCCGGATAACTGGACAGCTATAAGTAGCGCTCCCACTATTGACGCTGTCGGATTGGGAGAACCATCAATGCCATATTCGCTGCATTTGAACGGCGATCCTCGTGCGGCGGATGCAGTGGAGTCGTGCGTGATGGACCTTTCGGGGCTGAGCGGATTGGAGCTCAGATACTGGTGGCAGCGTACCGGCGGCGGCGAGCGTCCGCCTGACGGCAACGATCTGGTCGTTGAATACTGGAACGGCGCCGGCTGGGTAGAACTGGAACGCCAGTTTGGAGGCGGGTCGGATATGTCGAACTACCTCGAGTCTATAGTTCCGCTGCCGCCCCCGGCTTATCGCGATAATTTCAGATTTCGGATAAGACATACAGGGACATACTATCCTAAGAGGATGTGTGGCGATTGGTTCGTAGATGACGTGTCCATACGCTTGCCGGCGTTCAGATTTGAAGGCATTCCCGCTTTGCCGGCTGTCATACCGCCTATGGGAATTGTAACCTTCGACGTGGTTTTTAAGCCGACAGAGTTGAAAGAATACGAAGGTGCGGTTGTTATAACAAGCAATGACGACGACGAACCCGAGGTTGACGTACTATTGAGCGGCAATGGGGTACCCGACTATTTGGCAGTTGCTCCGGAAAAAGACGTTGAGTTCGCTGGTCATCTCGGCGGGCCCTTCCTGCCGTCGAATATATCGTATCGCCTGACCAACAATGGCCCGATTACTATCAACTGGTCTGTAGAGCTGAATGTGCCCTGGCTGGATGCCACACCGAGAAACGGCGGCATCAAACCTGGTGAATCAACCACAGTTGTTGTTATTCCCAATTCTCAAGCCAACACTATGCCGGCGGGAAAATACATCGGCCGACTGATTTTCACCGATATTACCACCACCGTGGTGCACAAGCGCACGGTTGTTCTGAATGTGGAAGCAAAGCCAAAGGTCTGGGTAAGGCCTCAATCTTTCAACGTGACTATTCCATCAGGAGGGCTCCAAAGTGATACCCTGACCATT
>Ga0315295_10002987_pt1 | contig 14352 bp, 10 predicted proteins | sample YL17G14_0_MG_FD_204453 | JGI IMG/M metagenome (GOLD analysis project Ga0315295, IMG submission 204453) | Sediment microbial communities from Yellowstone Lake, YNP, Wyoming, USA - YL17G14_0 | ecosystem: Environmental > Aquatic > Freshwater > Lake > Sediment | place: USA: Wyoming | collected...
TTCCCAGCTCCGCTTTTCTTCCTCGGCCGCCAGCCCCATGGCGGCGATGATAATAATTTCGGGATCGTCCTGGATCACCTTCTCCCGGCTGTACAGGCCCCCGGCCCCCGCTTCCGCGGACGTATTAATCCCCCCGGCCAGCTGGATAAAATCATTCAGGAAATAATCCCGGGTGACCGCGAAGAGCGGCTTCGCGCCCACCTGAATGAAAACCCGGATCCGGGGCCGGCCCTTTAAAGAGTCCTGGATCCGTCTCACCTCGCCTTCAGCCCGGGCCACGGTTTCCTCCGCCAATCCGGCTTTTCCGATCAGTCGGCCCAGTTCCAGAAATTGCCGGTTGAGTTCGGAAAAATTCCGGGCCAGGGGAAACTGGTGAACCCGGAGGCCCAGGCTTTTTATTTTCTCGACCGCCCGGGGATCGGTCAGGGGGGTGGCCAGGACCAGATCCGGCTTCCGGACGACAATCTCTTCGAGGTTCACCTCCAAGACCGTCCCGACTTTATCTTTTTTCCTGGCCTCCTCCGGCCGATGACAATAGGTAGTAACCCCGACGATCCTTTCGCCGACCCCGAGCAGATAAAGCTCCTCGGTTATCCCCGGCCCCAGGGAGATTATCCTTTGGGGAAACTCGCTTCCGAAACCCACCCGGGGGAAGGTCAGGATTCCCGGAAGCAAAGCGCCCAGGATGGCGCACCGGCAAATCCAACCATTAATAAGCTTGACCATCTTTTTTTATTGCTCCCCGGAAGTTTAGAACCTGGTCGAAAAACTCAGTGCATACTCCCGGCCCGGCTGCGGGTATCCTTTCATTTCCTCGAATCTTTCATTGGTAATATTTTTTATCTTGGCCACAACTTTTACATTCTTTCGGATTGTCATCCCCAGGCCTAGATTAAATAGACCATAGGATTCCAGGAATAAATCTTTATTACTTATGGGGTCGGGAAAACCGGTATAGCGGCGATCAACCCATTTGACTTCCCCAAAAGCCCGAAAAATCTTCCAGGAGCCATCCAGGCTAACATTGATTCTGTTCCGGGGACGATAAATCAAGTTTTTTCCATTCTCCCCGGGGCGGCCGCTATGATCCTGGGCCTGGAGGTAGGTGTGGTTCGTGGTCAGGGAAAGAAACGAAAACGGCCTGATCACCAGATTCGATTCTATCCCCCAGAACTGAGCCTTCCCGACATTTTCCGGGGCCCACTTTCCATCCGGGGTATTGCCGGGAGCCCATTGGATCAAATCTTTAATCTGGTTATAAAAACCCGCCATTTCCAAAGCGAACTTCTTTTCGATCTGGAAGGAAAAACCGCCATCCAAATTGAATGCTTTTTCGGGTTTAAGGTCAGGATTGCCTTTCGAATAAGCGTCTTCCGGCCAGTAAAGATCATCAAAGCTCGGAGCCCGGAAGGACTGGCCGGCATTCATTTTCAACCGCAGGTCTTTAAGCAGGACCATTACCGCCCCGATCTTGGGGCTCCAGGCCCCCCCGAAATCATCGTGATAATCAAAACGAAAAGCCGGCACCAGGAAAAATCTCTCCGAGAATAAATTGACCCGATCCTGGAGAAAAATGCTGGTGGTAATCCTTTGATGGCCTTCCAGGTAACGACTGCTTTCAATCCATTCCCGTTTAATCTCGGGGGCTACCGTCAATAATTGCCGGGAGCCCAGGCCATAATCCAATTTGATCTCCCCCCCCAGGCCGTAATTTGTATGTTTCTCGGGATATTCTGGGAGAACATAAACATTGTCGAAATAATTCCTCTGCTGAACCCCGAAATAAATTCTCCCGCCCAGGGTGGAATCAACGCCCCACCAACCCGACTGCCGTCCCGAAAGGGAAACGAGGTTGCGGAGATCCTTCTGCTCCGCCTCCGGCGTGGGAGAATCCGGGATCATCCCCGGGAGTTCCTTTCTCCCCTGGTAAAAATCATTGGTCAGCTCGAATGTCTGAGCTTTCCGGTCCAGACCCAGCCGGAGGAAAAGCGCTTCGGATTGGTAAGCATTATTATCCATCCTTTTAATTTCATTCCCCGCGGGATTCTGATATGAGTAGGGACCAAGTTGAAAATTCCCCTCGGATTGCTGGTGGGTGAAATCAAATTGATAGCTTAAATTCCGCAGCTTCTGGGAACGCCCCAGGGAAGCCGTGTAAGTATTAAAACCCTGGAAGGAAAGGTCGCTCCCCCAGGAAAAATCCAGATGATTCTCCGGCTTTTCCGTCGGTCGCCGGGTGACAATGTTAATCACTCCTCCGACCGCGTTCGTCCCGTAAAGGGCCGAGGCCCCGCCCCGCAGAACCTCGATCCTTTCGACCGGGGCGGAAGCCAGCATCCCCAGATCGAAACCTCCCCCCTGGGCGGTGTTGAGGCGAACCCCGTCCAGCAGAACCAGGACCTGATCATTGGTGCTCCCCCGGAGTTGATTCGAGGTAATTGCGCCCAGACTTCCATAGGGAAGCAGATTCGTTCCCACCGCCCAGCCCACGGCCTCGGAAACGGTTTCCAGACGCCCCCGGATTTCTTCCCCGCGGATGACCGAGACAAAGCCGGCAGCGTTTTTCATCAATGTTTCTATCCGCGAATCAGTAATGACAACTTCGGGAAGCGAAAGCTCGTCTGCCCTCGCCTCTCCCGCCTCCTGACTCCAAATTATCCCGGTCAGCAGGACAACCAGGAAAAACGATCGCGGCCATTTTTTCTTCATCAGCAAATCTCCCCTAAAATCCCGCCTAAAAAACCAGGATCAGAGCCAGCACCTCAGTAACCTCGCAGGTGAAGCCGAAAACATCGCCGGTTATCCCGCCGATCTTTGCTAGGAAGAAGCGGGATATTCCCCAAACCAGAAGCGCCACTGCTCCTACGGTGATCAAGGCGGAAAAACCCTCGAGAAAAACCGCGACGGCCAGAACCCCGGCCGTGGAAATCACCATGCCTTTGTCGTTCCGAAACGGAACGAAAGCCTTTCCGATCCCTTCCGCCCGGGCGGGAGGAGAAGTCCGGGCCAGGACCATCATCGCCCAGCGGCCAAGTACGGGGGCCAGGACCAAGCGCTCGGTTGAAAGTGAACTGATGGCGCTGAATTTGGCCAGGAGCACCAGCACGATCGCCGCCACCGCGAAAACCCCCAGCCGCCCGTCCCGCATCGCCCGCAGGATCCCCTCTTTTCCCCCACCGGCCGCCACCCCGTCCACCGTATCGGCCAGACCGTCGAGATGCAGCCCGCCGGTGGCAATCTCCCAGACCATCAGGGTCAGGACCGCGCAAATCGGAACCGCCAGAAAATTTTGCAGAAGCCAATAGAGGAAATACATCAACAGTCCCAGAAGCAATCCCACCGCCGGGAACCAGGGAATGATATGGACGAGGTCCCCGGCCTGATCCCCTTCTCTCTGGATCGGAACGGGTATGATCGTGAGGAAATTAACCGCCTCAAAAAATGGACGGAACAAATTTTTCATTGAAATCTAGTTTTTAGTGTCCTTGTCGGTGTCAATGTCGGTTTATTGAACTTGAAACGATTTTCATCTTTCGGCTATCAGCGGTCAGCTTTCAGCCTTTTCTTCAACTTTCAGTTTCCGTTTTGAAATACTATTTTTTCCTTTGACCTTTGACCTTTCAACTTTTACTTTTCACTGCTTTGATTGACTTCCCTGCTCACGCTGACCTCGCCGAATGCCGCCATTTCATTAAGAACCCGAACCGCCGCTTCCACTATTCCCATTCCCAGAGCCGCCCCGGTGCCCTCTCCGAGCCTGAGATCAAGTTCCAGAATCGGCTTTTGCCGCAGGGCTTTTAAAATGGCCCGATGCCCGGGTTCAACCGACTGGTGAGACGCAAAAATATACTCGCCCACCCGGGGTGAAAGTCCCGCGGCGATCAAAGCCCCGGCGCCGGAAATAAAGCCATCGATCACCACCGGAATCCGGAGCGAGGCCGCTCCCAGGATCAAACCCGCTATCCCCCCGATCTCAAAGCCTCCCACCTTGGCGAGAACATCGACCGGATCATTCCGGTTGGGACGATTTTTCCGGATGGCCTGGCGGATAATCCGCACCTTCTTCCGCCATTTCTCCGGGTCGATCCCGGTGCCTTTGCCGGTTATTTTTTCCAGTGATTCGCCGGTCATGACCGCCGTGATCGCCGAGCTGGGGGTGGTATTGGCAATCCCCATGTCCCCGCATCCCAGGAGATTAACCCCATCCCGGTGAGCCTCGCGGGCCAGTTCGATGCCGACCGCCAAGGACTGGATCGCCTGCTTCCTGGACATGGCCGGACCCCGGGCCAGGTTTCTCGTTCCCCGGGCGATCTTGCGGTCGAACAGCCCGGAGATCCCCTGGAAGTCATGATCCACCCCGACGTCCACCACCAGGACTTCCGCTCCGACCTGCCGGGCCAGGACATTTATCCCCGCCCCGCCCCGGAGAAAGTTGAACACCATCTGCGCGGTCACTTCCCGGGGAAAACAACTTATCCCCTCCTCCTCCACCCCGTGATCCCCGGCGAAAACGTAGATCCTTTTCCGGGCGGCCTGGGGCCTCAACTTCTCGGTGATGGCCACCACCCGGGCGGCGATTTCCTCCAGGCGGCCCAGGCTCCCCTTCGGTTTGGTTAAATTGTCCAAGTGGGCTTGCGCCTTTTCAAAAAAAACTCGATCCAGCGGTTTGATCTGGTCCAGTATTTTTTTCAGCTCTTTCTCGGTCATTATTTCTCCTTCGTTTTTACTTTACGCAGGCTAAAGCCTGCGGCTACCGGCTAATTTGCCGGGCGGGACGCCCGGCCTCCTTGCTGCTTTTCACCTGAATCGGTAACCCCGCCACCATCTGGATCACCCGGTTGGAAACCCCGGCAAATCTCTGATTGGTCCACCCCAGGAGATCCTGGTACCGGCGGGAGAGCGGATCATTCGGTACTATCCCCTGTCCCACCTCATTCGAAACCCAGATTATCGGGACCTTGACCTGCTTTTTCGTTTCCAACAGTTCTTCGATTATCTTCTTGATCTTTTCTTCTCTTTTCTCCGCGAGGAGTAGGTTGTTTACCCACAGGGTCAGACAATCCACTACCACCACCCTGGCATCCGCCGGTAAACCCAGAAGCGCCCGGGTTAATTCATGCTGTTCCTCAATCGTCTGGAAATCGGAACCCCTCTCTTTCTTATGATTCAGGATTCTTTCCCTCATTTCTTTATCACCCGCCCTGGCAGTGGCAACGTAATACCTGGCCGGCCCGAAACCCCTAGCCATTTTGAGCGCATGACTGCTTTTGCCGCTCCTCGCCCCCCCGATTATTAAGGTCCAGTGTCCCATTTTTAAAATCCCAAGCTCCAAATCCAAAATCCCAAACAACTCCCAATCGCCAAATCCCAAAATCACAATCAATTCGGGCAAGTTTTATAATTAAAGTAATAATCCAAATTTGCCTTGCTAACAAACCGTTTTATATAACAAAAAACCCGGCACTCCTTATGAAGCGCCGGGTAAAATTCCCTTACCCCTGCCCCCTCACGCGGAGAGCTTAAAGGTCTCAGCCGTTCGGGCAGGTTTCCTGGCTTATGGGCGATCTTCTGATTCCCCCGGCCTTCCCATTCGCTTCCAGGCAAACAGTGGCGCGGGGGTGAACCGAAACTCAGGTTCGGGACTCAAGCCCAATCACAGTGGCGGGACCGCGGCCGACTTTCACGGCCTTCCCTATTAATCCTACGAAACCCGAACGATATGTCCAAACCGCCCTATAAAATAGAACCCGGCGGCAAGGTTGTCAACCATCCCGAAAAAAACAATCAGAAAGATATCCGCACGCTGCCGTTGAACTGGGTGCCGATGGTCTCGGCGTATCGGGGAAATTCCTGATGCTCATCGTTCAGGAGGTTGGCAACGCTGGCCGCCACCTCCGCCTGGCCCCGGTAAAACCGATATCCCACCCTCAGGTTAACCAGGGTGTAAGCAGGAAGCGGCCCCAGGGGAAAAATACCCAGCCCCCGATCCAGGTTCGGCGGCCAATCGGTGCTTCCGACATAATGAACCAGAACCGTCGCCGATATTCCATTTTTCAGACTGGCCGCTACCCCCCCGTTGATTTTATGCCGGGGGGTTCTTCGATCGGCTTTGCACTCGAACCGGTATCCCAGCAGACTATCAAGCGCCTGATCGATCCCGCGCATTTTCCCGTTAACCCTGTACCCGGTAAAAATCACGTCGGTAAAGGAGTAATTCGCGAAAGTGGTCAGCCAGGGGTAGGGATTCACTTTGACCTCGGCCTCGATCCCCCGGGATTCCTCGTCATATATATTTTCGAAATCAGCCTTAAATTTTTAAACCCCTTCCGGGTAAGCCACCCCCGTCAGATTGGAATACTGAGTCACCGCTCAAAAAAACCGCGACTTCGGAGGAAAAAACCCGGGCCGGGCTGGTGAAAAAGAACAAAATAAAAAAAGGCACCGTCCAGCTTCGGGTAAAAACGCGTTTTTCCATACTTTTAGCCATCCCTAGAAATTTCCTAAACCTCTCCATCTCTGATTTTCTCCCCCCCCCCCGGCGTAAACCCCAAACCTTTCTCCTAAGTACCCCTCCAGTATCTTTAAAATTAATGATTCCCCCCAACCATTTGTCATGATCGTCTCTAAAGTAAATTGAGGGGAAAGCTCTATTGACGATCAGGCGATAATACTGTTAATTATTTAAGCTAACCTAGGGGGAAATTCCTTCGCCATGGAAACAACCAAAAGAACCAAGCTGGGAAAGATTCTGGACTCTGATTCGGGGGGAACCATCCGCGAGGTCCAGGCCGCCCCCGCCCCGATGCGGGAATTTCTCTGTTTTCTCCTCGGGGAGGAAAACTACGGGGTTGAAGCCTTTCAGGTAAACGAAATAATCCCTAATCAGGCCATCAATCCTGTTCCCTGTACCCCCGATTGGATCCTGGGGGCGATTTATTTCCGGGGACAGATTCTCCCCATTGTCGATCTGAAAAATCTCCTCGGATTGCCCGGAAGCCAGTCCTCGCCGCAATCCCGCATCCTGATCGTGCAAAGCCAGGATATTTCCGCCGGGATCAAAGCCGACCAGGTTTACGAGCTCACCCAGATCCCGGCCGATAAAATTCAGGCGCCGCTGACGGTTCTGGAAAAAATCAAATCGGATTACCTTCTGGGCGAGGTTTTATTGAATGACCGGCTGATCATCCTTCTCAACCTTGATAAAATCATTGAAGGCGCCCGCATCCAACGCCGAAAAACTTCTTGAAGCGTTCCGGCCGGAAAATCTAACCCATGGCCGCTTTTAATTCATCAAATCCTTCAGATTCCCCGACGGCCGCGGAGGTTGAAATTATCAATTTCCAGCTCGGGGAAGCGGAATTCGCCTGCGACCTCGGCCAGGCCTCCAGTTTCGCCCTTTATCAGGAAATCCAGGACCGGCCTGGCCTCCTGATCTCTGATCTCCAGCAATCCCTTTTTTCCCGGCCTCACCCGCTTCAGCCCGACACCCGGATGATCCTTTGGCAGGGCGGAGGTAAAACCCACGCCTTCCCGGTTACGAAAATCAACGGGATTTTCAAAGTGCCATCGGAACGGATTTTTTCTCCCCCCCCCATTCTCCGGGAATCCATCTCCCACCCGGGCCTGATCGGTTTCGCGCTGGTCAAACAGCAGGTCGTTTTGCTCCTGGACCTGGAAAAAACCATCGCTTACCTCGCAAACCAGACTGATGATGCAGGAAAAAATTAACCCCATGTCCTTTATAGAAAAGGTAGGGCGTAGAATCACGGGAACTATTTCGATAAAATTCTAGTCGTCCCGAAAAATGCGGGCGAATTCAGCTGAGATTAGAACTGAAAGGAGATAAACCATGGACCAACAGCAGGAACGCAGGCGCGCTTTGTTCGCTACCTTGCATTCCAAATTCATTATCTCGATCGCCGGGGCGATGATCCTGATGGGGGGATCCCTTTGCTGGTACCTTCTGCACCAGTCCCGCAGCGGTATTCTCGATCAATTTGAAAAAAGGGCGTTCACCATCGCCAAGAACCTGGCCTACAACAGCCGGATTCCCCTCCGGGTCGGGGACATGGAAAGCCTGGACCGGCTTTTGAAAGGCGTCAGCGAACAGGATGACGTGGTTTACTCGATCGTCCTGGATCAGGAAGGAAGGGTCCTGGCCGCGGTTGATCCCCAGAACCAGGGGGAACCGCTCAACGCCAAGCTTTTCCCGGAAATCCAGAAGAAAAACCAGATGAGCAAAACCATGGTCAGCGACAATCTCTGGGACATTTCGGCCCCCCTGGTGGTCTCCGGCGCCGCCCCCGCCGAAAAGACCGGTCGCGGGCTGGGTGAGGACATGTTCTTTGACGAACCCAAAGCCACTCCGGAGGCCGCCAAAGCCGGCAGCTCCTCCAAGGAAGAAAAAACCGTCGGTTTCATCCGGATCGGGATTTCCCCGAAAACCATTAATCAGAAACTTTTCAACAACACCCTCTGGGGTACCGGGATCACCATTCTCCTGATCCTGGCCGGCATTATGATCGCTTTGGTCCTGGCCCGGGTCATCATCTCCCCCATCACCAACATGGCGGATATCGCTTCAGCCATTTCGGAGGGAAACCTCTCCCAGTCCATCCAGATCGTCTCCCAGGATGAAATCGGCAAGCTGGCCCAGGCCTTCCGGAAAATGATCACCAGTCTGAACGACCTGGCTACGCAGGCCCGGCTGATCGCCGAGGGGGATCTCTCCCGCCGGGTGGAGATCCGGGGCGACCTGGCCAACTCCTTCAACCTGATGGTGGACAACCTGGGGGCCCTGGTCAAGCGGATCAAGGAGGCCAGTCTCCAGGTCTCGACCTCGGCCAGCGAGATCCTGGCCTCGGCCCGGGAGCAGGAATCGGGCTCGGCCGAGCAGGCCGCTTCCATCAATGAAACGATGGCCACCATGGAGGAGCTTTCCAGCACCAGCCGGCAGATCGCCGACAACGCCGAGTCGGTAGCCCGGGTGGCGGACGAAACCCTGCGGGCGGCGGAGGAGGGGCGGAAGACGCTCTCCGAGTCGCGGCAGGGAATGGAGGAGATCCGGAAAAACACCCAGTCGATCGCGGACCGGATCCTGCGGCTGAATGAGAAGTCGAAGGAGATCGGGGCGATCGTGGAGATTATTGATGAAATCGCGGACAAGACCGATCTCCTGGCTTTAAACGCGGCCCTGGAGGGAACCAGGGCGGGCGAGGCGGGAAAAGGCTTTTCCCTGGTGGCGGCGGAGATGCGGCGTTTGGCGGAGAGCGTGGTGGAATCGACCAAGGAGATCAAGCGGATTATCCGGGAGATCCAGGAGGCGACCAATTCGGCGGTGATGTCGACGGAGGCGGGGTTGAAGACCACGGAACTGGGGACGGAGATGATGAAGCGGACGGAGGGATCCCTGGAGCGGATTTTCACCCGGATCCGGGAGACGACGGACGCGGCCAAGCAGATCAGTTTCGCCACCCAGCAGCAGCGGAGCGGGACGGAACAGGTAGTGGCGGCCCTGGACGAGGTTTCCAAGGTCTCCAAGGAAACCATCGCCGGGAACAAACAGGCCACCCAGTCGGCCACCGAACTGGCCCAGCTGGCGGATGAACTTAAAGGCCTGGTGGATGCATTCAAGATCTAACATATCATTATTCTTTTCAGTAGTGGTCGAGCCTTGTCCTCGAGCGAAGCGAAGGATTGCTCGACTTCTTTGCCGACCAAGGTCGGCCACTACAATAATTTATTCAACCTTGAAACTTTAAACTTGAAATTTTAAGCCCTGCCATAGCCATGAACGAGACCAGCACCCGCGGCAAACTTCTGGACAAATTCCGGGACGTGACCCTGGACCGTCTCCGCACCCTGAACCAGGGCCTGCTGGAAATCGAAAAAGGAAACCGCGATCCCAACCTGATCAACCAGCTGATGCGGGAAATCCATACCCTGAAGGGTGAATCCCGCATGATGGGTTTTTCGGACGTCAACCTGATCGCTCACAAGATTGAAGACCTGCTGAAATCGCTGCAACTGCGGGAGTTTCAATTCTTGCCCAACGAAACCGACATCCTCTTTGAAAGCCTGGACGCGGTCGGCAAGCTGGTCCAGAAAAAAATCGGGGAAGACAAGAAATCGGTCGACCTGCTCAGCCTGACCAACAAGCTCACCGCCGCGGTGGAAGGGAAAGCCCCGGAAACCCCGTCCGCCGGCCACCCGGAATCCCCGGCCTCCCTGCTCCTTTCCCAGGCGGAGGAATCCATCCGGGTCGGGATCGAGAAACTCGACCAGCTTTCCAACGTTTCCGGAGACATCTTTATCAACCAGATCCGTTACCATAACCTGGCTTTTTCCCTCCGCAGCTTGAAAAACCTGTTCCGGGAATGCCTGGAATCAAAAACCGGAACCATCAGCGTCGAAGAATTTAAAAAACTACAGAAGGAGTTGAACCAGCTCAGCAAGGAATTCCAGGATGAAACCACGAAAATGGATTACGCGGTTTCCGTGCTCCAGGATCAGGTTCGGGAAGTCCGGCTGCTGCCGATCTCCACTCTTTTCGACCTCTTTCCCCGGATGGTCCGGGACCTGGCCAAGGAATTCGGCAAGGAGATCCAGCTGGAAACCCAGGGCGGGACCGCCGAGCTCGACAAAATCATACTCGACCGGATCAAGGATCCGCTCATCCACCTGATCCGGAACTCAATCGATCACGGGGTGGAACCGCCGGAAGAGAGAAGCAAAAACAGGAAAGCCCGGCTGGGGAAAATCTTCCTGACCGCCCGCACCGAGGGCGACCACATCATCATCGAGATCGAAGACGACGGCCGGGGCATCAACCCCGAGGAGATCATCGCCTCCGCGGTCAAAAAACGCTTTCTGACCCAGGCGGAAGCCGGAAGTTTAAACCAGCGGGATATTTTCTCCCTGCTTTTCACCCCCGGCTTTTCCACCAAGGAAGTCATCACCGACCTTTCCGGCCGAGGCGTGGGTCTGGATGTGGTCAAGCAGAACATTGAAAACATGGAAGGGTCGGTCGAGATCCAGAGCGAAATCGGGAAAGGAACCAAATTCACCCTCCGTCTCCCCCCGCGCCTAAACATCATCAAGGTTCTGCTCCTGTCCCTGAATGAAAGTCTTTTCGCCCTCCCCTCCTCAGCGGCGGTGGAGGTGCTCAAGATCCAGCCGTCCGTGGCCCTTTCGGTGGAAGGTCAAAAAGTCATCCAGTTTCGGGGAAATACCGTTCCGATTTTTCACCTCGCCGACATCCTTTATCCCAATTCCCCTTCCCGGCCGAAAGGAAAATCCAAATGGCCGGTGGTCATCATCGAATCCACCCGGGAGAAGCTGGCCCTGGTTACGGACCGGATTATCTCCGAGCGGGAAATCGCGGTTAAACCCCTGGGCAAATTCCTGGGCGAGGTCCGCAACCTGGCCGGGGCCACCCTCCTGGAGAAAGGCGAACTGGCTTTCTTCCTGCATGTCCCGGATCTCTTTGAATCGGTCCGCTCCCGGCAGAGGGTTTCCCCCGCGTTGGAAAAAGCCGAGGCGGCGCCTCGCCAGGGCCGGATCCTGTTGGTGGAGGATTCCCTCATCACCCGGGAAATGGAAAAGAGCGTCCTGCTTTCCTACGATTTCGATGTCCAGGAAGCGGAAGACGGCCTGCAGGCCTGGACCCGCCTGCGGGAGGAAGCCTTCGACCTGGTCATTACCGATGTGGAAATGCCCAATCTCAATGGCTTTGATCTGACCGTAAAGATCCGGGCCGAGGCCCGGACCCGTTCGCTCCCGGTTATAATCGTCTCGACCCATTCTTCCCCCGAAGACCGGCGGCGGGGCGTGGAGGTGGGAGCGGATGCCTATATCGCGAAAAGCGAGTTCCATCACGAAAAGCTCGTCGAGATTATCCAGAGACTGATCCAGTAAAAAAATATGAGCCGCATTCGGATCCTCGTGGTTGATGATTCCCCCTTGATTCGGGAAATTATCATCAAGATCCTGGAAAAAGATCCTGAATTTTTCGTAGTTGGCCAGGCCGAAAACGGGTCCGAGGCGATCCGGCTCACCCAGAATTTCCGCCCGGACCTGATTATCATGGATCTCTACATGCCGGTGATGGACGGTTTCCAGGCCATTGAAAAAATCATGGCCTACCATCCCACTCCCATCCTCGTGGCCACCTCGGCCCTGGCCCGGGAAGGAAAAACCATCTCCTTTCGCGCCCTCGAACTGGGCGCGCTGGAGGTCATTGACAAACCGACCCTTTCCCCCGGACCCGAGCTGACTCCCAAGGAAATCGAATTTACCACGCTCGTCAAGATGCTCTCGCGGGTCAAGGTGGTCTCCCACGTGCGGGGAAAGCTGAAGCGATCTCCCCTCGAGCCGGCGGTGCAGGAATACCGGGCCGCGGACCAGTTTAAAATCGTGGCCGTGGCCGCCTCCACCGGCGGGCCCAAGGCCCTGCTCCATATCCTCCGGGGACTTCCGGAAAATCTCCCCGCCCCGATCGTGGTGGTTCAGCACATCTCCGAAGGTTTCGCTTCGGGGCTGGCCGGCTGGTTGAACCATGAAGCCAAGTTGAAGGTCAAGGAAGGCGCCAAAGGCGAGGAACTGAAAGCGGGGACGATGTACATCGCTCCCACCGGTTTTCATATGGTCGTTAATTCCAGCCGGAGGATTGCCTTTAACTCTGGCCCTCCGATCATGAGCCACCGGCCTTCCGGCACTATTCTCCTGAAATCGGTGGCCGATTCCTTCGGGCCCCGGACCATCGGCGTCATCCTCTCGGGAATGGGATCCGATGGGGCGGAGGGAATCCTGGAGATTAAAATCCGGGGCGGGAAAACCATCGCCCAGGCGGAAAGCGACTGCGTGGTCTTCGGGATGCCCAAAGCCGCCATCGAACTGGGGGCGGTCGACAAGGTCCTGCCCCTGGATCTGATCGCCGCCGAAATCATCCGGATACTGGGAGAGATCTAAACCCAAAATGGCCGAGCTGGAAATCAATCCCCAAGACCTGGACGTGATCCGCGAATTCATCCGGGAAAAAACCGGCATCTTCATCGCCCCGGAAAAAACCCCGGCCCTGCAAAACAGTCTGCAGATCCGGCTGCAGACCGTGGAACACAGCAGCCTGGGCAAATATCTCAATTTCATCAAATACCACCCCGACGGCCACAACGAGCTGAAGGAAATCATCAAGCTCATCACGATTACCAAAAGCGATTTCTTCCGCAATCCCCCCCAATTCGAGGCCCTGGAGAAATGGATCCTTCCGGAACTCATGAAAAACCGGGAAAACCAGGAGCTGGCCATCTGGAGCGCCGGTTGTTCCACCGGGGAAGAACCCTACTCGATCGCCCTCTCCCTTCTCAAGAATTCCGGCTTCAATCCCCCGGTCCCGGTCCAGATCCTGGCCACCGATATCAACCAGGAGGTTCTGAATCAGGCCCAGGAAGGCGTTTATCCCCAGCGCCGGCTGGCCAACATTCCCCAGAGCCTGATCCAACGCTATTTCCAGCAAATCAACGGGGATAAATTCAAGATCTCGGACCCGGTCAAGAAAATGATCAAGTTCCAGTTTCACAACCTGGCCAGTTCCGAGTTCCCGATCCCGGCCCAGGGAAGCTGGGATATCATCTTCTGCCGCAATGTCTCGATCTACTTCAATTTGAACACCACCCGGAACCTGATGGAGAAGTTTTACGAGGTAATCGCGGAGGGCGGGTATCTTTTCATCGGCCATTCCGAATCCCTCTTCCGGGTCTTTGACCGGTTCAAGCTGGTGGAAAAGGGAAATGTCCTGATTTACCGGAAGCAAAAACCCTCCGCCCCCAAGGTTACCGAGGAATCCCGAAGCCCGGCAGCGCTCTCTTTTCCACCCGAGTATTTTCGTTTTCCCGAGCCGCTCCCCTCCCCGAGCGAGCCTTTTCATCAACCTCCGGAACCTTCGAAAACGGCACCGTCGGTTCCCGACACTCCTCCCCTCAATTTTTACCAGCTTTCTCTTCTGGAATTCGCCGAGTTGAACTACCAGCAGGGATTGAGCCTCCTCAACAACTACATTCAGGAGAACCCCCAGAAACCGATTCCCTACCTCACCCGGGGGAATATTCAAACCGAGCTCGGCCAGTTTGAAGAGGCGATCAAATCCTACCAGACCGCCATTGAGCTAGATCCGCTGATCTCGGAATCTTATCTCCTGCTGGGAATCGCCCTCCGGAAAAAAGGCGACTTGGACAACGCCATTAACTTTTTCAAAAGGGGGCTTTTCGTCAATGAAACCCTGGCCCCGGCTTCCTTCATGCTGGGATTGATTTACCGGGATCTGGGAAATTACAAGCAGGCCATCCGGGAGTTGTC
>Ga0315295_10002988_pt1 | contig 14352 bp, 14 predicted proteins | sample YL17G14_0_MG_FD_204453 | JGI IMG/M metagenome (GOLD analysis project Ga0315295, IMG submission 204453) | Sediment microbial communities from Yellowstone Lake, YNP, Wyoming, USA - YL17G14_0 | ecosystem: Environmental > Aquatic > Freshwater > Lake > Sediment | place: USA: Wyoming | collected...
ACGCCTTTCCACATGACGATGCGCCTCCCGGGTGAAGAGATCCCTCTCGCCGTAGGATTCCTATTTACAGAGGGATTGATCAATTCGATTGATGAGGTTTTAACGGTGAGTCATTGCAAGGATGTATCGAGCAATCGGATTAACATTTATTTAAAAAATCCAGGGGATGATAGCTCTGCCAGGTTTTCTTCGAGAAGATCTGCCTCTTATTCGAGTTGCGGAATTTGCGGCAAAGACATGATATCGGATCTATCCATGTCCCTTCCAAAGATTGCTAAGACAATCACCATCACGTTTCCTCAGCTGGAGAAACTCCAAGATATGCTCATGAAAGGCCAGCAGATCTTTCAGAACACTGGCGGAACACATGCTGCTGGTATTTTTAACAAGGAGGGCACCCTACTTGCCCTATCTGAAGATATTGGACGACACAATGCCCTTGATAAGGCCATTGGCAAAATATTGTTGACCCGAAAGACGCTTGAGGCTAAGATTCTCATTCTGAGTTCACGGTTGAGCTATGAAATGGTCACGAAGGCAGCACGGCTCGGGATTGAGATCATTACAGGTGTATCTTCGGCTACTTCGCTTGCGATAGATCTCGCACAAAGTGTGGAAATGACACTGATTGGTTTCCTCAGGGAAAAACGAGGCAACATCTATACCTGCTCCGAACGAATAATTCTTGAAGATCAATTAAAAACTACTTCGTGATATTAATCACTTAGGCTGATATTCTACAAGCCGATAAAGAAAATATGATTAGCGGACTGAGTGCTTCAGTATCAGGTCTTTGGGTGTTTGTGAGGAAGCTGGAGAATGCTGCCCGCAACATCGCCAACAGTAACACGGAAGGATACAAGGGAAAGAAGGCCACAATAGTCGAAAATGAAGAAGGCCTTCCTACACTAGATATAACCGTTGACAGCACACCTGGGGCACTCTTTCAAGAGGCTGATGGCGTGATGCGGGAAACCTCTAACGTTGAATTGTCCAGTGAAATGACTGATCTTTTAATCGCCAAGAGGGGTTATGAGGCAAACCTCAAATCAATCAAAACCCAGGATGAAATGCTTGATTCTCTTCTTGATATCACCGTTTAACAAGTAACCTGAATTCTTTTTCCGACGTTTTTGTCGCATAAAACTCTTTTTTTCGACATTTCTTGCCGTTCCTGAAGCGATTATTTATATAATATCCAACAATATTAATGTCTTGTGTGTGCTTACATTATGGCATCCACCTTGCTATTTAGACTATCAGGAAATAGACAAAGTGAACTTTGTTGCATTAACCATGACAAGGAGGCTAAAGATGAAAAAAAATTTTCTGGTCATACTGACTGTTGCCCTGATAGCTATTGTTGCTTTACCTTCGGTTGGATATAGCGGTCATGGTGGTTACTATGGGGGCCATTATTACAACAATCATTACAACAATAATTGGGTGCCTGCTGCTATCGGAGGGTTCTTGTTCGGTACCCTTGTGGGTAGCGCGATTGCCCCTCCCGTTTACCACGCACCACCACCTCCGCCTGTATACTACTACTATCCGCCTCCACGTCCCAGGGTATACGTGTATCCCTATTGAGGCAGCAGACAGACATCGGCAAAAGCAGGTTGTGCAGGGGTTAAGTAAACAAATATTTAAGACTGGGTTTGATGCATAGCCTTTGAACCTCAGTCTTAGCCTAAACCTTTCACATTAATCTAAATCTATGTATTGACTTTATACATCTTTTTTTGTTGAAATTCATCTATCTTTATTGTTTATAGATCTTGTTTTCGATTAATCAAAATCAGGAGAGAGGCATTGGATGCTTTTATTGTAAGTGATGCAATGATTTTTGGGAAAGGTGTTTTCGGCATCTTTTCTACCCTTGAAAAGGCGGTTTGTTTCAAGGAAGAGTTCGAGAAAGAGAGCAAATTCTTCTGCGAGGTAAAGGAATTCACAGTAATAGGCACCTATGAGTTTCCCAACAATATTTTTTGCAGCGCACACCTATGATGTGCTGTATGCTATGCACACTTTAGACGGATTATACGCCAAACCAGAACTCGCATTTGACGCGGTTGGCGAAAAGGGTTTAGTTGTCGAATTCATAATCGATGTACCAGAGAAGAAAGAGATTAAGGTTATCGGTTGATCTTACCAAACGGCTTCAGGGCGAATGTTTTTTCAGGTATGATTGCCCTGTCAATTGCTTTCATAATTGATCCTTTCAAAGGCATCTTCTCCTACCGGTATTTGACTGTCAGTGAAAACGAACTGCCTAGTGGCTGCAAGGTGTTTTCCCTTGATTTATCCATGATGGTAAAGTAATGTAGATTCATTCGTCATGAGGTCAAACCGTTTAATCTTCTTCATTCTTGGCTGGGTTGGGATGCTCCTTTATTTTACCCAGCGCTGGATCTTCGGACCCCTCATCCCTCCTCTCATGGAAGAATTTCACACGGGCAAAACCGCCCTTGGCATCATAGGGGCTGCCTCGCTCTGGGGCTACATGTTTACTCCAATCGTCGCCGGTTTATTGTCAGACAGGTTTGGCAAAAAAAACACAATCCTCTTCGGGATCTTTGGCTTCTCTACCCTCACAGCAATCTGCGGGATGGTGACTGGTCCCAGTTATCTCTTTGCCGGCCGTTTTTTCACGGGCATGGTAGAACCCTTTTATTTCATTCCTATGCTGGCACTCACCCTTGAGCTTTTTCCCGAGCGTCCAGGATTCTTTTTAACTGCAATGTCCTCGGGCTCCTCCCTGGGATGGTTTGTGGGACCCGCGCTTGCGGGATGGCTTCTTGACCTGACAGGCACCTGGCGTGCACCATTTCTGGTGGCAGGCATTGCCGGCCTCTGTGTTGCTGTTCTTCTGCTCCTGGCCTGGCCTCAAGAAAAGAGGACAACTCAGGCAGGAGCCTTTTTTGATCGAACCATCCTGAAACCCCTCAATCTTGTTATGCTTCTCCTCCTCAGCCTGACTGCCACCTTCCAGATATCATCGGAGTTCGGTTTTACCATGTGGTACCCCGTCTTTCTCAAAACAGAGCTGGGTTTCGCTGCAACCACAGCTGGTCTTATTGCTGGCCTCTATGGCGTGGGACAATTCATTGGCAGGCCTGTCCTTGGCTGGGTTTCAGATAAACTCGGATATAGACGAGTGGGAATTGTCTGTGGATTCATCATGGGGGTAACGCTGATATTTATACTCTGGGTAGGCAATCCTGTACTTAGGGGTTACCTCACTTTCCAGGTTGGATTCATTGGCGCCGCAGTCATGGGGGCCCTGTGGACATTTACCGGCCTAGTTTTCCCTAATTTTAAAGGCCTTGCCCTGGGAGTCATTACGACTTTCGCTTATGCAACGGCATCATTTTCCCCCATATCAATCGGATATATAGGAGACCATTATTCCGTCGCAGCAGGGCTCTTGTCTGTCTCCGTGCCATGTGCCTTCCTCGCAGCCTTTGCATTCCTTGCTACCTTTCTCCTCAGACCAACAACGAAGCGATGAGTTGCCCTGAAAGAAATTCTGGGGAACAAAACCAATAGCTGGCATGTCTAAGAGAGAGAATGACAAGAGGGATTCCCCGCAAGATAATGACAACCACTATGTGGCGTTATGCCAGATGGGCGACACCAATGCCTTTCAAGTGCTCGTCGAGAGGCATCAGAAAAAGATGTTGAATATTGCTTATAGAATAACCGGTGATTACGAGGAGGCCTGCGAAACCGTTCAGGAGGCATTTCTCTCTGCATTTAAAGCCATCAAGAAATTCAGAGGTGAAGCAGCATTTTCCACGTGGCTTACCGGAATTACCATGAATCACGCACGAAACCGTCTCAAGAAAATGCTGTCTCATTCCCACCATGAAGGAATGTCGATTGATGACCCTATTGAGACCGAAACTGGTCAGATACTCTATGATCATCCCTCACAGGAAGAGCCCATTATTGAGCAGCTCGAAAAGAAAGAACTACAAGCAAAAGTCCAAGAGTGCATTGGCACCCTCGACAATGAATTCAGGGAGGTCCTGGTACTGAGGGATATACAGGAGTTTTCTTACGACGAGATACATGATATTCTTAAAATACCGGAGGGAACGATAAAATCGAGATTGTTTCGTGCCCGGGAGGCTTTGAAGAACTGCCTCAAGAAAGTAATCGGTGATTTGTAATGACATGCAAAGACATTGAAGACAGGCTTGCAGCATACCAGGAAGAAACAATCACACCAGAGGAAAAAGCCCTCGTGGAAGCCCATCTCAGCACATGTGCAAAATGCTCTTCTGTTCTTGCCGATTTAAAGAAGACCGTTGATCTTCTCAAAGATCTTCCTGAGGTTGAACCACCCCCATGGTTCACGCAGAAGATAATGGCCCAGGTCCGGGAAGAGGCAGAGCACAAAGACAGCTTGCTAAAAAAACTTTTTTACCCATTTCACGTCAAGATTCCTATTGAGGTGTTCGCTACCTTGTTCGTTGTTGTCCTTGGTCTATATGTCTATAAGACTACCGGCCCGGAAATGAAAGTTGTTCAAAGACCTCCACCAGCATTAGTTGAAATCACTCCAAAGGATGAAGCGCTAAAGTATGCGGAAGATAAAGCAAAAGTCGATACGGAAGAATTTCATCAAAAAGAACCAGCATCTCAACCTCCAGCTTCTATTGAGAGAAAAAAAATTGCTGTCGAAACCATGTTAGAAAGAAAACAAGAAACCCCCGCTGTCGCCACCCCTGCCCTTCCGGCACCTACCCGTTCCCTGACAAATGAGAAGGATACACCGGCACCTGCCGGTGTATCCTTGAGGGACGAGCGCGAGAAAAAGCTCTTTCAGGCAGCTCCTCGGCCCGAAAAGGTTGATGTCCAGAAACCGACATTTATCGCTTTAACCCTTTCTGTCGAAGATGTGGCCAAAGCCTCAACAGACGTTGAAAAGGTGCTCGGTGAGTCAGGAACTCTTATAACCAAGGAGGAATTTCGAGTTGACTCTCAAACCCTTGTAGCATATTTTCCTGCGCGAAAACTTGAACAGCTTCTCGGCAGGCTTAGAAACATAGGCGATGTAAAGGATTACCGTTCAATGACAGAGGCCACAGAAGGCAGTATTCAGGTTACCATCCAAATAATTCCAAAGTAAACTTTCTTGGGTATTTGAAGTGGAGTTGACGACGTGAGCCCGATATCAACAGTTACCCGCGATTCAGGTTGGCCTGGTGGGGGACGATCCCGTTCAAGACGAGACAGGCTGCAAGCCCCGGTAATAGAGTTGCATACCGTGATCCAAGAATAGTATTATTAGAGCGTATGCGAATCCTGTTGGTTGAAGATGACATCAAGATAGCTTCTTTCATTATGAAAGGGCTAAAGGAAGCGGGCTACGCGGTAGATCACGCTGCAGATGGAGAGGAGGGCCTCAACCTCGCCCTGACAGAACCCTATGACACTGCAATTATCGACATCATGCTGCCGAAACGAAATGGTTTGAGCGTTATCGATGAAATGCGAAAAAGAAAGGTGCACTCTCCTGTCATTATCCTGAGCGCGAAAGGCTCAGTGGACGATCGCGTAAAAGGACTTCAGACCGGTGGTGATGACTACCTCACTAAACCCTTTGCATTCTCCGAACTTCTCGCCCGAGTACAAGCCCTGATTCGCCGGTCAAGCGGCACGTCTGAGCCGACTTCGTTGACTGCTGGCGACCTCACAATGAACCTTCTTAGTCGCGAAGTCAGTCGAAAAGGTAAACAGATCGAGCTTCAACCCGCGGAGTTCTCTCTACTTGAATACCTTATGCGGAGCATGGGGCGGGTGGTTTCAAAAACCATGATTATGGAGCACGTGTGGGATTATAATTTCGACCCCCAGACCAATGTTGTTGAAGCAAGAATTTGCAGGCTTCGGGACAAGATTGATAGAGAATTCGGAAAGAAATTAATCCATACCATCAGGGGAGTAGGATATGTCCTTAAGGACACGCCTTAGTCTTCAGAATACTCTTGCCTTTCGACTGACCCTCTGGTATGCCGTGATGTTCACCCTCTCTTCAGGCATTGCCTTCCTCATCTTTTACTGTCTTGTCACATACATAGTACGCGACAGGACCGATCAGGAACTCATCGGCCAGGCAAGGAGATTTGCAGCAATACTCTCTGCTGAAGGCGCTGAGGAAGTAACCAAGGCCGTAGTTATCGAAGCCCAGGCTGCAGGAGTCAGAAAAGTATTCTTTCGCCTCCTGTATCCGAATGGTCAGACCTTTTCTTCATCCAATATGGGCTATTGGAAGGATATTACCGTAGATCTGAGCGCAATCAAGCAGTTAATCCAGGGAGCAGGCTATGTTTTTGAAACGATAGTCATCTCTGACCGAAAACAGAGGGTTCGCGTCCTTTATGCAATGCTCAGCCCCAGCGTCGCAATTCAAGTGGGCGAGTCTATGGAGGGTTATTCGCGTTTTCTCGATATATTCAAGGGCATTCTTATTTTCACCATGGCTTTTTTATTGATTTTAGCCGTCGGAGTTGGCTGGTTCATGGCGAAAAGGGCCGTATCAGGGGTTGAGGCCGTCACCCGAACTGCAAGAAAGATTTCTGCAGGCGCCCTTGATGAACGAGTCCCCGTAAAAGATACTGGTGACGAAATAGATTTACTCGCAAAAACTTTCAACGAAATGCTGGACCGCATTCAGGCACTGGTCAAAGAAGTTAAGGAAATGAGTGACAACATAGCTCATGACCTCAAAAGTCCAATTACCAGAATCAGGGGGGCGGCGGAAGTTACGCTTACCACCAGCCATTCTACAGAAGAATACGAGGGCATGGCCGCAAGCATTATAGAGGAGTGTGACCGTCTCCTCGGCATGATCAACACAATGCTCTTGATTTCGAAGACTGAGGCTGGCATTGATAAGCCTGCCCTTGGGGATATAAACCTCTCAACCCTTCTCAAGGATACATGTGAACTTTTTACGCCCGGCGCGGAAGACAAAGGTGTAACGCTTCGCTGCGATTCCCCTGGCGCAATCCATCTCAATGGCGATATCCGCATGATACAGCGCATGTTCTCGAACTTACTCGACAACAGCATTAAATATACTCCTCCGGGGAGAAAGGTTGAAGTCACTCTTTCTGAGACCGTTTCGGAGGGTGTTTCTATCTCAATCAGCGACACTGGTGTCGGCATATCCTCAGAGGAACTTCCTCACATTTTTGATCGTTTTTATAGGGCAGACCAGAGCAGATCAACAGCAGGAATCGGTCTGGGATTGAGCTTGTCCCGGGCAATCGCCCGCGCTCATGGTGGTGATATAACAGTAACAAGCGTCCCCGGTAAAGGAAGTTCCTTCACCATCACCCTTCCCAAGGCGAATCCCAAAAGCATAGAAGCTGAGAAGTTAAGAAGTTAGACCTCATCACCCCATTCTCTCATTCACCATAAGGTAACATTACCTTTTTGTAATGTTCAGGTAATTTCCCCGTTAACTTCACCCTTTATAATGTTCAAGGATCTCTGTAGAAGCTAAACCTGTTATCCAAGGAGCTGTGTTGTGGAAAAGAAACAAAAAGTGAAAAAATTTTTGATTGCACTGATTGCAGTCGCTCTTGTTGTCGGACTCGGCTACGGCGCCTCACGGGCAATGAAAGGCTCAGATGTGGCAGCCTCGAAGGGTACAGACGCACCGATCATGGTACCGGGAAACTTCACAGAGCTCGCAGAAAACGTTCGTGACGGAGTGGTGAACATCCAGGCAGTTAAAAATGGAAAGGGTGGTGGCCGGGTATTTCGTCATTTCTTCGGCAACCCCCATGGAAGGCAAAATCCTTTTGAAGACTTTTTTGGCCCGGGCCCAGGCGGGGATGACCCCTCGGAAGGTTTCCAGCAGAAGAGTCTTGGCTCGGGATTTATCATTGACCGGGAAGGATATATTGTAACCAATAACCATGTAGTGGAAAATGCCGATGAGATCAAGGTAAAACTCGCCAATGGGAAAGAATTCGAGGCAAAGGTGATCGGTCGAGACCCTAAGACTGACCTTGCCCTCATCAAGATCACAGGATCTGGAGACATGCAACCACTCAAGATGGGTGATTCTGATTCCCTCAAGGTTGGAAGCTGGGTAGTCGCTGTTGGTAGCCCCTTCGGGCTGGAACAGACAGTTACTGCCGGTATCGTCAGCGCCAAGGGAAGAACAATCGGTGCAGGTCCGTACGATAACTTCATCCAGACCGATGCATCTATCAACCCCGGCAATAGCGGTGGACCATTGATCAACACAAAAGGAGAAGTGGTTGGGATTAATACGGCAATTGTCGCATCCGGACAGGGAATAGGGTTTGCAATTCCGGCAAACATGGCAAAAGAGGTAATGCCACAGCTCAAGGAAAAGGGGAAGGTAACCCGCGGATGGATCGGTGTTGGCATTCAGGAAGTGACTCCTGAACTTGCCAAGTCCTTTGACCTCAAGGAAAAGAAGGGAGCCCTCGTGTCCCAGGTTTTCAAGGGCGGGCCCGCGGACAAGGCAGGAATCGAGCAGGGCGATGTGATCCTGGAGTTTGATGGAAAGGTAATCGCTGAGTCCAAAGACCTCCCGAGGATCGTAGCAGCAATACCGGTTGGTAAGACCACCCAGGTTAAACTATCAAGGGATGGGAAAGCCATTACCAAAGATGTGAAAGTTGGCGAAATGGAAGAAAAAGCAACAGAAACAGCAAAAACTCCTACCGGAAAGAAGCTGGGAATTGCCGTCCAGAATATCACCCCGGAAATAGCCAGGGCCCTCTCATTGAAGGATACGAGTGGTGCTGTTGTGACGCTGGTTGAACCGGGAGGAGCAGCAGCGAACGCTGGAATCCAGCAGGGCGATGTCATCCGCCAGGTAAACAGGAAGCACGCCAAGGATGCCAAGAGTGTTATACAGGCTATAGAAGAGGCCAAAAGTGGGGACAGCATTCTTCTACTTATCCAGAGAGGTGAAAATACTATCTTTATTACGGTTACCCCGAAGTAAATCCCTAAGACCTACTGGTGCGTCCGACCGGCGGAGAAACATCCACTCCACTCCCCCCCCAACCCCAAATCCGGTCGGGCGCCCTTTCTTTACTCTTCATATTCTGCTATAAGAAATTTTTGAATGGTGTCAATAACGCATTGAGAAGCATTTTTAGACCCAAAAAGGTATTAGGCCGACTTCATCAAGATTCGAGTTATATCGTCGACCAAGGGTTTCGATCCCACATACAGAGCTGTTCTCTGGTGGTGGTTTGTAGGCTGAATATCAAGAATTGGGGTTCCCTTCTCATCAACAGCATGTCCACCGGCTTCCTTGCACATGAATGCCACGACTGATGCTTCATACAAAAGCCGAAGCTTTCCATCGAGACGGTTTTTCTTTGGATTCGGGTGGTTGACAATTGCGGGATACATGAACATACCCCCTTTGCCGAGAATACGGTGGAAGTCACCCGCCAAAGCGCCGAGATATCTGAATGTGTATTTCTTTTCATTCATGTTGATCCATTCCTGAACTTTATGTTCATATGTGTAGCGGTTTGCAGAATTGAATGACAGTTCCCAGGTACCGGTATCCTCCGGGAGTATCATCCGCACGGGCCTGACATAATTCATAGTCTCATCGATATGGAATCTCCATGTTCCTGCATCCCTAAAGGCAATAGTAAAGGTCCCTGTAGGGATGACAAACATACCCGCAGCTATGTAGTCTTTGCCTGCCCGTAAGTGATAATTCTCCGTACCTTTAAGATTCCGTTTTGCAATACCAAACAGAAAACCTACAGGCAAACCGTGCGATACATTGGAAGAACCATCCAGGGGATCAAAGTATACAAAATAACGGCCTCCATCCAAGTTGAGTGGAATGATTTCAGTCGATTCTTCACTGACTGCATGAATAACCCTCCCCGATGTCCTGAGGTGGTGAATCGTAATCTCATGAGCGATTTCGTCCATTTGCATTACGTCCTCGCCCTGAACATTTATCGCGTCGGTAAAACCGAGGTGGCCCTTCAGCGCGCCTGTCAGGTAATAATACTGTATATGTTTCGCTGCACTCATCAATGCGTCCATCAGAATCAGGAAGTGGTAGGTACGGTTGTGCTTTTCCTGGTGATGGAGTAAAAAATTCATAAACGTCTGCTCAAAATGCATGTCACACCTCATTAGAGGAAATATGTTTGTGTTCCTGGTAATACATCAACTATATAGACTCATCCTAATTTGTCAATACGGTCTTCGTAAACACCAACCGGGGTCAGCACCCCTACCTTACTTCTCATGAGGGCTCTGCGAGAGATAACCATCAGCCTGGAGCGGCTGCCGCCCGCCTGATGGTTATCTTCTGCCAAACTACCACAATTCCGACAAGGACAATTCCTATCACGTCAAAAAGGATATTTGAATAGACGAGCAGCAGACCGCCTATGATGAGAAGAAATCTCTCCCACAGGGCGGTGCGGCGAAAAAACCACGTACTTGCGCCACCAGCTATACCTGCCACACCTATCATGGCTGTTACAAAAGTCCATATCATGTTTACGACCGGTCCCTCAAGGAGTAGTCCAATGCCTTCCGGGGTTAGGACGAACATGAAAGGAACGATAAAAGCGGGGATCGTATACTTCCATGCCATCATCATGGTCTTAAAGGGGTTACCACCGGTAAGTGCTGCTGCTGCAAATGGAGAAAGCGCTGTCGGGGGTGAAACCTCGGAGAGCACAGCATAGTAGAAGATGAACATGTGGGCCGCAAAGTCCGGCACCCCGAGGGTTATCATGGCAGGGGCAGCGATCACAGCACCTATGATGTATGTTGCAGTGACAGGCACTGCAAGCCCTATTACCCACATGAGTATCCCCGTGTAAGCAGCCGTGAGAAAAAGATTACCTCCAGCGTACCCAATGATGATACTTGAGAACTTGAGCCCAAGACCGGTGAGGGTAACAACACCGACGATGATACCAGCACTCGCACAGGTGCTTGCCACGCTGAGAACGCTGATGGAGCCTGAACTTAACGCCTTGACCGTCTTATTAAAATAGAGGGCTGTGTCGCGACGAAGGAAGCTCGAGGCAAAGGCCAGAACAGTAGCCCAGAAGACCGCCCATATGGGACTGAATCCGATAACCATGAATACAACGATAGCAATGAGAGAAGAAAAATGGTACCAATATCTCCTCGTTAGCGTCCAGGCAGATTCACCGGCTTTCAATGCAATCTGCTGAGCACCAAAACGTTTCGCATCGAATTCAACCATGAGAAAAATAGACCAATAGTAGAGGATCGTTGGTACGAGGGCCATCTTTATAACCTGTAAATATGACACCTTCAGGATCTCAGCTATGAGGAACGCTGCTGCCCCAAGCACAGGGGGTGAAATAATAGCTCCAATTCCTCCCGCCGAGAGGAGACCTCCCGCAGACTCCTTGTCGTAGCCGGCCTTTGCCAGCATGGGATACGCTACAGAACCAAGGGTCACTGTTGTTGCAACACCACTGCCGGATGGGCCTCCCAGGAGAAAAGAGGCCATAGTTACAGTCCTTCCCGCAGCAGTAGGTTTGCCTCCCATCAGCCCAAAGGAAAAATCAATAAAAAACTTGCCGGCACCGGAGTACTCCAGTATAGCTCCATAGATGGTGAAGAGAATGATGAACGTGGAAGAAACATCGATAGGCACACCAAAGACCCCTTCCAGCGTCATATACATGTGCCCTACGATACGCTTGATTGAATAGCCCCGATGGGTCCACGGAGATGGAAGCTCAGGACCGATGTATGCATATATTAAGAAACAAATCACCACTAATGGCATGACCCAGCCTGTTGATCGGCGGGTCGCCTCAAGGATAAGAACGATCAGAATGACCCCGAGTACAATATCCCACATGTCCGGGGTTACTGCCCTGTAGATGAATCCCTCAAAGTCATAGAGCATGTAGACGATAGGAACTACGCTGATGAATGCGAGAAGAACGTCATACCAGGCGATGGAGCCACGCATCTTTTTCATAGGTGGAAAGACGAGATAGCTGAGGAAAAGCACCATGGCAACGTGAAGTCCCCGAAGTACCTGAGTAGTTATTGTTGTCACTGCCGCATAAAGATGAAACAAACTCATCCCCACTGCAAACCACGTGACCACTTGCTGTCTCCAGCCTGAAAGACGCCTGGTGACACCTTCTTCTTCCTCTATGTATTTCTGTGCTTCTTTGAGGCGCTCCTCACTTACTTCAACGATCTGTTCCATTGAATGATCCTTCTCGTCTTTCATATATTACCTCCCGAAAAAGGTCACATGCCACACTCTGCGCCAACCAGAACCTTCACCAAGATGGGCTCCCCATTCGGTACAAGCCCCTTGAATTGTATCTCCTGACCGCCGACGGTGAGGCGATGATTCGTATAATCGTGGCTCCGAAGCTTGAAATCCCCTACCCATCGGTGCATCAAGGCCTTGCCTGTTCCGTCAGGCTCCAGTCCATAATATTCAAAAACACCATCTGAAGGGCTCTCGACCATGACGATTGAGATACCTTCAGATGGTTCATACACAAGGGTCTCCCTCACAGGTGCAAGGTAAATCGAGTTTATAAACTCCAGCGAAAACGGCACGCCGGGTTCTACCGGCAGGCGGGTCAATACTCTCTCCGGCTCCTCGCCCGAAACCTCAAGACAGGCAACCTGGTTGCCGGCGCATCCGCCTAAGGCCACTATCAAAATAGCCAGCGTGAGGCTTATGAGTATGCTCCACATGCCACCTTCCTTACATCTTTCCCTTCTCTTTAAAATACTTCACTGCACCTGGATGGTACGGAACCGCAGTCTTGATCACAGCATTCTCCAGGGTCAACTCCTTTGCCTGGGTGTGAACATTCACAAGATCCTGCTTGTGATCAAACATGGCCGTCAGAATATTATAGACGAGGTCAGGCGACATGCTTGCATTGCAGACCAACACGTTCGGGATACCCACAACACCAACATCAGCAGCCATTTTGGGATAAGCTGTTTTGGATATCTTGGCATTTACATAAATATGACCGTATTTCTTGAAGATGTTGGGCAGGGCAGTATCGGTCGGGACAAGACGCATGGCAAAGCCTGGGGACGCTGCAAGGTCAAGGATTGCAGCAGTTGGAAGGCCTCCTACCCAGAAGAAGGCATCGATCTTGCCATCCTTGAGTGCTGCAGCAGATTCGACCACACTGAGTCTGTCTCTCTTGATGTCTTTTTCATGGTTGATACCGAAGGCCTCAAGAACACGGATAGACACCTGCTCAGTACCACTGTTCGGGGCTCCCAAGGATACCTTCTTACCCTTTAAGTCTGCTACAGACTTGATAGGGCTATTCTCTGATGTCACAAGGTGAAAGTAGCTCACGTAAAGGTGCATAACCATTCTGACGGGAAGCTTGCTCTTGAATGCCCCTTTTCCTTCCATTGCCTCAAGGGCGTTGTCAGGGTATGCGTAGCCTAAGTCTGCTTCACCGGCACCGACAAGCTTCAGGTTGTCAATGGCCGCTGCCGTTACCTCGGCGGTTGCCTCGGTATTGGGAATGTACTTAGAGATCACGCTTGCTATGGCACCGCCGTAAGGATAGTAGACACCGCCAGTACCACCAGTTGCGATTGAAATACGTACTTTTTTCTGCGCATATACAATTGAAACACAAAGGATCAGGCTGACAGCAAGGAGCGCAATTAAGAAACGTTTCACAGATAAACCTCCTTTTATAGGGTACGGTAAACTCTTGACAGAATACATCCCGGCAAGAGTCCATGTCAAGAATGAAATGGCATGAATTCTTTCAGATTTTTTCGTTGACAACTCGCAAATAGTTTCGCTAAGATGGGGTATTCATAAAAAAAATCAGGAGGAGTTATGGCAAAGATCAAAGAAATACCGCTTGCAGCGTTACAGCCAAAAGAGTTTATCAGGAAAAAAATAGAGGAGATAAATACAGACGTGAAGGATGGGATTGCAATCAACGCCCTTTCAGGAGGAGTTGACTCATCGGTCGTTACCATGCTTGGCTTCAAGGCCCTTGGCAAACGCCTGAAAACATATTTTATTGACAGTGGTCTCATGCGCCATCAGGAGCCACAATATGTGGTTTCTATTTTTAAGAAAATGGGTGTCCCGGTAGAGCTTATCGATGCCAAAAAGCAGTTTTTCAATGCATTAAAGGGGATCGAAGATCCGGAAAAAAAGAGGGAGGCGATCACCCACGTCTTCTACAAAGAGGTTTTTGGCAGCCTCGTAAAGAAAAGCGGCGCCACGTATCTTCTCCAGGGGACGAATTACACCGATGTTGAGGAAACAATGGCAGGGATTAAGAGGCA
>Ga0315295_10002989_pt1 | contig 14351 bp, 13 predicted proteins | sample YL17G14_0_MG_FD_204453 | JGI IMG/M metagenome (GOLD analysis project Ga0315295, IMG submission 204453) | Sediment microbial communities from Yellowstone Lake, YNP, Wyoming, USA - YL17G14_0 | ecosystem: Environmental > Aquatic > Freshwater > Lake > Sediment | place: USA: Wyoming | collected...
TCTTCTCAAAAAGAGTCCCTCGGGGATCAGAAAGATCAGAGGGAGGAAGATTTCCATGGTCTTTCAGGATCCCATGACAACCCTCAATCCGGTGTTCAAAGTGGGAGAACAGATTCGGGAGTCCCTTGTCATTCATGGTCTCTTTCATTCAGAAAAGGGATCGGGTTTTCTCGGCCACTTATTTGATGGGCAGCGGAAGAAAAAAGAATACAGGCGGGCCATTGAGCTGATGGAGCAGGTCGGGATCTCATCGCCAGAGGCTCGGTATTTCGAATTTCCTCACCAATTCAGTGGCGGGATGCAGCAGAGGGGGCTCATTGCCATTGCCCTGGCCTGTAATCCCTCTCTGATCCTTGCAGATGAGCCTACGACGGCTCTGGATGTAACCATCCAGGCCCAGATTTTAGAGCTGCTCAAGAAAATCAATCAGGAGCGAAATACCAGCATCGTTCTCGTCACCCATAACCTCGGAGTGGCCAGCGAATTCTGTCACAGGATCGCTGTCATGTATGCGGGCAGGATCGTGGAGATAGGGAAGGTAGATGATGTCATCCAAAATCCTTTGCATCCTTACACCCAGGGATTGCTGAACTCGATTCCCCGCATTACCAAAGAACCTCAAAAGATCGAACCCATTCCCGGAAATGTGCCCGATCTGATCGATCTTCCCGAGGGGTGCGCCTTTATGCCAAGATGCACCTGGTCAAAAGATCATTGCCATGAAGTGCCCGAATGGAAGGAAATGGATGAAGACCACTTCGTGAGGTGCTTTCTCTATCAACCCTTCGACTCCCCAGCATGAATGTTGGGGGTTGCTCAGGGTTGATCCTGAGCGGCGCCGAACGGATCAACCATGGAAACGCTGATTCAAGCAACCCATATCAAAAAATATTTTTTGATCCGCAGATCCTTTCTTTCAAAGGTCCTTGCCGGAAAGAAGGACGATCTGGTCAGGGCCGTGGATGGGGTTGATCTCCAGATCCAAAAAGGCGAGACCTTTGGTCTGGTGGGAGAATCAGGATGCGGAAAAACCACCCTGGGCCGGGTACTCGTTAAACTCTATGAACCCACCGAGGGAGAAATCCTCTTCCAGGGAAAGAAGATAGACCGAGATGGGGATGGAATCCTGAAGTTCAGACGGAAGGCCCAGATCGTCTTCCAGAATCCCTATGCCTCGCTTAACCCGCGAAAGACGGTAAGGGACATCCTTTCTGTACCGCTGAAAAGCAGAGGGATGAACAATCCCTTTGAACGGGAGGAAGCGACCCTCTCGCTTCTCAAAAAAGTCGGATTAAACGAGAGGCATATCGATAACTACCCTCATCAGTTCAGCGGGGGGCAGAGGCAGCGCATCAGCATCGCGCGGGCCTTGGCAATCAACCCTATCTTTATCGTTGCCGATGAGCCGGTCTCGTCTCTCGATGTCTCCATTCAGGCCCAGATCATCAATCTCCTCAATGAATTGAAGGAGGAGCTCAAACTGACCTTTCTCTTTATCGCCCATGATCTGAGCGTCATCTATTATATGAGCGACCGGGTTGGGATCATGTATCTTGGAAAGATGGTGGAGATGGGAAATACCCGCGAGATCTTCGATCATCCCCTGCATCCTTATACTCAGGCCCTTCTCTCAGCCGTTCCAGTCGTCAAAAAGGCAGACAGGCGTTCTCGCATCATCCTCGAAGGAACCCCTCCCAGCCCCATTCATCCCCCTTCGGGCTGCCGGTTCCATACCCGGTGTTTTTTGAAAAAAGGGAAGATCTGTGAGGAAGAAGAACCCGGGTTTCGTTTCAGTCAGGACGGACATAAGGTGGCGTGCCATCTCTACTGATTTCGGATTGCAGATTGTGGATTTCGGAGTCAAACCATTGATGACCGAATTAACCGGAAGCCATTATGAAATGGGAAAACAACACGGGCAGAAACTGCTTCAATATCGAGCTGCCATTTCAGATCTCATTGAGGCTCACCAGAAAAAGATCGAAACGTATCCTCAGGGGGCGATCTCTGAGATAATGAAAGAGATGAGGGATGTCCTCTCTCTTCATTCACCCCAGACCCTTGACATGATTCATGGAATTGCAGATGGCTTCGGACTCCCCCGGAACGACCTCCTATCGATGATGATGGGCTCTTATTACGAGGATAAACTAACATCCCTGGCAGACATGGGTTTTCAAGAAATCGGATGCACCACCTGGGCTTATTCCGGGGAAAAGAAACATGAGGAAAGAATTCTTCTGGCCAAGAACAGGGATTATCTCATCTCTCACAGAGACCTTCAGATCATCTTCAGATCTAAGCCGGACAAAGGAAATGAATACTTTTCAATCAATAGCATTGGAGCGTGTAACGTCTTTTCAAGTGGAATGAATAAGGAAGGATTGGCCATTGTAGATACGAGGGTCCCCTCCTTTGATGCGGGGCCGGGGCTGCCCCGGTTTTCGCTCATGATGCATATCCTCGAAAATTTCAGATATGTTGATGAAGCGGTGGATTATCTGAAATCTGTCCCTCGAATGGGAGGAGGAAACCTGGTCCTTGCGGACGTGAATGGGACTATAGGGAGCGCGGAAGTCGGATATCAGAATGCTGATCTCCTTCAAAGCGATCATGGTTTTCTCGTCTGCACGAACCATTTTGAAGGCCCTTCCATGCAGAAACACTATAGGCAAAAGGATGGAATGAAGGAGAAAGATTCAAAATCGAGATACAGGGAGGTATCCAGAAGGCTATCCAATTGGAAGGATGGGATCCATTTTAATCAAGTCAAGGAGCTAATGGCTTTCCATGCAGAAGCGTTTAGTATTTGTAACCACGGCGGCTTGAATCGCTCCGAGGTCACATCAACCATTTCCTCCACTCTCTTCCTCCCCGGAAAAAAAGGGTTCTACTTTTGCCAGGGGTTTCCTTGCACAACTCCGTACGAATGGATCTCGTTTAAATCGGATAAGGAATAAATGAAATCAGATCAAACCCGGTGGGATAAACGATTCAAAGGCAAGGGTTTTGCTCTCGGAAAGGAACCCAATCCTTTTCTCAAGAAGCATCTTCGATACCTTCCAAAGGGTAAAGCCTTTGATATTGCCGCAGGTGAAGGACGAAATGCCGTCTTCTTAGCCCAGCATGGATTCGATGTGGATGCGATCGATATCTCGGAGAAGGGGCTAAAGAAGGCACGCCAGTTGGCCAGGAAGATGGGAGTTAAGATTCAGACCATCCTCTCCGATCTTGACGATCACCCGATTAAAAGAGAAGAATACGACCTGATTGCAGACTTTTATTTTCTTAAACGGGGCCTCGTCCCGAGAATAAAAAAAGGATTGAGAAGAGGAGGGAGGATCATCTTTGAAACCTATACCCTCGAACATCGAGCACTGGGGACAGAGGGCCCCAGGCAGGCCAAATACTTTCTAAGGCCGAACGAGCTTCTCCGACTGTTTAGTGATTTTCGTATTCTATTCTATCGCGAGGGGATTTTTAGAGAGGGAGGGAAAAGGAAGGCTGTTGCCAGCCTTATCGCCGAAAAAACTTGAAGACGCATGGAGCATAGGGCATAGGGCATGGCGAAACAAAACTTCTTAAGGAATTTTATCCTTTGCTCTATGCTCTATGCCCTCTGCCCTTTACAGCTTTACAGGATATAGCCCAGTCCCCAATAAATCATCATGCCCAGAATGACCGATCCCCAGAGGCTTTTCACTTTGTAAGCAAAGATAAAAACAGGGAAGGCCGCAAAAAGGAAGTGGGGCTCGATTCCTACCCTTCCCTGGTCTGTGGAGAAAAGAATGGGAAAGACGATGGCGCTCAAAATGGCAGCGGGAATGTAATCTAATCCCATCCTCACCTTTTCTGGAATGACCCTCCGGGTCAGGAAGGCCATCGGAAAGAACCGGGGGAGAAAGGTAACCACTGCCATTCCTATAATAAGCCCTAACATCTCGTGCCTCATTCGTTTCTCCTGAATCTTTCGATCACATTCTTAAATCTTCTGTAGCCGCAGGCTTTAGCCTGCGTCAACCTGCAAGAACATTACCAAATTCGCAACCTGAAGGTTGCGGCTACAAAGGGTTGCCCTTTCTTTTTTTTCGCTTTCTTCCGTTCAGTTCAATGAATAGGCCTGCAATCGATGCAAGAAGGGCGGCCCCGATGATGTACCAGTTGCCTGGTAATAATGCTTTGAAAAGAAGCGAAATAGTGGCAGCCAATCCCATGACCCAGAAATGGATCTTACTTTTCAACTGAAGCACAAGAAGGCAGATAAAGAGGGCAGGAAGGGCAAATGGAATACCATAAGCTGAGCTATTAATGAGAGACCCGAATAAGGCTCCTCCCACGGAACCGCTGATCCATGCGAGTTGAGACGTTACCTGGAGGGCAAAAAGGTATCGAGGTCGATTTGAAACCTTAGAAGGATCCGCCATGGCAACAGCAAAGGATTCGTCCGTCAGTTGGGCGGATAAAAGACCGAGGGTTCGAAGGGAATTCCCGTTAAAGTAGAGGGAAAGAGTGGAACTCATCAGGAGATGCCGGAGGTTGATAAAAAAGGTCGTAAGAACGATCGGAACCCAGGGGATCCCTTTCGAGATCATCTCGACGGCAATGAATTGGCTTGCACCCGCATAGACAAGAAGGCTCATCGAGCCTGATTCAAGAGGGCTAAGACCCGCCTGGCGGGCCAATACGCCAAATGCCATTCCTACCGGAAGGTATCCCAAGACGATGGGAAGGGCTGCTTTGACACCTTCCTTAAGTTGGTTGTCACGCATTATTCAATTTCCGATTTCGGATTTACGATTTGCGATTTCAAAGAATGCTCAATGAGGGAACTCTGACTGCAGACAGGTTTTCAATCTGAAATCAGAAATCGGAAATCCAAAATTCATTTTAGAAGGTCTCTTTGGTGCGATTGAAATAGCCGAACTGGAGGTTAGGAAATTCCTTTTTCAGAAGGTCCACCATTTTAGAGATTCCTACCCCGTTTCCTTTTCCCATAGCCTTGAGATAGAGGTCAGGATCAATATTGAGATTTCGCATCTGAATGAGATCGAGGCCTGTCTTCCGGATTAACTTGACCAATCCCTCTATCTCCTTCTCCCGGTCCGTAAACCCTGGAAAGACAAGCAGGTTGATGGAGGTATAGAGTCCCTTCTCTTTCGCTGCGATCAGAGAATCAACGATCGTTCGAAGCGTAAACCCTTTGGGGTGGTGGTAGCGTCTAAAATAATGGGAATGAGGACTGTTGAGCGTGACGCGAATGCTGTCGAGCCCTGCGTCACACAGCTTCTTCACCTTCTCTGGCAAGCTTCCATTGGTATTCAGGTTGATCGTCCCCCGATCCGTTTTTCCCCGCATCTGCCGGATCGACTTTTCCAAGAGACGCCACTGCATCAAGGGCTCCCCTTCACAGCCCTGGCCGAAGCTGACAATCGGATCCTCCGCCTCCTCCAGATGGGGCAAGGCGACCCCTAAGACTTCATCGACCGTGGGAACAAAGTCTATCCGTTCCTGGGAGGCCGGGCAGCACTCAGAAGGTTGCAGCGAAATGCAGCCAATGCATTCTGCGTTACAGGTTGGGGAAGTAGGGAGCGGGCACTCCCACCTTCTGAAGAAAACATTCTTCGCTGCAAAACAGTGATACTCAAGGGCACATCTCGACAGTTGCTTGAGAAGTCGGTTTTGGGGATCTTTCTCTATAGAATGGCCAACCTTTTTTGCCAATAAACGGTCATTTTGAAAGTATTTTGGGTTCCAATGGGGGCTGGGATCGATCAGTAACCCCGTCGCCCAAAATTGACCACTTTTCCATCCTACGGAACTGTAGGCCCAGAGTGGGAGATAGGGTGCTTTTGGCGTGGATCGAGTTGCAGGAAGCAGAGAGCGGATATATCCCGGAGGAAGAAAGGCCGCGACGGCAGTGCATTCAACCTCCTTTCCGCCAACCTGAACCTTCTCGGAGGGTACGAATGCCCCTCCTTCTTCATCCCATCCAATGGGAATCCTTCCGGGCATCGAAAATAACTGACTTCCTTGCGGCAGGGGAACAAGCTCCGAAGGGTGAGGCAGGTCCATCCGGTCTCCGGAACGGCCAGCCAATTTCAAACGAGGGTGATCAAGGATTTTGCCCTCAGGCCTTGAGAAGATGAGATGGGGATATTCAAACCTGGACATAAGCTTATGTAGAAAATAACGAATCTTTGGAAAAGGTCAGGGTAAGGATGCCTGTTTTGTTAATGAGGTTAGGTCGATCGGCTCTAAATCTTTTGACAGCACCCTTAGCTTTAGCCCAAAAGGCTTCTTAACCCTATCCCTAACCAAACATATTTGAAATTTTCCCAATAATCCCCTCCCCCTTTCGATGGGGGAGGGCGAGGGTGGGGGTGGACAAGGGCGTGTTGGCCTTGATTTGGTCCCCCCTCCCCTTCATCCCCTCCCACGAGGGGAGGGGAGTTTCTTACAGTAGATTGTCAAGAATGTTAGAGATAAATTCTCAGACTCTATCCTTTAAGTATCTAATCCATATGATTATTTTCATGGCTTGTAGGTGCCCCGCGGCCATGGGATATTAGTCCGAGAATGAGGAGGCTTACCAGCCTGTAACCTTGGTCCTCAAACCTCCGTTACCGGATCAGGTGGGAAACTTTCTCTCCCCTTTTGACTTTCTCAGGGAGCTTCGCACATTCTTCCTTTTCAGGGTCGCCTTCAAACGGTTCGTTTTGTTCCTCTTCTTCATATTCAATCCCCTTTCCCATTCATTTCTTCAACTCACGACTCATCACCTAAGGCTCTCCACGATTACTTGACCAACCAGATTCCTGAAACGATCAGGGCCGTTCCAACGACTCTTGAAAAGGTCACGCCTTCCCTGAGTATCAGGACGCTCAGGAGGGCCGTGACCAAAGGGTAACATGCCGCGATGGGAACGATCTTTGAGGTCGGCTCCATCTTCAGGGCGATAAAGTAAGTCCACATCCCCAGGAAACCTGCCATGATACCGCTGGCCCCAAAGATCAGAAGGCCCTTTCCGTCCGTTTCGATTAACTCCTTTCCCTTACCCATAAAAAGAACCAGAATGAGAAGGCAAAGGGTCACAATCGTGCTCCGGAGGGTAACGCCAATCAATGGATCGACTTTTGCCAAACCCATCTTCTCAAGGATAGGCGTCGCCCCCCATAACAGGGTCGTAACCACCAATAAAAAGATGACCACTTTCTCCTCCTAAACCATCAGGAACGGGTTCTAACTGCTTTCAAACCTTCCACAAGTGAATAGGGAAGCCTCATCTCCCCTCTTCCGACACCAATATCAAAATTCTCCTTTTCAATTCCGTGATAATCCGTGCCACCCGTCATGAGGATCCCCTGTCGTTCGGCAAAGGCCTTAAATTGAGCGACTTCAAGGGAAGAGTGCTCTGGATAAAAGACCTCCACGCCCTTGAGCCCCGCTTCCATAAGTTCAAGAACAATCTTCTCGAAAGCTATGAAGTCACTCATTCCAAGTGTTTTGGGATGGGCAAGGACTGCCACACCCCCAGCCTCTCTGATAAAGGAGATGGCCTCTTTCGGTTTAAACCTGATTTTATCCACATAGGCAGGAGCCCCCTTTTTCAAAAATCGGTCAAAGGCCTCTTGAAAACTCCTGACATACCCCTTTTCCAGGAGCACTTGGGCAAAATGAGGTCTGCCTACCTGTCCTCCTCCAGAGGCCTTTACGACCTCCTCGTAATTAATCCTGACTCCGAGCCGGTTCAGGTTCTCAATGATCTTGGGGTTCCGCTCAGCCCTTGCCTTTTGGAGATAGTTGAGCTTACCTCTCAGAAGGGGATGATAAATGTCAAGAAAATACCCAAGGAGGTGCATGGAACCCGGGGAATGTTCAGCGCTAATTTCAACCCCCGGAATCACTTCAAAACCAATCCTACCACCTTCTAATAAACCTTCTTCCAATCCCTCGATGGTATCATGATCGGTGATTGCGATAGCCTGTAGTCCTTTATCTTTTGCATAGTTCACGATTTCTGAAGGGGTCCTGACACCATCAGAAGCAGTTGTGTGCAGGTGAAGATCGACATTTCCCATTATTCATTCCTTTTTCATCAGGGTAAGTATTAATCTTAATGAATCAATCAGTCTAAAGTCAACCTTTCGACCTCTTCTGCATAAATAATGGTTCAACTTCAACACTGATTTATGGTTTCAAATTTTTGTAAAATTAAATAGTTCGGAGTTAAAAATAGAAAAAAACTTTATGAAATATACATTATTATAGTATGGGCTGAAATATAAAATAAATCCTATATGAATTTAGGTATATAACTGAAAAAAATTATAACATATTGATATTAATATATAATATTTAACAAAAAAAATGCTTGACAATGTAGGTCAGTTGGAATATATTAGGTATTGGGATGTGAAAATGATTTTAAAATTTGGCGCTTGGTGATTTCCTCCCTTTCAACTGGATAGGGTTGGATTTATGAAGGGTTAATTATTAGCCCTTTCCATAAAAGAGTGGAAGGGGTTTTTTGTTAGATAAAGAAAGGATGGTGTCTGTGTGAAAAGGAATAAGACGACAGAAAAAGAGATGGAAGAACTGAACATTGAGGCAATGCCCTCCTCTTCCTTTTTTGAGGAAATACCAAACGCTATACCCCCTATTCAACCTGCCCCTTATGGAGAGGAGGAAATCGAAGAACCCATAGAGGATCTTGAACTCGAGGTTGCTGAGGAGGGTTTAACCGAAGAGAGAGAGGACCTTGAGGTTGACCAGAAATTACTGGAGAAAGAGGCCCTTTTTCATCCTCAGGATATTACATGGGAATACCTAAAAGGTCTTGAAAAGATTTCGCTTCTTACCCCGGAAAAAGAGGTCGAACTGGCAAAGAGAATTAAGGAGGGAGAACGGCAGGTAAAATTATTTGAAATTAGGACTACCCGTCTTAAGACTCATCTCTACCCTTCGTTCAGTCCAAAAAACGGGAAAAAGAGGCCACAAAATGGCATAAAGCAAGCTTTGAAGCTAAAGGGAAAGAACGGAAAGAATGGCAAAAAATCAAAACCCTCGTCCTCTGAGATGAGGGAGAAGACCTTACTTTATAAGAAGGCCCTGAATCAGTATCAACAGGCCATTCACGAGACACAAAAAGCCAAGAATGAACTGATCCAGGCCAATTTAAGGTTGGTGGTCAGCATTGCAAAGCGTTATGCCAATCGTGGTCTTTCTTTCCTCGACCTGATCCAGGAGGGAAACCTGGGACTCATGCAGGCCTTGGTGAAGTTCGACTATACGAAGGGCTATAAATTTAGCACCTATGCTTCCTGGTGGATCAGGGCCGCCATCTTAAGGGCTTTTGCTGAGAAATCAAGGACGATTCGAATTCCAAATTACCTCTTTGAAATTAAAGGAAAATTGATGAAGTCTTTTAAGTCTTTGATGAAAAAGCTGGGTCGTGAGCCTACTTCTCTGGAGTTATCGAAGGACAGTGGAATCCCTCTCCACGATGTGGAGAAAATCCTCAATCTCACAGAGGAGCCGATTTCCCTTGATACGCCGATAGGAGAAGAGGATAGCACCCTGAAAGATCTCATTGCCGACGAAAAGAGCCTCTCTCCCAATGACTGTTTGCTTGAAAAGGATTTGACCCGCCACATCCGTAAGTTGTTGGGTGGTCTTTCTCCGAGGGAGGAAAAGATCCTGAGGCTCCGCTTTGGAATTGGAGAAGATGGAGAGTGTACCTTAGAGGAAATCGGGAGACAGTTCGGCCTGAGTCGTGAGAGGATTCGGCAAATCGAAGCCAAGGCCCTCGAGCGGTTACGGGATCCGAATCGTCACAGGGAGATTCGAGAATACTTTGAATAATCTAAAATAAACACTACAGAGGGGTATCTCCGGACTGGGGGTGCCCCTTTTTTTGTTGGTTTCTGCCAAAGGGATTCCAGAGAGGATCAGTCCTCGATCTGAATGGCTTCCACCGGACAATCTTCAGCCGCTTCCCGGCAGGTGTCGGCGAACTCCTCTGGAACTTCATCCAATTTTGCCACGGCCTTATCATCTGCCATTTCAAAAACTTCCGGACAGGTTTCTGCACACAGCTCACATCCAATACAACTCTCTTCGTCTACTGTCACTTTCATCCCTTCTTACCCTCCTCATTATTATTAGGCCTATTATTCACAATTGTCCCTTCTAAATCACCCCTTCGGCTCCCCGGTATAATTCCGGGGTCTGCCGCTCGGCCTGAGCGGCGCGTTCATCTCTTGCCTTGAAAGGCGGGCTTGGCGCCGCCGGATGCCCCCCCCTCCTCCACGATCAACGACGGGATGGGCTCGATCTTCGAAATTTATGATAGAGATAGGCAAAGGCGACTCCCATCCCAATCAGCATGAAAATAGAAATAATCGTTTCGACAGAATCTAAACGCGATGCAGCCTTTTCATAAGTTGCCCCAATCCACCACCCGAAAAAACCAAGGAAGAGGGTTCGAAAAATCGATCCCAAAAAAGTAAAAAGGGTAAAGGGCCGGATCGGAATCCGGAGAAGCCCTGCAAAAATAGATACGAGAGAGATGGGGAAGACCGGAATGGCACGGGAAAGGAAGATGCTCAAGGCCTCTTTCTTTCCCTGAAATCGCTTTTCTAATCTTTCAATCTGACTCCAGTCAACATCCAAGAATCGCTCAAGCCGAATGACCAGGGCTTTTCCCCCATAGAAACTGATTAAATATCCGATATAGGAACCCAGGGTCGTGGCAATGCTCCCGGGCAGGACGATGACCCAGAGGATCTGGAGGAATGCATGAGGAATGGAAAGACCGGGTGGGATGAGAATGGCGCCGGCTCCCATGATAATCATTGGGGATGGAATGGGAACGATGATCTGCTCGATCATCACCCCGATGAAGACCGAGATCTGACCATGGCTCCTCATCAACTCCATAATCCATTGGGTAATTTCTGAAATCAAAGGGACCTCCGGGTGATTTACTTCATAACTCCAGATAAGATTTCCGTCAAGAGAATTTTAAAACTATCAATCGCAGATAGGCCAGTATCGTCCGTTGCGTTTGACAATTTTCACGGATAAGCCATAGAGTTGACGTAGGGTCTGCGCTTTCAAAAGATCAGCCGTCCGTCCGCACCCAATCGCCTGTCCTTCTCTAAGGATCATGGTTTTTTGAAAGATAGGCATGATCTCTTCAAGATGGTGTGTGACATAAACGAGGCTGGGAGCCGCCTTTTGCTTTCCCAGATTCTGAAGCGAGGCAAGAAAGACCTCCCTCCCTTTGGGGTCCAACCCTGCACAAGGCTCATCAAGGATAATCAGATAAGGAGCTGCCATCCGCGCCCTCGCGATGAGTACTCTCTGTTGTTCCCCCTGGGACAAATCTCCAAATTGCATGCGGGCGAAACCGCCACATCCCATCTCTTCAAGATAGTGCTGGGAGAGCATAAGGTCTTTTTTATAGGGATTTCTCCTCCCCCAATTGATATAACCGATCTGGGCAAACTTCCCTGAAAGAACGGTGTATAGCACTCGTTCCCATCTGGGAATGTCCTTCGTAAGAGTAGAGGTGACCCACCCGATGCTCTTCCGGAGCTCCCGAAGGTCGAGCATTTTTTCCCCTTTACGCCGGACCTCCCCTCCTCCATTTGGCCAGAGGTAACCACAGACGATCCTGAGGAGCGTCGTTTTCCCTGCACCGTTCGGTCCAAGGATGGCCCAGTGTTCTCCCTGCTCAACGGCCCAGGAGATGGTGTTAAGGATTTTTCTTCCATTTAACGCGTAGGTCACTTCACGAAGTTCTAACAAAGGATAGTTCATGTTTTTCTGGTCCTCTGCCATAAAAAATGTCAAATCCAAAATTGACCATATTTCATAACTTCAGATGGTCATTCCGTCAAGTTTTCTTTTTCTCTCTCTGAAGTTTTTCCTTCCCCCTTCTACGTCCTTTTATTTTTCGCTTTTCCCATTCTGGACATATTGCCTTACAACCAGACGGATTTCATCGTAGCTTACATCCTGAGGAAGCAGGGCTTTGACTGGGGCCAATCGTTCACTCCCGGCCCGGACAATCGCTTCTTCAATGAGGGCGATTCGCTCTTTTGAAAGAATGCGGTTAAGGTCGATCGAACGACCTTCGTCAATGAACTGCGCAAGATGTTTGATAATCGTCGATGGAGTCAGGCCCCGGTTCCGGCTAATTTCCTCCAGAGTTCCTCCCTTTTCCCACAGCATCCCTGTGACCTCGACCGTGCTTTCCCTTGGAGGTTTTTTCGAGACAGGCCGTATCGCCACAACTCCATTATGCTCACTCAAGGGCCTTGCATCAGGATGCCTTTTCAGATAAGCCCTGACCACCTCAAGCGTCTGATCCCCGTAAGCCGATACCTTATATTCCCCGCAGCCTTTGATGGCAAGCAATTCAGAGGTCGTTTGAGGCAGTCGCTGGCTGATGGCCCTGAGCGTTCGATCATGGTAGATGACAAACGGGGGAAGGTTGGATGCCTGAGCGAGTTTAAGACGCATCTCCTTTAGGGAAGCAAACAGGTCTTCATGAAAGGGCAGGTCTGAATTCTCCCGAGGGCTTCTCTCTACAACCTTTTCTTTCCCCTCAATACCCCCTTTCTTTCTGCTGAGGGTCCTGAACGTGTAGGTCTCGCTTTCTTCAAGACAATTAGAACAGTTATCACAACTGTTCGTGGTGATCCGTTCGCCGAAGTATTCGAGAATAAACCGTCTAAGGCATTCGTCGGTATAGGCGTAATCGATCATCTCTCGGAGTTTCTTCCGTTCAAAAAGGCTCCGCCGTTCAATCTCTTGAAAATTGATATTCAGTTTGGAGACGGAAACCCGTGACATGATTTTCAGACCCCGGCCGCGAAACGGCGGTCGATATTCAATCAACCCTGCTTGATGAAACCCAGAGAGATGCCGTCTCAACTGCTCCGGGGCAACATTCAAATTTTCGGTCATTACATCCAGGTCCACGAGAAGGGTTTTGTCTCTCGATCCCCCCAGGACATCCAGGCAATAATTGACAATCTCTTTCTGATATTTGCTCTTTCCCTCAACCTGGCGGCGAAGCTCCTCCGGCTCGATACGCAGTGTCACTTTGGCCTGATGCTCCCCTTCCGATCCGCGCTCGATGCAGCCGGCCTTTTCCAGGATTTTCAAGCACGAGGAAACGGCCATCTCATTCGACTTTGTGCGACCGAGGCGCTCGGCCAGGGCCTTCTGGGTCATCTCAATCTCATCCGTCCCGATTCCGCATAAGACCTCGTATACCCTCTCGATCATGTCGCGAGGCGGGTAACTTCCGTCGATAAAGAATTCCTGGGTAAACGTGTCGGCGTAATTGAAGAGGAGCAGGCAGGTTGCAGGCTTCCCGTCACGTCCTGCACGGCCGACTTCCTGGTAGTAAGCCTCGATGGAGCCGGGGATGTCATAATGGACGACAAAGCGGAGGTCCGCCTTATCAATGCCCATGCCAAAGGCGTTTGTCGCCACCACCACCGGCAGGGTTCCCTCCATAAAACGGTCCTGGGTAAATTTACGGGACTCCATCTCCATGCCGGCATGATAACTTCCTGCTTGGTAGCCTTTGGACTGTAATGACCTCGTTAAGGTCTCCACATTCTTACGGGTGGCGGCATAGATAATCCCCTTTTGTGGATTCTTTTTGAGCAGGCCCAAAATGGCATCGATTTTATCTTCCTCACCTTCCACCCTTTTGACCTGGAAACGGAGATTGGGCCGATCAAAACCGGCAACGAAGGTGATGGGCTGCCGGAGGCCCAACTGGGTAATGATATCACGGCGGACATCGGGAGTGGCCGTCGCTGTCAGGGCGGCAACAGGCGGATGACCCAGCCTTTCAGCAACCCCTTTGAGACGGAGGTAATCGGGACGGAAATCATGACCCCATTCGGAAACACAGTGGGCCTCATCAACGGCAAACAGTGAAACATGGCAGGATTGAATCCCCTCCATAAATATAGGATTCCGGAACCGTTCCGGCGCAATATAAACCAGCTTATATCTGCCCTGCTGAATCTCCCTTAACCTCTGCCCTTGCTCGAAAGGGGTCAATGCGCTGTTGATGAAAGTGGCAGGGACCTGATTCTGCACCAGTCCGTCCACCTGATCTTTCATCAATGCAATCAGGGGCGAGATGACCAGGGTCACCCCGCCGAGGAGGAGCGCCGGCAACTGGTAACAGAGCGACTTGCCGCTCCCTGTGGGCATGACCACGACCACATCGCGCTTGGCCAGGAGGGTATCGATGATCTCCTCCTGCCACTTTCGAAAACCAGAGAAATGGAACTTCTCGCTCAGGATTCTGAAACGTT
>Ga0315295_10002990_pt1 | contig 14350 bp, 13 predicted proteins | sample YL17G14_0_MG_FD_204453 | JGI IMG/M metagenome (GOLD analysis project Ga0315295, IMG submission 204453) | Sediment microbial communities from Yellowstone Lake, YNP, Wyoming, USA - YL17G14_0 | ecosystem: Environmental > Aquatic > Freshwater > Lake > Sediment | place: USA: Wyoming | collected...
TCGCTTCCTGCAAACCCAGTCATGGGCTCCGGATTGGTTAAGGGGGGATTTGGATAGGATGAGTTTGGGGCCTCTGCCTTCTGGGGGATTAATCATGATCTACAGATTTGATTTCTGACCGTTACGCTGATCTTTATTTCCTTCCATCCTATGCTTAAATGGCCTCATTGAAATAACTTGCGAAGACCGAGAGATATTTTCTCAGGCCAGCACGAAGCCCTGCGCTGGAAGAGGCTCCATCCGTGAAAATGGGTTCCAGGGGCAATGGGGCTTAAGATCGCGGATTTTTGAATTTGCATTCCGCAATTTGTCATACGGTCCTACCACAGACGCCCCCCAAAAGAACACGAAATTTAACCTCGTCCGGTGCGCTGATGGAAGGTCCTGGCCGCTCCACCAAATGCAGGGTGGTAGTTACGGAGGCAAAGGCAATCGCTTTCACCGGCTGCTCCCTTGGTTTATGATTACGGGCTTCCCCAGACCTTTCCTTTGGAATTACCTTCAAGATTACTAAAATGGTGGAAAATATTTATTTAAACCATCGAGCTTGGGCGGCTTTTCGGGCTATTTCTTTGCGTCTTTTCGGGGATAATTTTTTAGCCCGGGCTATCCCTCCTTTCAATCCTCCTAGGCGGCCCAAGGCAACGGCGGCAGGGTTCTTTTCTTTGTTAGGTTCTGGAGCAGGTTCTTTGGTTGCTTCCTGTACGATCCGGTAAGCAAGCTGGTTAATGCCGGCTGCTTTTTTCTTCTTAGTCATCCACAAAAGATAGCATGACTGCTCAAGCATGTCAATTAGGATAATTTTTCAAAATGACCCACTACCAACATTTTGACCTTCTTGACTTATTTGGCTGTTTCGTTACAATTTCAAATGAATTCTGATTTGGAGGAATGCATATGAAGGACGAATCCAAAACAAAAAAACAGCTCATTCAGGAACTCCGGGCTCTCCGTGAACGGTGTGCCGGACTGGAAGAATTAGCTGAAGAGCAAAGACGGACGGAGGGGTCTATTGCTCACCTGGCTTCCTTCTCGGACCTGAACCCGAACCCAGTCGTGGAGGTGGATTTCGCTGGAATCTTTCATTATCTCAATCCTTCCGCTAAAGAGCTATTCCCTGAGCTACAAACCGTGGGGCTTCGACATCCATGGTTCCAGAATTGGGATTCAGTGGCCGCCAATTTTACAGGGGGGTCGAAAGTTTCTTATCTCCGGGATGTTCAGATCGGTAATTCATGGTACGAGCAATCAATTTCCTGCCTTCGGGAACGCGGGCGTATACGCATCTATGGCATTGACATCACCCAGCGCAAGCAGATGGAGGAGAAACTCAAAAAGTCTCGTGATGAGTTAGAAATAAGGGTTCAGGAGCGAACTGCGGAACTTATGGACGTTGCTGGGGCATTGCAAGACGAAATGTCTGAGCGCAAGCAGGCTGAGGAAGCCTTGAGAGAACAATCGAGGATTTTAGAGGGATTCTTCTCTTCCACGATCACTCCTGTGGTATTTCTTAACCGGGATTTCAATTTTATTCGGGTTAATGAGGCTTATGCCAAAGCCTGCCAACGTGAAGTGTCTGAGTTTCCCGGCCATAAGCATTTTGAATTCTATCCTCATGAGGAAAATGAGGCCATATTCAGGCGAGTGGCGGAAACCAAGGTGCCATACCAAGCCATTGCCAAACCTTTTTCTTTTCCAGATCATCCCGAGTGGGGAAAGACCTATTGGAATTGGACCCTAACACCCATATTAGATGATGCGGGTGAGGTGGATTTTCTTGTCTTCTCACTGGAAGGTGTGACCGAACGGGTGCGAACGGAGAAAGCAAGGACCCGGCTCGTCCATATACTCGAAACAACGTCCGACCTCGTAGGAATGGCAAATTTGGATGGGCGGTTGTTCTACCTAAATAAAGCCGGTCGGAAGATGCTTGGTTTCGGTGAAGAGGAAGATATATCGGGAGTGAGGATATCTGACACTCACCCCGATTGGGCGAACGCCCTGGTTCTTACTGAAGGTATTCCGACCGCTTTACGGACGGGTCTCTGGAATGCCGAGACTACCTTTCTGAGCCGTAATGGAACGGAGATTCCTGTTTCTCAGGTCATCCTCGCACATAAAGGTCCGAATGGGGAGGTGGAGTTTCTTTCCAGTATTGCGCGGGACATCAGCGAGCGCAAGCGGGCTGAGGAGGCCGTGGAAGCCGAACGGAAACGATTCAATGACGTCTTGGAGATGCTGCCGGCTTACCTGGTGCTGTTGACGCCGGATTATCATGTGCCCTTTGCCAACCGCTTCTTCCGGGAGCGCTTCGGCGAGTCCCACGGCCGGCGCTGCTTTGAGTATCTGTTTGGGCGCAGCGAGCCCTGCGAGATTTGCGAAACCTATACAGTTCTGAAAACCATGGCGCCCCATGATTGGGAGTGGACCGGCCCGGATGGCCGCAATTACCATGTTTCCGACTTCCCCTTCACCGACACGGACGGCTCCACCCTCATCCTGGAGATGGGCATTGACATCACCGAGCGCAAGCAGGCGGAAAAGGCATTGAAGATGGCTTCTTTATACACCCGGAGCCTTATCGAGGCAGCCCTCGACCCGCTGGTCACGATCAGCCCAGACGGGAAAGTAATGGACGTGAATCGGGCCACCGAACTTGTCACCGGTGTTTCCCGTGAGAATCTTATCGGGAGCGATTTTTCAGATTACTTTACTGAACCCGGGAAAGCCAGGGAGGGATATCAGCGGGTGTTCTTGGAAGGATCGGTCAGGGATTATCCCCTGGTCATTCGTCACACCTCAGGTCTGATGACCGACGTGTTATACAATGCCACGGTTTACAGGGACGAAGCCGGGGAGGTGCAGGGGGTCTTTGCCGCGGCCCGGGACATCACCGAGCGCAAGCGGGCCGAGGAAGCATTGCAGGAATCGGAGAAGCAGCTTCGATATCTCTCTTCTCAGCTCATGGCCGCCCAGGAAATCGAAAGAAGGCGAGTCGCCCGGGAACTCCATGATGGCCTTGGGCAATACTTGACCGCCATCAAATTCAGGGTGGAGAGTTTCCTGCAAGAAATAAGCAAAAGCAGGATGAAAATAAAGGCCAAATCCCTGGAGGCCGTCATCCCCATGGTTCAGGAAAGTGTCCGCGAAATCCGCAGGATCCAGACAGATTTGCGGCCTTCCATCCTGGACGATCTGGGCATCTTGTCTACGATTTCCTGGTTCTGTCGAGAATTTCAAACCACCTACTCGCATATCCGTATCGAAAAAGAGATCGAGATACGGGAAGAGAATGTCCCAGATTCTCTGAAGATGGTGATTTATAGAATTATGCAAGAGGCTTTGAACAATATTTCCAAACACGGCCAGGCCGAGCTAATCCATCTCGCCTTTCGAAAAAGCGGCGGTGGGTTGGAATTATCCATTCAAGATAATGGTCAAGGATTCGATATGCCAAAGGTGCTATCTGTGGAAAGACCCAAGCGCGGATTGGGTCTTTCCAGCATGAGAGAACGGGCCGAGCATTCAGGGGGCTCCCTTTTGATAGAATCGGCTGAAGGGAAGGGGACGCTTATCCGGGCCGTATGGCCGATATAAGAGGAACGCCGAGACACGGAGACGCGAGGAAAGGGAGACGCGGCGATGGAAAGAAAGCGTGACGCGGGGAAAGGGTGACGCGGAGACACGATGACACGGGGACGGGGAGACACGGAGAGACGGTGACACTGATTTGTCAAGACGCCATGTGATCAGCCCAACATAATTAAAAGAAAGGCGTTTATGCACAATATCCGCGATTTTCGAGAGTTGGAAGTTTATCAACTGGCAATAAAATCAGCCATGCAGATTTTTGAAATCAGCAAACTCTTCCCAGCTGAAGAAAAATACTCACTCACCGACCAAATCCGTCGCTCTTCCCGTTCAGTCTGCGCCAATATTGCTGAAGCGTGGCGCAAGCGACGCTATCCAAATGCTTTTGTAAGTAAACTCAGCGACGCAGATGCTGAGTCCGCAGAAACACAAGTATGGCTTGAATTCGCAGTTAGATGCGGCTATCTTGACCGCGCTCTAGCAGATGAACTTAATAACGCTTATAACCACATCTTAGGAAAGCTGGTTAATATGCTGACTCGCCCAGGGGAATGGGTAATCAAGCAACAGCGTGATTGATACAGAGGTTCAGAAAATACCCTTCTCCGTGTCTCCCCATCACCGCGTCATCGTGTCTCCGTGTCTCCCCGTCCCCGCGTCTCCCTGTCTCCTTTTCACGGTGTCATTTACTGACGAGTCCTTTTCCCATGGCGAAGGCTACCAGAGCCGCGGTATTGTGAAGATCCAACTTTCTCATGAGGTTGGCCCGGTGGGTCTCCACGGTTTTTTTGCTGATACAAAGGTAATCGGCAATTTCTTTGTTCTTATAACCCTCGGCAATCAGCTTCAGAATTCCTCGCTCCCTCTTCGTGAGAGTTTCCCAGAGAGAATGAGTTTTAAGGGTTTTCCTTCCTTCCAGGTACCCCTCAATCAACTTTCCTGAAATTTCCGGACTGAGATAATGCTTCCCTTTTAGCACGCTCCTTATGGCCATGATCAGTTCGAGGTAACTGGCTTCCTTGAGGACATATCCATCGGCGCCAGCCTTCAGCGTGGCGAGGACGTATTCCTCCTCCCGGTGGACGGTTAAGGCAATGATCTTGGTTTGGGGGGATTGCTTCTTGATTGTTTCGATCACATCCGTACCATCCATCCGGGGCATGGATAGGTCTGTCAGGACAAGGTCGGGCTTACATTTTTCGATGCACCGGATTGCTTCCCGGCCGTCTCCCGCTTCTCCCACGATGTCAAATTCTTTGGCCGAGGAAAGCAGCGACCGTAATCCCTCGCGGATAATCGTTTGATCTTCAACGATCACCACTCGGTATTTTGGACCCATGAGCAGCCCTCGCCCTCCCTTTTCCAGGCGGTAAATACATGAATTTCGCGCCAAAAATACAGCGTAAGCCCTATTTACCATATTCCCTATCGAGAGTAAACCTAAACATTGCAAAAAAGACCTTAAAAACCTCACCCCCACCCTCCCCTCCCCCCTCCGAGGGGGAGGGTTAGGGTGGGGGGGCAAAGGACACCAGGGGTGAAGTCCTGTAACCATCGAAAAAACCGTTATTGCCCTTTACATGCAGGGGCGAAAACGAAATTTCGGAGAATCTTTTTACAACTACTGAGTTACTTAGGCGTAAATAGGGTATTCTTTGGAAAGCTGGTTTCTGGTGAAACTTTCTCCCGCTCCTTATTCTCGAAGTGAATCTCGGCTTCTGAACGGCGGACGTAGGTCGGGGTGAGGGAGAATATGTCTGAAGTCAGGCCATTTTTAAATTTGGGCAGGCTAAGTCGGGCGACGTTGACCGCCCGGGGTAGAGAAACCTCGGGGGGGGCAAAAAGAGCCTGGGGGCCCAGCTTTTTCTTGATGGTCTCCTCATAGATTTCTATCCCGTTTCCCAGGAAGATCGTTTTCTCAGCAATCCGGGAGCAAAGGTCTTCCGGGTCCACCGCCCAATCCTCGCTAATTTTATGTATTCGTCCCTCTCCGTCTCCCCGGAAAAGGGCGGCATACACCTCTTTCTTCCGGGCATCCAGAATGGGGCAAATCAAAGAAGAAGCGAACCGGACATTGTGAGCCAGGGCATCCAGCGTGGGAATCCCCGCCACCGGAACCCGCAGGGCGTAGGCCAGGCCTTTGACTGTGGAGACCCCTATGCGCAAGCCGGTGAAAGACCCGGGCCCCTGCGCCACGGCGATTCCCCGGAGGTCGCCGATGGATAAGGAAGCCTCTTGAAGAAGAAGGTCAATGGAGGGCATGAGCCTTTCGGAATGGGTGCCCGGAAGGTTCAGGGTGCGTTCTCCGAGGATTTTTTCCCCCCCGCATGAGCCATCCTCGCGGAGCGGAGCTTCCACAAGGGCCACGCTGCCGGTCAGCGTAGAAGTTTCGATGGCCAGGATGAGCATTCTTTTTATGGCGTTCCCACGATGCGTGAAAGGTCGTTGTAGAAGACCAGGAGCATGATGAGGATGATGATAAAGATGCCGACCTGCTGGGCCCTTTCACGGAGTTTCAGGCTGACCGGCTTGCGCGTGACCCCCTCGATGAGGAAAATAAGGATGTGCCACCCGTCCAGGGCCGGGATCGGCAGCACGTTCAAAATAACCAAGTTGATGCTGATTACGGCCATGAAAATGACCAAGCTCAGGATACCGGCCTTGGCCTGCTGGCCGGCCAGTTGAGCGATGAGGATTGGCCCCCCGATGGTCTTGGCCGAAACCTTCCCCTCGAAGATCTTGACGATACTGACGGCGGTCAGCTCCGTGATGCGCCAGGATTGGACGCAAGCTCTGTAGGTGGCCGTGAAGGGGTCGAATCTCTCAATAAAGACGCTCCCCTCTGGTTTAATTCCAATCAAGCCGACCCGCACTTCTTCGCCAAAAATATCCTTCTGGACGGAGACCTGCGGGGTGACCGAAACCTGGAACATCTTTTTGTCTCTCTCCACCTTCAGAGATAGGGATCGGCCGCCGCTGTCATGGATGATCTTGGCCAGGTCTTCCCAGCGTTTGACCGGAATGCCATCTGCTTCCAGGATGCGATCACCCTTCGCCAGCCCCGCCTGGTGAGCCGGATAACCCGGCGTCACTTCCCCCACCTCCGGAAGCAGAGTGGGCATGCCTACCATGAAGGCAGCCGCAAACGCTACGATGGCAAAGAGAAAATTGAAGAAGGGGCCGGCGAAGACGATTCCCAGGCGTTTGCCCACCGGCTGAGCGGAGAAAGACTTGGCCAATAGCTCTGGGGGAATTTTTTCTCCGGGCTCTTCCCCGACCATTTTCACGTACCCCCCCAGAGGAACCAGGGAGATCTGATATTGCGTCTCCCCGATCTTTTTCCCGAATAGCTTGGGCCCAAACCCCAGGGAGAAGGTGAGGACGCCGACCTTCGACTTCTTGGCCGCTAAAAAATGGCCCAGCTCGTGAACGAAGATCAGAACTCCTAAAACAATGATAGTAGCGATGATCGTTGTGATCACAGGTTACCTCGGTCGATCATTTTTTGGGCTTCTTCTCTGGCCCAGGCATGCGCGCGCAGGATATCTTCCAGACTGCGCTGTTCCGTCGAATGGTGGAGGTCCATGGTTTTGTCGATCAGACGGGAGATTTGCCGAAATCCCAAACGACCCTGTAAAAAGGCCTCCACGGCCACTTCATTGGCAGCGTTGAGGACCGCCGGCATGGTCCCGCCTTTTTCCAAAGCCCGGTACGCCAAACCCAGGGCCGGGAATCGCTCATTATCCACTGGATAGAAAGTCAGCTTGCTGATCTCAAAAAGGTTCAGCGATGGCAGCTGCAAATCCAGCCTTTCGGGATAAGAGAGGGCATAGGCGATGGGCCCGCGCATATCTGGGATGGCCATCTGGGCGATTACCGACCCATCGATATATTCTACCATGGAATGGACGATGGATTGCGGATGAATATGTACTTCGATCTTTGAAGCGGGGATGCCGAAGAGCCAGTGGGCCTCGATGACTTCGAGCCCTTTGTTCATCAGCGAAGCGCTGTCGATGGTGACCTTCTTTCCCATACGCCATTGGGGATGGTTCAACGCCTGCTGGGGGGTGACTTTGGCCAGGTCCTCCAGGGAGGTATGAAGAAAAGGGCCACCGGAGGCGGTGAGGATGATGCGTTTGATGTCCTCTTTTCGATGGCCGGCCAGAGCCTGGAAGATCGCGCTGTGCTCGCTGTCGATGGGCAGAATCCGGCCTCCCCTTTCTTGGGTTTCGCGTACCAGAATCTCGCCGGCCATAACCAAAGATTCTTTGTTGGCCAGGGCCAGAGTTTTTTGGGCTTTTACGGCGGCCAGGGCAGGCAAGAGACCCACGCTGCCCACCAGGGCGCAGACCACCATCTCTACTTCTGGATGGGAAGCGACGGCGATCAGACCTTCCAAGCCCGAAAGGATACGCGCAGTTTTCAGGGGCAGGCGTTCATGAAGTTGCCTGGCTGATTCCAAATCCATCACCGAGGCCAGTTCCGGGCCAAAACGCAGAATCTGCTCTTCCATCTTGGGAAGATTTCCACCCCCGGCTAGGGCAACTACCCGGAACTTATCCGGGTGCTGGGCGACGATCTCGAGGACGTTGATTCCGATCGAACCTGTGGAACCAAGAATCGACAACTTTTTCATTCGTTCACTTTATACGTTCGGAGTATTCAGTTAGGAGTTCGGGATGTTAGTCCGGAGTTAAGTTAGTTCCGACCTTTTAGCCCATGACTCCGAATTCTGAACTCCCAACTCCTGGCTTATAGTTTACCCTAGCCCAGCCACCCACGCATAATAATACACAAAAGGGGCGGCGAAAAGCACGCTGTCGATGCGGTCCAGGAGCCCACCATGGCCGGGAATGAGCATCCCCGAATCCTTGACCTGGGCGCTGCGTTTGATCAACGATTCAAAGAGGTCTCCCAATTGACCGATTACCCCTACCCCTAAGCCCAGAGCTAAAGCATGGAGAGTGGTCACCTGGGGAAAGAAAAGAAATTTGAAGAACAAGGAGCCAGCAATGCTGCCACCGACCGCCCCCAGGCCCCCCTCCACGGTCTTACCCGGGCTAATCTGGGGAGCAAGTTTTTTTTTGCCCCAAGCCCGGCCTACATAAAAGGCCGTTGTGTCACCGAAGTAGACTGCGACGAGGGTGAAAAGAATCCAAGCTTTGCCCCGGTCCATTTTATGCATCAAAATGAAGTAAGCCAAGAGAAAGGGAACGTAAAGAAGACCCAGAAGATATTTGCTCACGTGATCTACCCGGACAGAAAGTTCCTTTTCCGGAAAGAGCGCCAGGATGAGCAAGAGAAGGGAGGCGAGGGCCAGCGCGGCGATAAAACATCGGGGGTCTCGGGAGTAGAGAGAAAAGGGGAGCAAGAGGCCGAGAAGCATGCCCACCGTTCTTTCGCCGGTAGACACCCCTGGCAGAGACAGAGCGAAAAATTCCCGCAGACCTAAGAGGGTTAAAGAAAGAATGAACAGGAGGAAAAGCCAGGAGGGGGAGTAGAGGATGAAAAGGATCAGGCTCGGGGCCAGGATCAAGCCGGAAAGCCAACGCTTCAGGTGCATGGGGTCACCGGTTCCCTGTTTTGATCTGGGCACTGGTCAGCCCGAACCTCCGTTCTCGCTCCTGGTAGCTCAGCAAAGCTTGGATGAGCTCCTCCTTGTGGAAGTCGGGCCAAAGAGTGGGGGTAACATAGATTTCCGTGTAGGCCAGCTGCCAGAGGAAAAAATTGCTGATGCGCATTTCACCACTGGTGCGGATGAGCAGGTCAGGGTCCGGCAGGTTCGATGTCCAGAGGTATTTGGAGAAAAAGTCCTCGTTGATTTCTTCCGGATGAAGGATTCCTTCCCGGCAGCTGACCATGATCCGGCGCATGGCCTGGAGAATATCATCCCTTCCCCCATAGCTCAGAGCCAGAGTCAAAGTCATCGCGTTGGCCTGGCAAGTCCGTTTAGTGGTTTCGTTGAGGACGCTGGCAACCTCTCTGGGCAGGCGGGCGAGGTCGCCGATGGCCTGGAGTCGGATGCCGTTGTCCAGCATTTCCTGGAGTTCAGAGGACAGGTATTTACTGAGGAGGATCATGAGGGCTTCCACCTCTCCTTGAGGGCGGCTCCAGTTTTCCGACGAGAAGGCAAAGAGGGTTAAGTAAGGAATGCCGATCTCCCGGGAGGCGCGGACGATATTCCGGACGGATTCGGCACCCTGATGGTGGCCGGCGATTCGGTCCAGGGATCGTCTGGCAGCCCAGCGCCCGTTTCCATCCATGATGATGGCCAGATGACGGGGGAGTTTTTCTTTGATTAAACGATGCATACCCTTCAGTCACTTCTTGGGGCTCAGCGGAAAGCTCCCTTCCCCTCATTGGGGGCCATGGGGACAGTCATGGTTCGTGAACCAAACACCTGCGACCAAAGAAAGAAAAGGGGGACGGCGGGGAAAGGGCGAAAGGCTTCAGAACTCCAGAATCTCTTTTTCCTTGGTTTTGATGATCTCCTCGGCTTTCTCGATGGATTTATCCATGAGGTTCTGGACCTCTTCCTGAAACTTGAACTGTTCATCCTCGGAGACGACCTTGTCCTTTTTGGCTGTTTTCAGCTGTTCGTTGGCGTCCCGGCGTATATTGCGCATGGCCACTTTGCACTCTTCTTCCATGCGCTTAATTATTTTGACAAGTTCCTTTCGTCTTTCTTCGGTGAGGGGAGGGATGTTGATGCGCACGATTTTTCCGTCCCCGATGGGAGTGAGGCCCAGGTCTGATTTTTGGATGGCTTTTTCGATTTCTCCGATGATTTTCGAGTCCCAGGGCTGAATAGAAATCGTCCGGCTTTCAGGGACCGAGAGAGAGGCCACCTGAGAAAGAGGCGTAGGGACCCCGTAATAGTTGACCCGGACGCCGTCCAGAAGGGCGAGGGAGGCTCGCCCGGTTCGAACCCGGCTCAGGTCTTTGCGCAGCGCCTCCAGGGATTTGTCCATCTTTGACTTCAGATCGCCTAAAAAAGCCTCTTTCTTAAACATGCGCTACCCCCGAATAATGGTGCCGATCTTCTCGCCCAGGACCACCCGCTTAATATTTCCTTTCTCGGTGAGGTTAAATACAATGATTGGCAGATGATTATCCATACACAAGGAGATGGCCGGAGCGTCCATGATCTTGAGCCCCCGCTGCAAAACCTCGATGTAGGATAGTTTTTCGAACTTCTTCGCCTTTTTATGGATCAACGGATCCGTGTCGTAGACCCCGTCCACTCTTGTGGCTTTTAGGATCACCTGGGCCTTCACCTCCATGGCTCGGAGGGCGGCGGCAGTGTCGGTCGTAAAATAGGGGTTGCCCGTCCCCCCGGCGAAGATAACCACCCTTCCTTTCTCCAGGTGACGAACGGCCCGTCGCCGGATGTAGGGTTCGGCAACCTGGCGAATCTCGACCGCGGACATCACCCGGGTGAAGGTGCCCATCTTTTCCAAAGCATCTTGTAACGCCAGGCTATTGATCACCGTGGCCAGCATGCCCATGTGGTCGGCCGAAGCCCGGTCCATTCCCTGGGCACTGGCGGCCACACCGCGGTAGATGTTCCCGCCGCCGATAACAATGCCCACTTCCACGCCCAGGTCCCTCACTTCCTTCACTTCCAGGGCTACCTTCTGGACCACCCTGGGGCTGATTCCAAAATCGAGGCCCCCGACCAGGGCCTCTCCGCTGAGCTTGAGAAGGATGCGTTTGAATAGGGGCTTGGGCAAGGGATTCAACCTTTGGCGATCCCTTCCCCCACTTGGATGCGGCTGAAACGGCGGATTTCCACCTTCTCGCCCAGTTTGCCGATCAACCCATTCAGGAGGTCCTGGACGGTCAGGTCTGGATCTTTGATGAAAGGCTGTTCCAGAAGGCATACCTCGCTGTAAAACTTTTCCAATTTGCCTTCAACAATTTTTTCCATAATCTTCTCAGGCTTGCCCGCTTCTCGGGCCTGAGCCCGGTAGATCTCTCGCTCTCTTTCCAGGACCTCTGGGGGTACGTTTTCTCGCTGAATGTAGAGGGGGTTACTGGCCGCGATGTGCATGGCGACGTCTTTGGCGAAGGACTGGAAATCGTCCGTCTTGGCTACGAAATCCGTCTCGCAATTGACCTCCACGATCACGCCGATTTTTCCGCCGGCATGAACGTAAGAACCGACCCGTCCTTCGGCGGCGATTCGCCCTGCCCGTTTCGCTGCGGTGGCCAGCCCTTTCTGTCTCAGGTAATCCACGGCCTTCTCGAAATTTCCTCCCGTCTCGGAGAGGGCCTTTTTGCAGTCCATCATTCCAGCGCCTGTCTTTTCACGCAGGTCTTTGACCATGCTGCTTGATACTTCCACGAAAGGAGTCCTCCTATTCTTCTTCCCGCTCTCTTTCTTCTTCCTCCTCAGCTGCGGGCCGGTCCGAGTCGGCGGCCCCTTCCGCCTTCTCGGAGACGGCTCCTACACCCGCGGGTATCCCCTCGGGAGCTACCAAAAGGGCTTCCTTGAGTTGCTTGCCTTCGAGACAGGCATCGGCGATTTTGGAAGAGATGAGCCGAATGGCCCGGATGGCATCGTCGTTTCCGGGGATGATGTAATCGACCTCATCCGGGTCGCAGTTCGTGTCCACGACGGCCACGATGGGGATTCCCAGTTTCCTGGCCTCATGGACGGCGATCCTCTCCTTGCGCGGGTCGATGATGAAAATCCCCCCGGGAAGCTTGCCCATGTTCTTGATCCCTCCCAGGGTCTTCTCCATTTTCGCCCGTTCTTTCTCCAGCTGCAGGACCTCCTTTTTGGGAAGGGCTTCGAAAGTTCCATCCCCCTTCATTTTCTCCAATTTTTTCAGGCGGTCCACATTCTTCTTGATCGTCCGAAAATTCGTCAGGGTTCCGCCGAGCCACCGCTGATTCACGTAGAACATTTCGGCGCGCTGGGCTTCCTCGAAGATAGAATCTTGGGCTTGTTTCTTCGTCCCCACGAAGAGGATGTTGTGGCCTTTGGCCACCGTTTCGGCGACAAACTTATAAGCTTCCTTGAAGAGGCGCACGGTTTTTTGCAAATCGATGATGTAGATTCCGTTGCGCGACCCGAAGATGTAGTCCTTCATCTTGGGGTTCCATCGTTTGGTCTGGTGTCCAAAATGGACCCCGGCTTCCAGCAGTTGTTTCATGGTGACAGTGGACATGACGTCTCCCCTCTGGGTTTTTCCTCCGCCTCCCTCTTCCTTCCCTACCATCCGTACGCAACGGACATCCCCGGGTCGATCGGAAAGCGTGTGTTTTCTCAAAATTTTTATTATACCATTTTATTTTTCTCAAGCAAGGGCAAAATTTCCAGGCGGGGCGATTTCTTCAGCTCCGGTATGAGGCATTGATCTTCACGTAATCGCAGGAAAAATCCGTGGTAAATACAGAGGCGCTTTTCGTCCCCCGGTGAAGGTTTAGGCGTACTTTATACTCTCTCTTGGCCATGACCGATGTCGCCTGTCCCTCCTTTTCCGGTCCGGTCCCCAGCCCCCGGTGGACGATTTCCACGTCGTCGAAGAAGACGTCGATTCGATCCGGATCGATGGGTACACCCGAGTACCCGGCGGCGCAAAGAATCCGGCCCCAGTTGGCGTCCTCGCCGAAGAAGGCGGTTTTGACGAGGGGGGAGTTGGCAACTGCCCTGGCCACTCGCTCTGCCTCAGATGCCGTACGAGCTCTCTCTACGGCGATTTCCACCAACTTTGTGGCTCCTTCTCCGTCCCGGGCGATCATCTTGGCCAGGGTAAATAAAAGGTCATGCAAAAGAGCGGAGAATTTCTTGTACCCTGGAGTGCCGACCATAATCTCCCGATTTCCGGCTTGCCCATTGGCCAGGATCAGGAGGGTATCATTGGTGCTTGTGTCGCCATCCACGGTAAGGCGATTGAAAGATTCTTCGTTGCCGTCTCTTAAGGATTTCTGCAGCATTCTGGGAGAAATGAAGGCGTCGGTAAGGACAAACGAGAGGAGAGTGGCCATTTTCGGGTTGATCATACCCGCCCCCTTGGCCAGGCCCGCGAGGACGATCTTCTGCCCATTCACTCGGCTCCGGACGATCGCCGCCTTGGGAAAGGTATCGGTAGTCATGATGGCCCGGGCCGCATCCCCGAGGCCCCCGGTTGATAACGAAGAAACCAAGAGGGGGAGGTTCTCTTCTATGGCCAGCATGGGCAACGGCTGGCCGATCACCCCGGTGGAAGCCAGGAGTACATTCACCGGATCAATTTTCAGGGATGAGCCAACCAAACGGGAGAGGCGTCGGGCATCCAGCAAACCCCTCCTTCCCGTGCAGGCATTGGCTGACCCGGAATTGATCAGCACGGCTCGGGCACTTCCAGACTTTATTCGCTCCCTGGAGAGGAGTACAGGAGCGGCTCTCACCCGATTTGTGGTGAAGACTCCAGCGGCCGCCGCAGGAACCTGGGAATAGAGAAGGGCTAGGTCTCTCTCCTGGTTTTTTTTGATGCCCGCGGGGATGCCCGCAGCGAGGAAGCCCGTAACCCGGAAATCTGGAGGGATGTGTTCACGCATCGTTACAAATTTAGGAATTGAGGCATTATGAATTTCAAAAAGATTTGGGCTTTACCCACAATTCCTAAATTCCTCAATTCTGAATTCGAAATTATTTTTACCTTCCGTGGCACTTCTTGTATTTTTTCCCGCTACCGCAGGGGCAGGGCTCATTGCGGCCAACTTTCTTACTTTCTCGTTTCACGGGCTTTTGTTTTTCCTCAACCTC
>Ga0315295_10002993_pt1 | contig 14344 bp, 12 predicted proteins | sample YL17G14_0_MG_FD_204453 | JGI IMG/M metagenome (GOLD analysis project Ga0315295, IMG submission 204453) | Sediment microbial communities from Yellowstone Lake, YNP, Wyoming, USA - YL17G14_0 | ecosystem: Environmental > Aquatic > Freshwater > Lake > Sediment | place: USA: Wyoming | collected...
CAGTGATTCATCCTCCTATAGCCACACGCTCATCCCATATAATGGTCCGACCTGGCGGCCTTCCGGCGGCTACAGAAACGGCGCTGCCGAATTTGACGGTGTCAACGACAAGTTCGAAGACTCAACTGCCCCAGCTTACCTCAACGGTCTTTCATCCATAACCGTTTCACTCTGGGTCAAGTCAAATGTGACTTATGAAGACCGTGACATTTTCTTCACCCGCACTCCCACTGACAGCGATGAGGAGTTAGGTATCAGATATGATAGAGACGGGGCTTATGGTGGTGCAGTGAGGAATATAAAAGCTTCTATTCGTGCCACATCAGGTTATACTCAGATTGAGAGCAGCTCCAACGTGCAAACGACCTCGTGGCAACACCTGGCAATCGTATGGCAGAGTGGTTCAAGACTGAAGTTATATATCAATGGTTCGCTCAATATGCCGACCTATGACTTGGGTCCAGTTTATGGAACCATCACTGGTGTGCAGAAGTTTATGCTGGGCGTAGGAACAAAAAGCAGATACTGGAAAGGACTCATCGACGATGTTCGGATATACAACCGGGCTTTGGACCCCAATGATATCTATCCGCCCAAAGATGGTCTGGCGGGTTTGCTTGCACACTGGAATTTGGACGAGACCGGCATTCCCGCAGTGCCTGTCACCATCACAGCCGCCCCTTCAAAAACCGCAGTCGTTGTCTGGTCCCAAACCGGCCAACGCCAATATTGGGGCCAGGCCGCTGGTGCATTTTTTAGAAGTATCCAGAGAAAATAAAATAATGCCCTACAGGCATTATTACTAAAGGGTTGAAAAAGGAGCTAAAAACTCAAAACTAAAAGCCGAAAATCAAGGAATCCCACAGTTTTTAGTTTTGCATTTTATACTTTAAGTTTCTAATGGGATGTGCTTATCGGCCTTTATGTCGATGAAAACAAAAAATTCCCCCATAGCTTAAAAATACAAATTACATATCCTATCGCTCACAAAACGTCGAAAAAGCTCAATAGTTCCTGCCTCTTGTTTCGACGACTATACCAACTTTGTTGGTCTTAACTGTGGAGGGTATGAGATTTGACACCTATGCGGCTTGCGCTATGGAGAAAACGCGCACGAGAAGCGTGAAAAACGGACCCACCGTCTATGGCGTGCTGGGCCGGGAAGGTCTGGAAATCCAGAAGGCCGGACTGATTGCACCGGCTGGCTGACCGGACGGTAAAGATACACCGAAAAGAGGCCGAAAAAAGAAAGGTAAGGTAGCCACAAAAAGGCACAAAAGTCACAGAAAAATTATTGATTAAATTTTGGTATTCTTGTGCTTTTTTGTGGCAGAAAAAGGAGGGTGGAAGAAAAGTGATGTATCAGGACGGAGAAAGAAGGTCAATGAGGATGCGAGGGTTAACAAATTTACCGGCAGGGCTGCGCTGTTTGTATCACGCTCGAGAAACCGAAGATGGTTCATTGCGCAGAAGAAGCGGTTTTACGCTGATAGAGATTCTAATCGTGGTTGTGATACTCGCGATAGCGGCGATGACAGCGATACCGATGATGACTTCGGCTGGCAGCGTGCAAATCAGGTCTGCGGCCAATATGGTTGCCGCCGACCTTGAGTATGCCAAGAGTATGGCAATTGCCAGAGGCCAGAAATTTTCAGTGGTGTTTGATAAGAACACAGACGCCTACAGTATAACGGACCAGACTGGCAGCGTGATAAAGCACCCTGTGAAAAAGGGGTCCGATTACATTATTGGTTTTCGGGATAAGGGGCTGGATAAGGTTGATATTACCGATGTTGATTTCGATGGAAAAAGCACTGTCAAATTTGATTATCTCGGAAGTCCCTACAACGCTGATAACAATCCTTTGAACAAGGGAGTTATCAAACTGCAGGCAGGTAGTACAACCGTAACGATTACTGTGGAGCCAGTTACAGGATTTATCTCGATTACAGGCTGATGAGGGCAAAACGTAAATGATTGGTTTGAGGTTGAGAAATCGAAGTCTGCGCCCCATAGGATTGGACATAGGCCATAGCTCCGTCAAGATGATTCAACTGGTAATGAACGGCGGGCAGATAAGTGTTATTGCAGCAGGCAAGACGCTGATTGATGCCGGCATAGATGGCGACAGCCAGGCCAGAAGAGCCGCTGTTATTTCGGCTGTAAAGCGAATGCTGGCTGATGGCAGCTTCCGGGGAAGAGATGTCGTTTCGTGTCTGCCAAATGACGGGTTAAAAATAACCAGTCTGCGATTGGGTGAAACAGGGACTGATGAAATAGAGCAATCTTTGAAGAAGGAGGTTGTTCAGCGTTTTGGGTTAAACCCGGACAAGGATGCTATGGACTATATGGTTGCCGGCGATGTTCAGCAGGGTGAGGAGATTAAGAATGAGCTGATACTGTTCGCTGCGGATAATGAAACAATAAAGAGCCATATCCAGATGCTTGAAGAAGCCGGCCTCATGCCGGTAGCAATAGATACAGTTCCATGTGCATTGTTTAGAATATTCGAGAGGTCCTTGAGACGTCAGGAGGACAGGGAACGCACACTCGTTTTTGTGGATGTAGGGAGCCGGTGGACTGTGGTCGTGTTCGGTCGTGGGGGAGAGATTAGTTTCGTCAAACAGATACCCATAGGCGGAGAAAAATTTAACCAGGAAATCGCAACAAGATTAGGTATTAAGACCGGCGAAGCTCAGATGCTGCGGGATAAGCTTCGGACGGAAAAAGGGGTCCGTATCTCCCAGTCGGGTCCGGTTGCGCAAGCATCTGACGGCAATGGTCAAATACTCGATGCCGCGACACGGCAGGTAATTGTAGATGCCATAAGTGCGGTTGCTGAAGAGCTGGCAAGAGAAATATCGCTGTGTTTGAGATACTACACGGTAACATTCAGAGGCAAGCGTGTGGAGCGGGCATTTTTTACCGGCGGAGAGGCATACGAAAATATTCTGCTTAACGTTTTAAGGAGACAATTGACGGTTGAGATTGAGGTGGCTCAGCCTTTGAGAGGATTCGATTTGTCGAGCGAAGGAGCGCACGTGAACTTTGATAGTGACAGGAGGGGGCTGCTTTGTGAGTGGGCGGTGGCTGTCGGGCTTAGTCTTAAGGGCTGGAACGGAACAAAAAACGCAAAATCGGATACCAGATAATTATGAAAGAAATCGACTTCCTTCCAGAGTGGTATAAAAGCGGCAAACGCCGGCAGACGGGTTATCGCACCCAGTATGTTGCTTTGGGCGGGGTATTTGCCGTGATGATGGTATGGAATTTTGCCGCCACCCATTCGATTTCAAAAGCTAAAGCCCAGTTTGCGCAAGCCGCCGTCAGACAGATGCAGGCGGAAAATGTATCACGAGAGTTCACGATGCTCAAAACCGAAATTATGAACTTGCAGAAGAAAACAGGAGCAATAGAGCGGATTGATTCCAGGATTGATGTAGCAAGTGTCCTGGCTGAATTGAGTTTTTTGATTGATAAAAAGATTGCACTTAGCAAGATTGAATTTACCGCCGAGTCCGTCACAGGCGGAGCGGACAGGCAAAATACGCAACCGAACAACAGCTCTGTAGTGAGAGTGGCTCTGCCGATATTTAACGAGAAGGGCTTGCCGCTCGGTAACGTGCGATTCAAGGTGGTATTACGCGGCATAGCCGCAGATGCCGGCGACGTGGCGGCACTGATATGCAAGTTAGAAGATTCGCCGTATTTTTGTCAGGTTGTGCCGTCGTTTTCGCGCAATGCCGAAGTAAAGGCAGCAGATTATCCTTTGCTTGCCTCCGATGCAGGTGTCGGTGAAAAAACCAGAGATGCAGAAAAGAGTGTTCGGGAATCCGGCAAGAGTGTTCAGGTAAGTGAGTTTGAGATAAGCTGCTACCTGGCGAATTACCGTGAACAATAAAGGTGAAAATGGATATGTTTTTTCGAGAAAGACAACAGATAACGATATTTGTCATAGCCGCAGCGATAACAGGCGGATTTGTGCTGCTTAGGTATCTGCCTTTACAAAAAAGGATAAGGGCTGCCAAGGGCGATGGGGTTGCCCGGATGGTTGTTATTACTAAAGGCGAGGCAGAAGGCAAACAACTGCCTGTGCTCAAAGAACAGAAACTTTCGCTGCAACAAGCGGTCGCAAACTTCGAGACAAACATACCAGCACAGCGGGCTCTCGGCGGATTTTTGCAAAGGATTGCCGATTTAGTGAACGAGCATAATCTCGGAGGACAGGTCGTTACGCCCGGTGAGGAAATAAGAGCCGGTGAATTGAAATGCATACCGCTGGATATACAGTGTAAGGGCAGATTGGCAAAGATATTCGAATTTTATAAGCAGCTCCAATCGCTGGACCGGCTTGTCCGCGTTGAGCAGGTGAAACTCGAGAATGACGGCGACTTTAGCGGCGAAGTGACTATGCGGACAAAGGCAGTTATTTATTACAGAGCAGAAGTGCACAAGTCATAAGTAACTTTTTTGGTGGGCTGAAGCCCACCCTACGCCTGCGCTTGGAATGCCAAACAGTAATAGCAGAGATAAAAAGATATGGGACAGAATATGCGAAATAACGGCAGCGGAGGCAATAGACTCCTTGTGCAGTTAGCGGCGCAGAAGAAGGCGGTGATAGCATTTTGTTTGATTGCAGTGATGGCCTTTATGTGGCTCAAAGTGCTTGTCAAGAAGGCGCCACAGGCCGCCCAGGCAGCGCCGGCGGCAAAACAGGTGGAACCGAATGGCCAGATGAATTCGCAATTAAAGGTATCATTTATAGATTTGCCTAAGGTTGCAGGCCGAAATGATGTCATCACCAGAGACTTTTTTGATGTAGATGGCTGGCAGGAGTTTGTTGGAGACAAAGAAGGAAATCGCTCATCTGGTATTAAAGACGTAAATGTCGCTTCCGGAGATGGCAGTGAAGAAGTAGTCCGTAAAGTCGTGGAGAGACTGAAACTGGAAGGAATAGTGTTGGGCAAGAATCCCCAGGCCTTTATCAACGGCAAGCTATTGTCAAGGGGCAATAAATTGCTCATCGGCGATGGAGCAATGACGTATGAATGTGAGGTGGTTGGAATTGAAGAAAATGTGGTGTTTATGAGGTGTGGAAAATCGCAAATAACGTTGAAACTTGCAAGGGCGATTGAAATAAATCGCTGAACGGTGTTCGGTATTCCGTTTCCAATTTATGCAAAAGTGATTCTTAAAGAAGAGGAGTTAAATTATGAGTCAAGAGAAAAATTCAAACAGCAGAATCCGATTTGGAAAGGACTTGTTAGTGTGGGGTTTGGTATTGATTGTGATGGCAGCGATTGCGGTTGGCCAGGTTGAGCAAAGCTCAGCAACAGAAGCTGTCACAGAGGAGTGCGTTGTCGCAGCAGATGTCGGTGCAGCCAGCGTAGGTGCTGTTGAAAGCACGGCGGCTGCCAGCGAGCCTTGTCAGCCGGCGGCAGAGAAGCTCTCCGCAGATGCGAAGATTCCGTCAATTAGTTTCAAGAAGGATATGAGGATTCAGGATGCGCTTCAGTTCCTCGCAGCCAGGTATCAGAAAAACATCGTGCCTTCAGCGAAGGTCGATGGGGCGGTTACGGTTGCCAATCTCTATAACGTAACGTTCGAGCAGGCGCTGAGTGCCATTTTGGGTTCCAATTTCAAGTATGAGCAGGAAGGCGACTTCATCAAGGTCTATACCGCTGACGAGTTCAAAAAACTCAAGGAAGATAAAGCGCGGATGATAACCAGGGTCTTTACACTCTATTATGTAAATGCCGCCGAGGCATTGAAGCTCATCGCTCCGGCACTTAGTGGTGCCGGAACCATTCAGGGCAGTTCCCCGCCAGAGAAAGTTATGCCCACCGGTGAATCTATTAGTGCCGGTTCCGGCGGCGGTGACACTATGGCTCTGAACGACACCATTGTTGTCCTTGATTACCCTGAGAACATAGACAAGGTAGAAAAACTGCTCAGAGAACTGGATACCCGCCCCAAACAGGTTCTGATTGAGGCAACGATTCTAAGTGCCACTTTGAATGAGGAAACAGCCCTGGGAATAGATTGGAGCACGTTACGTGGAGCTGGGCTTACTATCAGCGATATTGGCCGTATTGACAAGGGTGGTGTAGCAACAAGTAGCTTTGCCCCGACAGGGACTTCAATCCTGGAGTCTGGTGGGTTAAGTGTTGGGATAACAGGCGATGTGGGTGTGCTTATCCGGGCGGTAGAGTCGATAACTGACGTTACAGTTCTCGCAAACCCAAAGATTTTGGCGGTTAATAAACAACTTGGCCAGGTCTATATCGGGAAAAAGATTGCCTATGTTTCGCAAACGACGCTATCACAGGAAGGCGGAGCTTCAACTGAGCAGGTGAGCTTTCTCGAAACCGGAACCAAGCTTTCGTTCAGACCATACATAGGTAACGATGGCTACATCCGGATGGATATCCATCCCAAGGATAGCTCTGCAGTATTAAGAGGCACCCTTCCTGATGAGACCTCAGCAGAGGTGGCGACCAACATAATGGTCAAAGACGGCCAGACCATAGTCATTGGAGGACTGTTCAGGGACGTAGTAAATACAACGCGCCATCAGATACCGCTGTTAGGCGACCTGCCTATTATAGGGGCGGTGTTCAGAGGAACGTCAGATGTTGCAACGCGTGAGGAAGTCATCGTAATGCTTACACCGCACATTATAGAGGAGTCGGTTCAGACTGAAGGGCAGGCAAGAGCAGAGGACATCCGCCGCAAAAGATTTGGTGCGAAAGAAACATTGCAGTGGACCGACAGATCACGGCTGGCTGAAGATCGTTACGCAAAGGCGGCGAGATACTACGTTGAAGGCGACAACGAGTCTGCGATGACAGAGCTAAGTGCTGCACTTACACTTCGTCCGACATACCTTGAGGCGATTCGGCTGAAAGAGAGAATCATCAGCCAGATGGACCCAGATGAGGTGAAGAAGTTGGAAAGAAATATGCTGGATGCTATTGACCGCGAAGAGGCACACAACTGGATGAGGAGATAAGCACCATCGAGCAAAGGGCAATAATTCAACCGTGGAGATCGCCGAGTGCGCAGATAGAAAACTGAGAAATCTCTGCGTCCTTTGCGACCTCTGCGGTAGAAACTTGTAAGTGAAAAGAATTGGAGTAGTTAGTTTGAAGTTCGGAAGAAACTTATATCTTGTGGTCACAGGGATTGTGGCGTTCAGTTTGTTCATAGGGGGCCTGGCGCAGTGGCAGAGTTCCGACACGGGAGAGGGTTGGCGCTTTGCCGGTTATATACAACGCTGGGGCCCCTGTGTGCTGGTGTGCTACATTGCTGCGGCTGTGGGCGTGATTTTACTCGGCTGGCACTGCTTTACGCTCGCTGGGAAAATCACGTCCATAGCCAGACTGCTCAAGGAAAAATTAACCGCAGAGAACGCCAATAAAGGAATTAAAATTGGAAACTCAGCACTCTCTGCGGTTAAAAAACCGGCAATAATAAAGGAATTGAACCAGGCAATTGAACAACTCCTCGCTAAATCTTCTGAACACATTGCTCATCTTGAAAATCAAATCAAGGATTTACAAATCCAGATTCAGCTTTCGCAAAGACGCGAAAAAAACACCGAGGCAATCATATATAGCATCCGCGACGCCGTTATCGTTATCGACGAGTTTGACAAGCTGTTGATGGCAAACGAAGCAGCCGGTAAGCTTTTCGGTTTTGATTTCAAGGATTCCCGGCAGAAAACTATCAGCGAGTTGATAGGAGCAGACCATCGTAAATTTGCGGACCTGATAAGTCACAGCCGGCAAACCGGCGGGCGAGCAACGAGGCAGGAGGTCGAATTCTTCCAGGAGGGAACGCCCAAAGCCTTCGATTGCATTATTTCCCGCGTTTACGACCAGGCGGAACGGATTTGCGGGGTCGTGGCGGTACTGCACGATATTACTCGCGAAAAAGAAATATCGCAGATGAAAAATGATTTTGTAAGCCACGTCTCGCACGAATTAAAGACGCCTCTGGCCTCCATTATGGCTTATTCGGAGATGCTTTCTGACGGCGAAGCTAATGATGAGCAAACAAGAAAAGAGTTTTATTCGGTTATCCAAAACCAGGCGAAGAGACTGAATCGGCTGATTGAAGACATCCTGAATATTTCACGCATAGAATCCGGATTGATAAAGATAAAAAAGGAGCCGGTCAGCTTAACAATACTGATAGAAGAGCAGTTGCAAATGATAAAAAGTTACGCTGAGGAAAAGAACATTGAAATCATCGGGCAAAAGCCGATTGTCTTTGACCAGGTGTATGCAGACAAGGATATGATTTCGCAGGTAATTGTCAATCTGCTGAGCAATGCCGTCAAGTACACCCGCCCGGGCGGCTCGGTAACAATCAAGACCGAAGTTGATGAAATCGCAGGCCTGGCAAAAGTTACTATCACTGATACGGGAGTGGGAATTCCTGAAAGTGAGCTTGGTCATCTATTTGAGAAATTCTACAGGGTTGAGGCAAATAAAAACGTGGCAAAAGGGACAGGACTGGGGCTTAACCTTGTTAAGCAGATAATCGAAAAGGTTCATAATGGCCGCGTATTTGTCGAGAGTAAGGTCGGCGAAGGAAGCACTTTTGGCTTTGAATTGCCTCTGGCAGCCAGAGAGGCAGTCGAAGTTACGCAAAGATAGCGGATGAGGGAAACCGCCGCTCGATAGCGGCGTGTCTGAACACTACAGTTTATACATTGAAGTTTTGTGGAGGAAAAAAATGTCCGGTAAGAAAGTTTTGGTTGTGGATGATGAAATACACATCATTCATGTGGTTGCTATAAAGCTTCGCAATAACGGTTACGAGGTTATAACAGCGGATAACGGCGCCGAGGCCTTTGAGGCAGCCCTCAAAGAAAAACCGGATATTGTTGTTACGGATTTCCAGATGCCGGTTATGACAGGACTGGAGCTTATAGAAAAGCTTCGCCAATGCGAGCAAACCAAAAATACGCCGGTGATTATGCTGACAGCCAGGAGCTTTGCTATTTCCAAAGAGCAGCAGGAAAGTCTGCAAATAGCCGGCTGTCTCAGCAAACCGTTCAGCCCCAGGGAGCTGCTGGAAAACATCGAAGATATTCTATATCAGAGGGAATTGATTGTTGATAATCGATGACCGCAGAAACCCTAAGATTAATTAACAGAAGGCAGCCAATCATCGCTAATTGAACAGAGGAAACTATGCTGGGAACAATCACCACAGGTATAAGCTCTTCACAACGGCGGCAGTTAGAGGGCTTCGGAGAGAGGGTAAACAAGTTCGGCGTTAATTTTGCCGTCTGTGACGTCGATAGTGAGATTGTTTTGCTGCGTGATGGCGGCAGATTCAAAAGCAGCACCGAGCAGTTAATAGAATATAGCCGACAAATTTTATCTCAAAATAGCAACAATGACTCTCCGGATAAAACAGATGTGCTGGTGCAGCGATATGGAGATTCGAGTCCGGTTTTAGCTGCTGTTCTAAAATCTTCCTCCGGCAAAAGCAAACTGGCTGAAGCCGCGGCAGTAGCATTAATTGACCTGGGCGATATTCGCACCCCCGCTGCTGTCTTACGACAGCAAGACGCGGGGGCAGCTAACCCCGATTATCTGGCGGAAATGCTGCGGTTCCTGGCGGAGAGTTTTCAAGCTGTCGGCAAAGCCGAAGAGCAAATCGAGAAAGTGAGCACCGAGTTGGCGCAGACATACGAAGAGCTGGTGCTGCTTCACAAGCTCAGCACAAATATGAAGGTTACCGAACCCGATGCCAACTTTCTGCAAATGGCCTGTGATAGTCTGACTGCGATTGTGTTTGTCGAAGGTATCGCGATACTGGTGGAGAGGAATGTCGAGAATGAGCCGCAGCTGGTTGTAGCTGCCGGTTCAGGGTTAATAGATATAGACGAGCGGATGGCAGCGGTTTTACATAGTCGGTTAACAGAACAGATAAACAGCGGCAAGGAGGCGCTGCTTGATAGCGAAGTGGATGCTCCTTTCAGATATGATTGGCCTGACAATATAAAAAATATTATTGCGGTGCCTTTGTTCGGCAAGGAAAAAGCGGAGTCCCACTTCGCGGGCGGAACCCGGGACGGCCACTGCATAATAGGCCTGATGGCCGCGATAAACAGAATCGACAAGCCGGATTTCGACAGCACCGACGTGAAACTGTTTAATTCCGTGGCCGGCAGTTGTGCGGTGTTTATCGAGAACGGCCGGCTCTTCACAGACCTCAAAGAACTATTTATCGGTTCGTTAAAGGCGCTGACAAGCAGTATCGATGCCAAAGACCAATACACCCGTGGTCATTCTGAAAGGGTTGCCTTTGTTTCACGCTGGATTGCGGAACGGCTCTCTGCCAAGGAGCCGTTGGAGGAAGAACAAATACACAAGGTTTATCTGGCCGGGTTGCTGCACGATATAGGAAAAATAGGGATAGACGAAACAGTATTGCGTAAGAAAGGCAGGTTAACCGACGAGGAACTCGACTGCATAAAGAAACATCCTTCAATAGGGGCGGGTATTCTGCGTTCGATAAAGCAGATGCGAGATATCGTGCCGGGTGTATTGTGTCACCATGAACGCCTTGACGGCAAGGGATATCCCGGCGCTTTGGCCGGAGAGCAGATACCGCTGACAGGTAAAATCGTCGGTCTGGCAGATAGTTTCGACGCAATGACGTCAAAACGAACCTATAGGGAAGCAAGAACTATAGAGCAGGCGATTGCGGAGGTAGAAAAAGGAATAGGTACGCAGTTTGATGCAAAGGTTGCGAGAGCGTTTCTTGACAGTGATGTTTACCAGCTCTGGGATATTATACAAGGCGGCTTCAACGAAACTTATGGGGGCAATAGTTTCTCGGAATACGGCACTGCTGCCGTGGGGACATTAATTAGATGAAAGTCAAAACGCAAAATTACAACGGTGTTACGGTAGTTGAGCTGCAGGGTGAGCTGGACAGCGATGTTGCAGAGCTATTTCGCAATACTATCACCGATGTAATCGCAAAGCATAAGACCGGCATAGTCCTTGATATGAGCGGCGTGGGATTCATCGATAGTGCTGGATTGGAACAATTATTGTGGGTCCGGGACTACTGCAATGAAAATAAATGTGAGCTCAGATTGGCAGGACTTGATGAAAACTGCACCAGAATCCTCGAAATCACTCGACTTGCAAACGAATTTGACTGCTACGCAGAGCTTACCCAGGCGGTAAAAAGTTTTGCGTAGTGAGCAGGTGAATATAAAGCTATGGCTCAGATAGCGGTAGAAAACAAGATGCAGCTCGGCCAGTTGCTCCTTGCACGCGGGGTCGTTACCGCTGAGCAGATTGAAAAGGCCCTCACCGAACAGAAGGAAAAGGGCCATCGCAAGCTGCTTGGCGAGCTCCTGGTCGAGATGGGTTATTGCACGGAAAATCAGATAGCTGCCGCGCTGGCGGAGGCATACGGCGTCCCATACGCACAGATTGGTCCTAAAATATGCGACTCAAAGGCGCTCGAGATTTTGCCGAGGGAATTTCTCGAAGAGCATATTGTTCTTCCACTGTTTAAGGTTCGTGATGTGCTCACCGTGGCGGTTGGTGAGCCGACAAATGTATTCTTGATAGACGAAATCGAACGTATAAGCGGCTGTAAAGTTCAGGTCGTATGCTCGACAAGCAAGGATATCAAGGCCACGCTGCAGACATATTTGCCGGCTGCGAATGTTTTTGTCATTGACGATATTATCGATGATAAAGGTCTGGAAGACTTTACGCTGATAGAGAATATCACGCAGGATATAAGCGATCTTGAGGAGATAGCAGGCCAGTCGCCGGTTGTAAAGCTGGTCAATTATCTGCTTTACAACGCTGTGCGGGAAAATGCCAGCGATATTCATATAGAGCCGCACGATAAAAAACTGCGGGTCCGATACCGGGTCGATGGCAGGTTGTATGAGAAGCTGCGCCCGCCTTATCAGATGCATCCTGCGATTGTTTCGCGTATTAAGATTATGGCTGAGCTGGACATCGCTCAAAGGCGGCTGCCGCAGGACGGCGGCATTCACGTCCTCGTAGAAGGCAGGCCCATCGACTTGCGGGTGTCTGTTATGCCGGGCAACTTTGGCGAAAAGGTGGTTATCAGAGTTATTGACACCCAAAGGGTTCTTTTCAATTTCGAGTCGCTCGGATTTACGTATGAAAACCTCCAGAAATTCAGGGAGGTGATACAAGCTCCGAACGGCATAGTCCTGGTGACAGGTCCGACCGGCTCAGGCAAGAATACCACTCTTTATGCGGCGCTTGCCGAGTTAAATAGCGAAGAGGTTAACATCTGCACGGTGGAAGACCCCATCGAGTGCAATATGGCTGGTATAAATCAATTTCAGGTCAATAAAACCGCTGGCTTTGAGTTTTCAACGGCGCTGCGAAGTTTGTTAAGGCAGGACCCCGATATAGTTATGGTCGGCGAAATCCGCGATGAGGTGACAGCCAATATTGCCGTGCAGGCAGCGCTGACGGGGCATCTGGTTCTGTCAACGCTTCATACAAACGATGCACCAGGCGCGGTAACACGGCTGCTGGATTTAGGTGTTGCCCCGTATCTTGTGAGCGCTTCATTGATTGCGGTTTTGGCCCAGCGGCTTGTGCGAAAGATATGTCCGAATTGCAAGACGGAGTATGAGCCGCCGGCGAGTATAAAAAAGGTAGTTAAGGAGCTCAGCGGAGAAGTTCCGAAATTTTATCGCGGATTAGGTTGTAAAAAATGCCGGAACACCGGCTATGCCGGCCGAATCGCCATCCACGAGCTATTGGTACCCAACGAGGAAATTATGGAAATGGTTAATGAACGGGCAAGCTTAAAGAAATTGCGGCATAAGGCACTGGAAAGCGGGATGGTTTCTTTGCAGGCCGACGGCATCGAAAAAGTAAAGGCCGGGATTGTGTCCGTCGAGGAAGTGTTAAGGACAACCCAGGCAGAAATCTAAAATATATTTAGCTCCCAAACTTATCCGCCTCCGGCGGATTTATTTGGGGGTTGTCGTTCTTTTTTTGTTACCGGATACGAAAAGATGGCTTTATTAGCAACTAAAACTATGAAGGAACCTGCGCCGCCGGCTTCAACCGATAAGCAGGGGCAAAGTAAAGACGCTTTTGGAGCTTCCAGCTCCGGGCTTCGCTCGCAGACAGCGGTAGCCACAGCCCGTTACCTCTATGCGGGAAAGGTAAAATCTGTGGAACTGATACTATTCACGACGCAGCTTTCGGTGATGCTTGATAGCGGCGTGGTTCTTAGCGATGCCCTCGATGCCATTGCAGAGCAGGCCGAGCACGGCGCATTTAGAATGGTAATTATGGATATAGCTGAAAAAGTCAAGGGCGGCGAGAACTTTTCAAAGGTGCTGGCTGACTACCCGAAGGTCTTCAATGCGATGTTTATCAGTATGGTCAAGGCCTCCGAAGCATCCGGAAAAATGGTAGAAATGCTCACGGTGCTTAGCAGCTATCTGAGCTTCGAATCTGAGACCCGCAAACGCATCAAGGGGGCGCTTACTTATCCGTTTATTATGGCCCTGATGGCTGTGGCGGCGACAGGAACGCTAATGTTCTTCGTTCTGCCGAGGTTTATGAGAATTTATGAATCCAAGGGGGCTGCGCTTCCGAAAATTACTCAGATATTGGTGGGCTTTAGCAGGATGCTGGGCAACTTGCAGGTAATGACAGGTGTCCTGACGGTGGGCATATTTGTTGCAGTGGCATTGTATTACTTCGCGGGGACAATCACCGGCCGGCGGGTGATAGATTATATAAAAATCCACACGCCTGTTTTGGGCGCGATGTTTGTTGATTTGGTAGTAACTCGCAGCATGCGCATTATGGCAACAATGGTCAACACGGGCGTGAGTTTGCTGGACTCAATAGAAGTCGTTCGCGGCTCATGTGAGAATTACTATTTTCAGCGGCTCTGGGCCGCAGCCGACGAAAAGATTCGCGACGGCTACCAGTTGTCGGAGTCCATTCTGATTTCGGCAGGCAGCGGGTTGATTGCCCCCAGCATTATCCAGATGATTCGGGCCGGAGAAAAGAGCGGCAAGCTCGGTGAGGTCTGTGACAAAGTATCGGTCTTCTATGAGAAAAAGCTCGAAGGGTCAATCAGAGGCGTTATGGCTCTTATCGAACCCTTAATGATAACCATTCTCGGCGGTATCATAGGAACCATTGCCATAGCGCTGCTCCTGCCCGTATTCAAGATATCCAGCGTCATTGCCCATTAAGGGAAAAAACAAGCGGGGCCTATATCGATAAGCTCGATATAGGCCCCGAACTGATGCGAAATCGCGAAATCACTGAATAGTTAA
>Ga0315295_10002994_pt1 | contig 14343 bp, 10 predicted proteins | sample YL17G14_0_MG_FD_204453 | JGI IMG/M metagenome (GOLD analysis project Ga0315295, IMG submission 204453) | Sediment microbial communities from Yellowstone Lake, YNP, Wyoming, USA - YL17G14_0 | ecosystem: Environmental > Aquatic > Freshwater > Lake > Sediment | place: USA: Wyoming | collected...
GGGGCCCGGAAGATCGGGATGATTTTCTCTCTCGTTTAGCCGGACTCTGCAAGGCTGGGGCCTTGAGCGTTTATGCCTGGGCCCTGATGGCCAGCCATTTCCATCTATTGGTGAGAAGCGAAAACCAATCTCTCGCCCAGAGCATGCGCAAGCTGCTGACCGGATATGTGGTGAATTTTAACCACAGGCACAAGCGCTGGGGCCACCTGTTTCAAAATCGGTACAAGTCCATCGTCTGCGAGGAAGACCCCTATCTTCTGGAGTTGACGCGCTACATTCATTTAAATCCCCTTCGAGCGAGAATTGTAAAGAATCTAAGGGGGTTAGACAGGTATCCGTGGACGGGGCACGCAGCCATTGTGGGGAGAGGGAAACGGCCATGGCAGGACGATAAGGCGGTTCTGGCCTATTTTGGAAAAAGGCGAGAACAGGCGGTAGCGAGGTATGAAAAGTATATGGAGGAAGGGGTAGGGATGGGAAAGAAGCCGGATTTGGTGGGCGGAGGATTGATTCGGAGTATGGGTGGATGGTCTGAGGTAATCTCTTTACGGAGGAGGGGTGATCAGGTAGCGTCGGACGAGAGGATTTTAGGGGGTGGAGAGTTTGTTGAGGAGTTGTTATCGCGGGCGGAGGAGAGAGTAAGGCAGACCTTGCGGATAAAGGGACGGGTTCCGGCTTTAAAGAGTTTAGCGGAGAAGGTGGCCAAGAGAGGAAGGATTGAGGTAACCGAGTTGCGGGGGAGAAGCCGGAGGCGGGAGGTGGTTCGGGGAAGGAGGTTATTGAGTCAATTGGCGGTTAAAAGGTTTGGGTATTCCGGGGCATCGGTGGCCCGGTTTTTGGGGGTAACGACCTCGCTGGTAAATCGGATGGCGAAATCAGGGGAGCCAAGTGATTTAGACCGAATCCCAAAATAAGTTCCCTATGAACGAACGTTATATATAGAATCACGAAGAGGTTAGACTCCAAAGGGTGATGATCGCGTAAGAAGTAAGGTTTCCCCTTCACGCCTTGGCGTGGCGGGAGGGGATGAAGAAGAGGGGGATAAATAGCTCGGCGAAAATTTTTTATTCTTCACCCTCACCCCGACCCTCTCCCGTCAAGGGAGAGGAGGTATTTTTGACTTTTTACGACTGCATAAAAGGGGGACATAGAAAAAAATCATTTTCTCCCCATTTCCGCATTTCACATATCAATCAGCAGCAGGCTCAACCCACCCAGGGAGCTGCGGAGCTTTCGCAAGCTCAAAAAACTTTAGAAACAATAACTGGAAGGAGGGATAGGCATGAGTGAATTCAGGGTCGCAACCATAAAAGATATTGAAGAAATGGAAAAGATACCCTTGGAGAAGAGGCTTACGGCTTTCAATACATACGACCTTCTCCAGCAAGGAGCCTCCATAAACCCCGATGCTCCGGCTATGAGTTTCATTCTGTCCGGGGAAGCGTATGCCAACCCCATGAGGGTAAGCTACAAAGACTTTTGGGCTCAGATAACCCGGACGGCCAATCTCTTTCATGATCTGGGGGTTCGCCCCCGGGATGTCATTTCTTACTTGCTTCCCAACCTTCCGCATACCCACTACGTTCTCTGGGGAGGAGAGGCGGCAGGAATCGTGAACCCCATCAATCCTCTTTTAGAACCTTCCACCATCCGGGAGATCTGCCAGGCCGCAGGGACCAAGGTCCTGGTCGCTCTGGCCGAGTTCCCCGGCGCAGACATCTGGCAAAAGGTAGTGGCCATCCGCAAGGACCTGCCCAATCTCAAGGCCATCATTCGGGTCATGGGCCCCACCGATGAAAAGGAAGGGATTTACGGGTTTGACCAGGTGGTAGCCCGGTATGACGGCAGCAAGCTCGATTCAAGAAGAAAGATCGACCCGCAGGACACCGCTTCGATGTACCACACAGGGGGAACCACGGGGACTCCGAAAATCGCCCCCCACACTCACTTTAATGAGGCGGCCATGGCGTTCATAGCTCAAATGGCCGGAGACCTGAGGACGGGAGAAACCATTCTTTGCGGCCTTCCCCTCTTCCACGTTAATGGAACTACCGTGACCGGTTCCATGCCCTTTTCTCTGGGGGCCCATGTGGTGCTACTCTCTCCGCGGGGGTATCGCGAACCATCGATCATGCAGAACTTCTACAAAATCGTGGAGCATTACCGGGCGGTGACCTTTTCGGCAGTCCCAACCGTCCTTTCTGTCCTGCTGGACATGCCCAAGGGAAAATCGGACATCTCCTCGCTCCGCTACGCTATCTGCGGGGCCGCCCCCCTCTCGGTAGAACTCTTTCAAAGATTTGAAGCTCATTCAGGCATGAAGGTCCTGGAAGGCTACGGGCTTACGGAAGGGACTTGTGCCTCAGCCATCAACCCGTTTTACGGAGAGCGGAGGGTGGGATCCATCGGCCTGCGCCTTCCCTACCAGGAAATGAAGGTGTTGATCGTCGATGAGAAGGACCAATTCCTGCGGGAGGCCGAAACCGATGAGATCGGATCGGTCTGCATTAAAGGCCCGAATGTTTTTGCCGGCTATCTGGAAGACGTTCACAACCGGGGCGTGTGGCCGGAAAAGGGATGGTTTAATACGGGCGATCTGGGGAGGCAAGACGCTCAGGGGTACTTCTGGCTCACGGGACGAAAAAAGGACCTGATCATTCGGGGCGGACACAACATCGACCCCATCATGATCGAAGACCCCCTGTATCGCCTTCCCGGTGTCCAGACGGCAGCTGCGGTCAGCCGTCCGGATCCTTACGCCGGAGAAGTTCCCGTGGCCTACGTCCAGCTCCAGCAGAATGCCAATCTTACACCGGAGCAAATCCTCGAATATCTGAAGAAAGAGGTTGGGGAGCGAGCCGCGATTCCCAAGGATGTTTATATCATTAAAGAAATGCCCCTGACACCCGTAGGCAAAATCTTCAAACCGGCTCTTCGCTGGGATGCCATCCGGCAGGTCTACCAGGCGGAACTTGTGGCCCTCGGGCCCATGGCGGAATCCGTGGAAGTGCGGGTGGGCGAAGACAGGCTCCACGGCACCTTGGCCACCCTCGTTATTCAGCCCAATCCCCAGGTTTCGCCGGACAACATCAAGACGCGGGTCAACGAAATCCTGGCCCGCTACCCGGTGAAATACCGGGTCGAATTAAAATAGGAATCTTCACTTCATTTCCGCTTAGCGAATCGAATTCGCTAAGCGGTCCTGGTGATGTGGATTCCGGTAGCTGTGATGACCGCTCCCTGGGCTTGAGGCAGGGAGAGGGTTTATCCCAGAATCGGAATGGCCAGACCGATTGGCACAACCTTGAGGAGAGGATTGGTTGTTCAAAGGGAGTTTATTTTGCATAGTCATCAATATTCGTTAAGTCTTCTTGACTCGCCATCCTGAGTTGTGGGGTCAGACTTGCTTTTACATGACCGAAATATCAAGATGCAAGTCTGATCCAAACCTCCACCATCCCCACTCGATCCAATTGACCGCCAATCCACTCCAGGGGATTTTTACTCAAAATCGGGAGCAAGTCGAGAGGATTTAGCGGGTGAAAAAAATATTTTGGGTGAAACAAAACGCGCTGGCGGCCGGACCCGCCGTTCCATCTTTTCTGCAGTCCAGAAGGTTATTGCGGTCAACATCATCCCGGAAGTTCGCTTTACGTTCGATTCCCCGAAGGATGAGATGATGGAGGGCGCCAGGCATGTCGAGGAGGGCTTTTCTGGGCATGCAGGAAGGGTAGGGGAGATCTCGCTGTTGCTCCCTTTGCGGAGCCCCAGCGACCCGGTGGGGCTGGGTATAGGGTACAGCCACTACGCCAGCTCTCTACTCTACCCAAACTTTACCCATCCTGAAAATATCCTCTATTATAGAATACTTGTATGGTTTTCAGCCAAGTTCCCCGAGCATTTCCCCAAAGCCACACTGTACGTTAGCTTAGATCAGATACTCCCGCCATCTTCCCTTTCTAAAGAAAATGTTTATATTTTCCCAACTGTATCCGATAGAAATTTAGGGGCCGCAATACCTTTTCCCTAAAATTTATTGGAGGCCAAAAAAGAACGTGAAGATTTATAAACTGTTTCGGTACCTACATATGCCTCTGATAAGGAATGGAGAGCATTTGGAAGGATGATACTTATCAAGAAATGAGGGGAGATAGGGCGGGTTTCATAATGTTGGAGGGTAGCGGGGGAGCCGAGAAATACTAATGGAGAATACCAAGCAATTCATTGTGCAGCATTTTGAAAAGATTCTGGTGGGCGTTATCCTGGCAACAGCCTTAGTCGGAACGTACACCATTGAAGAAAAGTTCGTGGTCCTCAACTTTTATTACCTCCCGGTACTTTTTGCCGGCTATTTCCTGGGACGCCGGATGGGAGTACTTTCCGCTGTCTTATCCATATTGGCGGTGTCGATCTTTGCCTTGCTTTTTCCCGAGCGCTTCTTTATCGAAAAGATATTTTGGCACAATTTTGCCAAGATTTCCTCATGGGGGGGGTTTCTCATTCTGGCAAGCATCGCCGTGGGGACTCTTTATGAACAGAGCGAGCATCGACTGCAAGACTTGAAAAAGGCCTACGTTGGCATTCTGGAAATCCTCTCCAAATATCTCGAATCGACGGATCGCTACACAAAAGGCCATTCAGTCCGGGTAGGGGGGTTGGCCCGGGAGATTGCCATCGCCATGGAATTGCCTCGGCCTGTGGTGGAAAACATTCATGCATCCGGGTTGCTCCATGACATAGGGAAGATCGAAATCAGCGGCGAGATTCTGCGCAAGGCTGCCGAATTGAGTGCGGACGAACGGGAATTGCTCGATACCCATTCCATAAAAGGCGCAACCATCCTGGCCTCTGTTGGCTCAGTGCTTAAGGAGGTCGTACCCATTGTTGTGGCCCACCATAAATATTTCACGGATACATTCGAGGCCATGGACAGGAATACGACAAAGATACCGCTGGGTGCTCGTATTGTGGCAGTGGCAGATACTTTTGATGCCATGACGACGGATCGCCCCTATCGCAAAGGGATGCTGCCCCGGCAGGCACTGGAAGAAATCGTAGCCAAAGCGGGGAAACAATTCGATCCCAAGGTGGTCGAGTCATTTAAAAGGGTATCTCCGAAAAAATGGAAAGGGCATAATTGTTCAAGGGCTCTCGACAGGGCCTCGGGTGTTTTTATCCTCTTTTCCCCCACTTTCTCTGGATTCCCCATTTCTTCAGAAATAAAACGGTTTTAAAAATTTTATCGGATAGGGGTCTTTTTTTCATAGATCATCAAATCCCGGCTACGCGGATATTCCGGGAGAAGATTCGCTTTTTTGGAATTCAAGTTCCCCAGTTCAGAGACCGATAGAAGGTTTATTGAAGGGAGATCCCTGACCATGATTATGGTAACCCGTTTGAATCATACACCCTTGGTAATCAACCCGGATCTCATCGTTTTTATGGAAGAAACGCCCGATACGATCATCACCCTTTCCAACGGAGAGAAGATCGTCGTTGAGGAAAAGGTGAATGAAATAATCCGGCGGGTCATCAGTTTTCGGAGACGAGTTTTCAACCCTTGGATCCCCATAGAATAATAGAATAAGCAAGATGGATAAAGCGACTCTCATTGGTCTGGTTATGGGCATCGGGGCGGTGCTCGGCGGCCAAATCTTAGAAGGTGGAAGCCTCCATTCTATCATGCAGTTTACGGCGGCGGTCATTGTCTTTGGCGGAACCTTCGGAGCCGTATTCCTGAGTTACCCATTCCAAAATGTACTCGGGGCATTCAGAGACATTCGGATCATTATCAAAGAACCCGTAAGCGACCCGGCGGAAATCATTTCTCAGATCACCAAGTATGCAAACAAAGCCCGCAAAGAAGGGATTTTATCCTTGGAGAAAGAAATAAAGAATATCCAGGAGCCCTTTTTAAGCAAAGCGCTGACCATGGCCGTAGATGGAGTCGAACCCAACACGATTCGCCAGGCTATGGAGACCGAATTGGAGTACCTGGACGAACACGGAAAGGTCAACTCAAAAGTTTTCAAATCCGCAGGGGGGTATGCCCCAACCATCGGGATCCTGGGCGCCGTTCTGGGCCTGATTCATGTGATGGAAAACCTGAATGACCCGAGTAAGCTAGGGGCAGGGATCGCCGTCGCCTTCGTGGCGACGGTTTACGGGGTGGGATCGGCCAACCTGTTATTTTTGCCGATTGCTACTAAGATGGAAATGAGACACCGCCACAACATGATCCTTAAAGAAATGATGCTCGAAGGAGTGGTGTCCGTTTCCACCGGCGAGAATCCAAGACTGATTGAAGAAAAGTTGAACTCGTTCCTTTCCGAAATAGAAAAGAATAAACATCCAGCCGTTCCTAAATGATGAAATCCCATGAAGGATTCTCTCTCCGGACTCTCTCCCTTGAATGACCCGGATCAAGAGAGAAAAGGGGGATTTCCATGAGGACAAATTCTTCCCCAGAGAAAAGAGATGGCCAGAAAAAAGAAGAAACATGAAGAAGAAGAAAACATGGAACGATGGCTGGTTTCCTACGCCGACTTCATAACGCTGCTTTTTGCTTTTTTTGTTACCATGTATGCCATCTCCAGGGTAGATGAGGCAAAACTGGGTTCCGCCGTGGAATCTCTCCAGCGGGCCCTTGGCTCTCTCATTCCGGTTCACATATCTCAGAGGGATGCGGGCGCATTTCCACACAAATCTCCCGGGGCAACCGTTTCGGTGATCTCTGCTGAAGCGGAGGAAAAAATCCCCTCGGAGATTAAGGATTTTGAAAGATTGGCTGAAGATATAAAAAGGCAAGTGGAAGAGGCCAAGGGGGCAATTGACAAGTCCAGGTCCAACCAGCTCGATCAGATCAAATTTCTCATCGATAGAAGGGGACTGGTCATCCGCGTTCCGGAGAGTTTCTTCTTCAATTCTGGCCAGGCCTCGCTCCGTCCGGAGGTCATCCCCATCTTAAAAGTATTGGGCAGATCCTTAGAGAAGGTTTCCAACCATATCCGGATCGAAGGACATACCGATAGCGTTCCCATCAATACCCCCCAGTTCCCGTCCAACTGGGAACTCTCCAGCGCTCGGGCGACCACGATCATCCGGTATCTTCTGTCCAACTATCATTTCAGCCCGGACAGGTTATCCGCCACCGGATACGCCGAGTTTCGTCCCATCGCCCCCAATACGACCCCGGAAGGGAGGTCGCAAAACCGCCGGGTGGATGTGGTGATCCTGAGCACAAAGGCAGGAGAAGCGGAGCCCCAGGAAGCGAATAATCTAAATCAGCGGATTCCTCATGAATTTCCCCGGCGCAGCGATTTAAAAAACCGAACGGAAAAGGTGGTCTCCCCTGCGCAGGAAGAGAAAGAGAAAGAGGCTCCGTATGGAGTCAGGATCTTCCGGGAAATGAACAATCCTAAACCGTGATGTTTCCCGCCTTTATTGGTCCAAAAGGGTTTAAAGAGATTCGGCTTCACCTCTTCAGAAATTCCGCAACCCGTATCCCGGATTAAGACCTGGATCTGATCGTCCCGCAAGAACGTCGCCACCCCCAGTTCTTTAGTGGGGGTTTCCTCCATGGCCTCGACGGCATTTTGAATCAAATTCGAAAGTCCCTGGCTGAAATCGAGGTAATATCCTTCCAGCTGCGGCAACGGGCTTGAAAAAGACTTGACAACTTTAATCTGGTGCTTAAAAAACAGGTTGTGGTGCAGGAGGGAGAGTTCTTCTTCCAGCAGGTTGTTCAGATGAATGGGCTGGGGAGCCTCCTGGTCATCATGGATCCCCTTTTGCATCAGAACTTCAACCATGGCCTTCAGTTTATCCATCTGCTCCAGGCATTGGTCCAGCTTGGCGTTTAAGGATGGTCTGATTCTGTCCTCTTCCTTAAGCAAAGCTCCCTGAAGGAGCTCCATCTGCATGGATAAAATCTGAAGCGAGCCATTCAGATTATGGATGATCCCCCTGATGAACGAACCCAGCGTAGAATGTCGATAGCGGTCCAAAAAAGCGGCAAATAGTTTTTCGTTCTGGGGGAGAAGAGTGTTATTTTCAGGAGGGAGAATGATTTCTTTTTGCATGAGCCGCCCTCTTACAGCCAGGGAAGATAAAAAATGCTTGCACCCGCAACCTCGGCTGGTGTTAGATCTAAGCCTAAGCCGGTCCGTTAACCACTTCTATACCACAGCTGGACCCGTGAATCAAATGCAATTCATTTTTGTTGGCCTGCGTACTACACAGGGCCGTTCGCCATCCAGGCCCCCTCACCCTGCCTGCTTCTGGGCAACAAAACAACCGCCGGTGAGAAAATGAGGAGAAAGGGCAACCTTGCATGTTGAGAAGGGTCGGTCGGGTGCAGGAAATTATCTGCAGGAAATTATCTTGCCTTTCCGTCCCAACTATGATATTTTCCCCCCCATCGAGCCCGCAAAAATCTTCCGCGGAGAACTGGGCATGATCCAGCGAAACGATTGCCGGCGATATCTGTGTTGGTTTCTTTTCGTCCTTTTCATCTCTTTAATTTTCGGGCCCTTGAGAGCAGAGGAAACCCAGCTCATCCGGGTGCGCAAAGGGGATACGATCAGCTACCTCTCCTTCAAAATATATGGAAAGTATGATTCCAAAATGGTAGACCTTTTGCAGCGAGAGAACCCGCAGATCAAAGATATCGACCTAATCTATGCGGGTCAGGAACTCCGTTTTCCGGCCCCTGAAGTCATCAGAAAAAAGTTGGGGGAAAAACCCGCGCCGCCCTCCGTCCCGGTAGGGACGGAACGGAAGGAAGACCCCTTGCTGAAAGAAACCTCCTCCAAAGAAGAGTCTATGGACCGGACACAGGTCCGGGCTAACAAAGGAGTCATCACCTATTTGGAGGGGCAGGTCCAGGTGAAGAAATCCGGGGAAACTGAGTGGTCTGCGGCCCGTCCCAACATGATTCTATCCGAAAGAGACCAGATCCGGGTGCAGGCCAAATCCCGCGCCGAGTTAATTCTGGACAACCAGAGTGTCATGCGCCTTTCGGAAAACACCCTGCTGACGATCCACAAGCTGGAGGAAGAAGTAGCTACCCGGAAAGAGACGACAAGGATGGAGCTTTCCCTGGGCAAGTTGTGGACCCGCACGGCCAAGCTTTTTAACCCGGCCTCCCGTTACGATATAAGGACCCCCACAGCCATTGCCGGAGTCCAGGGCACCATCTATCAATTGCAGGTAGGAGAGGACAGGGAGACGAACATCCAGGTCTTCCAGGGAACGGTGAATGTTTACAATCCTTTTCCAGCGGCTAAGCCTTCCCAGCCGGGGCAGGTGACTCAATGGGAGAAGCCGCAAGAGGTAACCGGGCCGGGGGAAGTACCGGGGCCTGCCAGTATCTCGCGAGAAGAATGGACGAAAATTGTTTTGCGCCAGTACCAACAGATCACCGTAACAGACCGCGGGATTCCCCGCCCCACCTCCTTCAACGCGCACAAGGAACGTCAAAACGAGTGGGTTCGCTGGAATGAAGAAAGAGATGCGGACTTCCTGCCCCCGGAAAGGCCGCGTTGATCGGGAGGCCCTTTTTGGAGGAAATTGAAGGAATGGAACTCCCATGACGCCCATTCTATGGAACCCAGCGAAAAGGGTCAGAACCGTCGATATCATTCTGGGGCTGGGGGTGACTTTTTTAGTGGCCTTCCTTTTTTTCCTTCCCGTTGGATTTTTCGAAGCTACTCAATGCAAACTCTACGATTTTGGCCTCAAAATCCGGGGTTCCTCCCCCACTCCCAAAGAAGTAACCATCGTAGCAATCGATGATTCTTCGGTCGCCCAGATCGGGAGATGGCCCTGGCCACGGACCAAGGTCGCCCAGTTGATCAACCGCCTATCGGAAGCTGGGGCTAAACTCATCGCCTTCGACGTCGTCTTCCTTCCGGCGGAAGCGGAACGTTCTGCCGGGAACGACCGCCTTCTGGGGGAGGCCACCAGCCGAGCCGGCAACGTCCTTTATCCTTTTTATTTTTCCATGGGAAAATCCAAAGGGGAGAAGAAGAAGACTGAAATTCCCCCTCAGATCATGAACACTTCGCTGTTGCTCTTTGATGATCCGAAGAAATTTTTCGATTTTCCCCCTCCTTCGGGCGTAGAGGTCATCGTTCCGATCCCAGAAATCTGCCAGGGGGCCAAGGCCCTCGGGCATATCAACCTCCTCCCCGATCCCGATGGGAAAGTCCGCTGGGATCCCCTGATTATCGAGTATGCCGGCCAGTATTATCCGTCTTTTAGCTTGCAGATCGCAACTTCGGCACTGAATTTGACGAGAGGGGACATCACCGTGCGCGTGGGCCGGTCCCTAAACCTAGGCCAAAAGAAAATTCCCACCAATCCCCAGGGAATGATGCTTTTGAACTACTACGGGGGAAATCAAACATTTCCCTATCACTCTGGCGCCGATATCCTTTCCGGAAAGACATCCGCGAATACGTTCCGGGGGAAAATCGTCCTGGTAGGAGTGACAGCTGCCGGGGCCCAGGATTTCATGGCTACCCCCTTTTCCCAGAAGTTTCCCGGGGTAGAGAAGCATGCCCATGAAGTGGCCGCCATCCTGGAAGGCCGCTTTATTGCCCGGCCATCCTGGGCGCCCTTCGGGGAGTTCGGGCTGGTGCTGCTCATCGGGGTCCTGCTCAGTTTCTTGCTGCCCAGGATGCGCCCGGCCTTCCAGCTGTTTTTTAGCCTCGGGCTTCTCTTGGCGTTGGGAGGGTTGATGATCTGGGCTCTCTGGCAGGGGATCTGGGTTAGAATTTTTTTCCCTGGTCTATTGGTGGTCCTGCAGTACATTCTGGTCACAGCCCGGGGGACTCCAGTGGGGCAAAGAGAATCCGTTCCCGGGATGGTTTTCACTCGCGTTGCCGGCAGAGTGGGCGGACAGCCCACAGGGGAGGATCGGACGGTTCATCTGAAGGCTGGGGGACCTGCCCATAAGATCGGCCGGTATGAGATCTTGGGTGAACTGGGCCATGGAGCGATGGGGGTGGTTTTTAAGGGCCGCGATCCCATCATCGACCGCTTGGTGGCCATCAAAACCATCCGCTTTGACCGACTCTACGAGGACCAGGAGATCCAGAGTTTGCAGGAGCGATTTTTCAAGGAAGCCCAGGCTGCCGGAAAAATCACTCATCCCAACATCGTCACCATTTTCGACGTGGGCGAGGAGGATGGGCTTTCTTACATAGCCATGGAATATGTTGAGGGGGAAAGCCTCTCCAGGTACACTTCCAAAGATCACCTGCTCCCCGTGGAGGAAGTCCTGACCATCATCACCGAGGTTGCCGAGGCCCTTGATTTTGCCCACCAGCGCGGTATCGTCCATCGCGATATCAAACCCGCAAACATCATGCGCACACCCGAAGGTCAGGTGAAGGTGATGGATTTTGGCATTGCGAAATTACCCGGTTCCACCCTCACCCAGGCCGGGTCCATTTTGGGGACGCCTTCTTACATGTCCCCGGAACAGATCAATGGCCAGGCTATTGATGGACGCTCTGACCTCTTTGCCGTAGGCTGTGTCCTCTATGAACTCCTCACCGGGATGAAAGCTTTTCAAGGAGAAACTTTTCCGGCTTTGATGAATCAAATCACCCAAGGAGTTCCCCTACCCCCCTCCGCCCAGAACCCTGCCGTTGCACCGGCCTGCGACGAGATTATCGGCAAAGCCTTGGCCAAAAATCCCCAGGAGCGCTACCAGAGGGGGAAAGATATGGCCAAAGCTCTCAGGAAGGCCTTCCAAGAAAGCAGGAAGACCTTCCCCTAAGCCTGAGGGAACGAATTCCCGCGGAACATCCAAAAAATTGTCTAGGTTTGAGTTAGGGCCCGCGTTGGGGAAAATTTCGGCACCCCCAGCCGGAATGAATCACTAACCCCGAGCATGGTCACCATCTCTCGCGGGGCTCTATCTGCCCCCGCAGTGAACGGATCTGGCTTCGTTCAGGAGGTTTCTTTTCTTCGTTGGCGGAAAAAGAGCCGGATGGGGGTTCCGGAAAATCCATACCTTTCTCGCAAACGGCGGACCAGGTAGCGCTGGTAGGATTCGCCGAGGCCCCTGGTCTCATTGGTGAACAGGACGAAGGTTGGCGGACCCACGTCGACCTGGGAAACATAGTAAAGCTTTACCGGGCGATTACGGTAAAGAGGAGGAGGGAAATTCTGGACCGTTTCTTGCAGCCATTTGTTCAAGTCGGCCGTGGGAATGCGCTTGCGGTGCTCAGCGACAACTTCTTCAATGGTGGCGAAGATCTTGGCCACGCGCTGCCCGCTTAGAGCGGAGATAAATAGAATAGGCAGGTAGTCGAGAGTCTTCATCTCCCGGTGTATTCTTTCCTTATAGTCTTCCATGGTGGATGAATCCTTTTCCACCAGGTCCCATTTATTGACCACGAGGATGATCGCCCGGCCGCTTTCGGCGCCGAATTCGACGATGCGAGCATCCTGTTCGGTGAGGCCCTCAAACCCATCCAATAGAATTAAGGCCACATCACATCGTTCCAGGCTTTTCAGGGCTTTGATGGCCGAGTATTTTTCCAGACGCTCAGTAACCTTGCTTTTGCGCCGGATTCCGGCGGTATCTATGAAGATGTATTTCTGGCCCTCGCTGAGAAAAGGGGTATCGATGGCGTCGCGGGTCGTGCCCGGAGAAGAATCCACGATGGCCCGCGAGCGACCGATGAGTTTGTTGAGGAGAGAGGATTTACCCACGTTGGGGCGGCCCACGAGGGCGACTCGGGTCTCTTCTCCCGCCCTCTCTTCTTGGGGAAGGGCCGGGGGAAGACTCTTGAAAGCCTCGTCCAGCAGGTCGCCAACACCCCGGCCGTGCTCGGCTGAAATGGAGTGCAGCTTCTCCACTCCCAGGCGGTAAAAATCGAACACCTCCTCCTCTTGTCGCTCTCCGTCAACCTTGTTGACCACGTAGAAGACCGCCTTGGTTATTTTCCGGAGATAGCTGGCGACTTCCATGTCTGTGGGCGTGAGCCCTTCTTTTCCGTCCATTAAAAAGAAAATAAGGTCGGCCTCCTGGATGGCCACTTCCGCCTGTTCGCGGATTTGCTGCTGGAGGCGTTCTTTGGCCGTGGGCTCGAACCCGCCGGTATCAATCAGGATGTAAGGACGATCATCCCAGAAGGCTTCGGCATAATTTCGGTCGCGAGTTACCCCCGGCTCGTCTTCGACGATGGCCTTGCGCTTTCGGGCCAGTCGGTTAAAGAGGGTGGATTTACCGACGTTGGGTCCCCCCACAATAGCAATAACAGGCTTCATGGCTTTTCTTGAATACCCTTTTTCCATATCTTACTCCATAAGGAAAGAGGGTCAAGGGGATTCCTGTGCTTTCCACCCACCCAGTTCCCCAGGAGATTTTGAAACCTTTCCCGGACCCAGTCGGGGGGTCGATTTGCCCGGCCAAAATAGCCAGCGATCCTTCTTTGGAAAGAGCGGGCACCAGCCCTGGAGCCAGCCAAATCCTTCGAACCGCTTGCCCTTGGCTAAGACTCCGAGCAGAGAACCCAGGCCTTTTTACCTTGACAGTTCAGAAGCAGATTTATAGGATATACCCTAATTTTGTTCGAGCGTAATAAAACCTGCGGCCTTTGGAGGTGCACGATGAGAACTGACGAGGAATATCGAAAGCGGCTGTACTCTTACAAGCCGAACATCTTCATGAAGGGGGAGAGGATAAATCGCGATCACGCCCAGTTTGAACCTGCGGTAAACCTGATCGGGGAGAGTTACCGGTTGGCCCTGGACCCGGAGTACCAAGATTTGTTCACGGCTACCTCGCATCTCACGGGGAAGAAGGTGAACCGCTTCAACTACCCCCCCAGGAGCGTAGATGATTTGCTGAAAAAGCAGGAGGCAACTTTACTATTGAGTTCCAGAGTGGGGGGATGCGCGATGCGCTGTGGAGGGGTGGACACCCTCAGTGGCCTCTCCGTTTTGACGAAGGAGGTTGATGAGACTTTCAAGACAGAATATCATCCCCGGTTTCTAAAGTATCTCCAATACATGCAGGATAACGATCTGTTTACCTCCATTCATCTCACCGATCCCAAGGGTGACAGAAGTGCGAAGGCTCACGAGCAGGTGGACCGGGATATGTACCTCCGGATTGTCGAGAAGAAGCGGGATGGCATCGTGGTCAACGGGGCCAAATTGTTTGGGGGGAGCATGCTGGTGGATGAGATTACGGTGGCCCCTACGAGAGCGATGACCGATAAAGACGGCGATTATGCGGTTTCCTTTTCCGTGCCCGCCGACCAGGAGGGCGTCACCATCTTCTGTAAGCCGGTCGCCGCTCCCACGAGGAAACACTTGAAG
>Ga0315295_10002997_pt1 | contig 14340 bp, 8 predicted proteins | sample YL17G14_0_MG_FD_204453 | JGI IMG/M metagenome (GOLD analysis project Ga0315295, IMG submission 204453) | Sediment microbial communities from Yellowstone Lake, YNP, Wyoming, USA - YL17G14_0 | ecosystem: Environmental > Aquatic > Freshwater > Lake > Sediment | place: USA: Wyoming | collected...
AATGTGTGATCCCGAGCAGGAGTGCGCTATTCAACAGTCTCAAGCCTGCAAAAAAAAGCACCTGGATCCAAAACAGAAGGAACCATCCCGAGGATTTCCGTGCTAACGCAGGCGAAACTGTAAGCAGCAGAAGTCCGGAAACGATCGCAATCCCATCATGAAGGATATGCAGTGCGGGTGCTGCCGAGGATGGAGGTTGCGTAATCCACCCCGGCGATATCCAGGAAGTTATGAAGGCCCTTACCTCCACCTGGCTAACGGCCGCGAGGATAAGACGAGGGAACTGCATCACAAGAACTTCCGCCGAGATCCAAGCAAGGTACATGCTGGCTGCAGCCAGCAGCGGGATCAGGATTTTCAGAGCGGTCTTTCTTGTGGTCATGCTATCCAACAGTCATGTTCATGATTGAGTGTCTGCATATCTGACCCACTACGATGATTTACCATTTGTTGTGATGCATAGCAACGATCGAAAAGCCAACTTGGCGCGCATCGCTCCGCACGCAGGAGGATTCCTGATTTCGGTGCTGGCCGGCTTCTGCCGGGGGCGTGGCAAAAACTCCATTTGAGGTGGCCTGCAGCAAGCGGCCATAGGGGAACCGGCTAAAGCCGGCCCCCACTGCTTAGACAGGGAGATGCCAATAATTAGTGTAGGCCCACAAACACATATTGTGGCAAACAATAATTCCAGGTCGCCCAGCGTTTGAGCCGGGCTCAGGAACTGTTTGTCTGATTTGGGGATCTTCGAGGTCCTTCAGCGAAAGGCAAATCCGATACGAGCCTGGTAGTAGTGATGGTTCCGGTAGCCCATGAAGATATGGTCGCGGAACTCCACTCTCAATCCCATTCTCTCGCGAAACCAATACTGAACGCCGGCGCCGAGGTTCATACCGCCAGGGACATCACTGGCGGGCATCAGCGACGCGCCGCCTGAGATGAAAGGACTGATCTTTGGGCGCGAGGCACTTTTAAAGCTATAAATGCCGTTCAGCGAAAGAACGGTGCCCCGACAGCCCCCACACTCCGTGACCATCATGACACCGCCATCGACTCCCAATCCTAGTCCTTTATATACGTAGGCTTCTCCGCCCCCACCGATCTGAATGGTGGCGGTCCCGCGATCGGCACGTACGCCCGGCGCACCGAAAACATAGCCATTAGCCCGGAGTTTTTCGCTGGGATCCCGAGCAAACGCCGGAATCAGGAGCATCGCCGGGAGACAGCAAGCCAGGACCAGGTATCGCACAATGCCCCCTTTTTCGCATTTGAGGTCTGTTTCATCAGCCGTATCGTAAGATCGGCTATGGCTTTCAACTCTGTAATGCGAAATTGGGAGCGATAATGGCTACAAGTTTCTTCTCTCAACCACATTTCCAGCTTGCTGGTCCGTACACACGCGACAAGAGTATTTCCCACGGATTGGAAAGTTGGCACGGAATCTTGGAGGGCGGCCGCGAGGCTAGCCCACATAGCTGCTGGCTATCGCAATCGGGCCGCGGCGATCCATTCTGGGACTGACGAGAGGCGTTCCCAGTTGCCGGAGGCGGAATATTTTACCCACGCGCCGCTGCCGGGCCAAACGCCAATCACGTCCGCTTTGCCGTCCCCGTCCAGGTCTCCTGTGGTGACCTGCGCTGCACCCGATGAGACCAAGGACCATTCTCCTGAGGTCGGATTAAAAGTCCAAATGGTGGTACCCCAGAGGCCGACAAGTTCCGCCTTCCCATCGCCGTCGATATCGCCTGCTGAAATCCAACTGGCCGGTGACGAGGATAGCGCTATCCACTGGCTGGAGCCGGAATACCGCATCCAGACACCGCTATCCGGCCAATTGGCAATGAGATCCCCTTTGCCGTCGCCATTCACATCTCCCGCTGCGATCTGCGTTGCTCCTCCGGTTATCGAAGACCAGTTGCCGCTGGCAGAATCGCGAACCCAGATGGTAGTGCTCCAAATCCCTATCAAATCCTCTTTGCCGTCTCCATTAAGATCTCCTCCAGCGATCCATTCAGCAGGAGAGGAGAGTTGAGTCCACTGTCCGGAGGATGAGTATTTCACCCAAATCCCCGAATCGGACCAGTTGCCGATCAATTCATCCTTGCCATCGCCGTCCAAATCGCCTGAAGCAAGCCGGGTGGCTGCAGAGGCCAGGTAAGTCCATTCTCCAGTATCAGAGTTGCGGGAATACACACCCTGGCCGGACCAACTCCCCAGGAAATCGTCCTTCCCAACTGTTAGGATGGAGAAACTCGCGTCGGAATAATCTTCGGCCGAACCCTGATAGATCCTGATCCCATAATCGCTGCCCGAAGATTGACTGGTGGGAATCGCCCAGGAGAAAGTCCCCGAGCTTGCTGCGGCGGAACCGATTATGTTTGTGAAGGTTCCGCCTTTGTATAATTGGATTGTGACATCGCCAGTAAGCCCGCTCTGTATCCAGGTGATTTTTTGACTGGTCCCCGCTCTCCACTTCTCACCGCCATTGGGCTGCGTGACGATGATTATCTTCCCCGTCAGGCCTCTGATCGTGAAGGGCCAGTCCGAATAGTCTTCATATGCTCCCTGGTGAACCCTTATTTTGTAGCCAAATCCGTCCGGAAGCGTTGTCGGTATTGTCCATGGGAATTTACCTGCGTTGATATCTGCGCTTCCGATGTTCGCCGCGAAAACATCGTTGCGGTACAGCTCGATTGCGACATTTCCTGTCAGCCCGCCCGATACCCAGCTGATGTTGTAGGTCGAGCCGCTCGTCCATTCCTCAAATTGATTCGGAGAAGTCAGTTCCAAGTAGGTGCCGAGGCCTATCACATCGGCTGTTCCCTCACCAGGTTTATTGTTGTACCATTCAGGCGCATAGTTATCGAGAGAGGAAGGCCTGAACTCGATTTTGTAGCACCCATCGATCAGCCCTACGATTCGATATTTGCCATCCGTATCGGTAGAATCCAGACTGGCAAAGTAGCCGTTCACATAATACGCATAGACATAGCAATACGAAATGGGCGCGCCTGAGGTATTCGTCACCCGGCCTGAAATGGCGTTGCCTGGCCCCAATGCAGCATTAATATCGGGCGTGGTGCTTCCTGCCGTCACGCTGATTTGATTCGCCGAGGAATACGATTTCTTGTCGTTGTACCACTCCGGCATATGATCAGTCAGTACCGGCTGAAAAAAGACTTTGTAAATTCCCGTTGGCAACCCCTCGAAGGAATAGCGACCGCTGCTGTCAGTGTAGACCGATTCAATATAGGAATAGATGGTTGAATATGACCGGCTGGCATCATAGAGCCGTACATGGAGGCCTTGGATTTCCTTGCCCGATTTGTCTGTCACCCGTCCGGAGACAATGCCGCCGGGGTCGAGTATGGCATCTATTTTTTCTGTTGTAGCACCAACCGCTACAGCAACCGTTTTTGCTGCTTCGAAGCTGCCCTTGCCGTCGTACCATTCCGGCAAGTAGTTGCCGGCCGCGGGCGCAAAATAGACTTTATAGCTGCCTGAGGACAATCCTTGCACAGAGTAGTTCCCATTCGCATCCGTGACGCTGTTTCTGACCACAGAGGACGAAGAAGATTGGGTGGCATCGTAAGCTGAAACACCGACGCTCTGGATACCCGCTCCAGCATTGCTGGTTACTCGACCGGTGATGATCCCTCCCGGAGAAAGTGCTGCGTTGATGTTCGAGGTTTGCGCCCCGGCGGTTGCGCCTATCGAGCTTGCAGAGGCAATGCTGTTCTTATCGTCATACCACTCAGGGCGAAAGTTTGTTGAGAGGGGAGGAAGAAAATAGGCCTTGTAGGTCCCGGTTGGCAGCCCTTGGATGGTGTAATCGCCCAGGGCATCCGTGGTGGCACTCTTGATAGCTGAGTAAGAAGAATAATATTGCTGTGAGGCGTCAAGGACTTGAATCTGGACGCCTGCCAGGCCGACCCCAACCCCATCCGTTACACGGCCGGAAATGATGGCGCCGGGCCCTAAGACAGCATTGATATTGTCTCTCGTGGAGCCGGCCGCTACGTTGATGGGGCCGGCAGTTGCGAAGGTGCTCCTGTCATCGTACCATTCCGGCAGATAGTTCCCTGTACCGGGAATGAAATATACCTTGTACGTCCCGCTGCGTAATCCCTTGATCGAATAGTCGCCCGAGATATCGGTAGCCACGTATTTAAGATAAGTGGAGGAAGTGTACTGCACGGTGGCATCGTAAACTCGCACCATCGCGCTCACCGGAGAACCGGAGGAGTTCGTTACTCGCCCGGCAATAATTCCACCCGTATCAAGAATCGCATCAATGCCGGTAACCTCTGCATCAATGCCGTTATTGGGATTCAGCAGCTTAGTGTCATTGCGCTTCACAAACTGGTCAAAAAAGGGACGGATGTCGGCCCGGATGCTGTTCGATTCGCCCCGAGGTAAAGAGCGCAGCTGCACGAATCGTTTCGTTATCGGCAATTCGCACACTGACTGATCAGCCAAGGCTCCGGCGGGATCATCATAGATCGCTTCCAAGAACAGCAAATCCCGCAAAAAAGGAGTCAAGTGGGTCTGAGCGCCAACGCCAAAAAGCAAAAGGCCGCCGCCGATTTCAACAATCTCCGCTTGAGCATCCATCAATTCGACCGTAACCAGAGCAGGGGGATATTTGTCGGAAAGGACTCCGAGATAGTAAGCAGTCTCCTTGGCCTGCGCGGCGAAGGACCAGGAGCCCACAACAAAAACTCCCAGCAAAATTGCGATTCGCTTTTTCATGAGATCCACTCCTTTGGGAAAAGGTAGGGTAACCTATGTTAACGCAAAAAAACGAACGACAATGACAAATTCGGTGACAGTCAGCGAATTTCCGTTAAAATACCCAGCCTGACCACACTGCAGAAATCTCGAAGGGAGCAGCCATGAAAAGAATCGTTGCTTTCGCCTTTTTCCTCTCCATTGCACTTAATGCGCAAGAACCACAACAGGCGCCGGACACTGGCGGCAAGCCCCAGGACCCGCTTTCATCCGGCACCTTTACGAGTTTTCGGCTTCGATCCATCGGGCCGGCCTTGATGTCAGGCCGCATCAGCTGCATCGCGGTCCATCCTGAAGACAAGCAGACTTGGTACATCGGGGTGGCCTCCGGGGGAGGTTGGAAAACAACGGACGCCGGCACCACCTGGACGCCGATCTTCCAGAATGAAGCCTCCTATTCAATCGGAGCTCTTGTAATCGATCCGAAGCATCCAAGCACAATCTGGCTGGGCACAGGCGAGGCCAATAACCAGCGCAGCGTGGGCTATGGCGATGGCGTATACCGCAGCGACGATGGCGGGAAAACATGGCGGAATCTCGGTCTGAAGGCCTCCGAGCAAATCGGGCGCATTGTCATTGATCCTCGAGATTCTAATGTGGTTTATGTGGCGGCTTATGGCCCGCTGTGGAATTCCGGCGGCGACCGTGGTTTATACAAGACCACGGACGGCGGTGCCACCTGGAACAAGATTCTGAACATCAGCGACAACACCGGCATCAGCGATGTTGCGATCGACCCGTTCAATTCAGACGTGCTTCTCGCCGCGGCCCATCAGCGCCGGCGCCATGTCTGGACCATGATTCACGGTGGCCCCGAAAGCGGGATGCATAAGTCGACCGATGCCGGAAAGACCTGGCGCAAAGTGCGGGGGATGCCTGCCGGGGATTTGGGCCGCATCGTGATCGCGTTCTCGCCTGCGCAGAAAGGGCTGGTTTACGCCAAAGTAGAAGCCGCAGACAACCCTGTTGCCATCTATTCCTCGCCGGATTCCGGCGAAAGCTGGGAACGGCGCGGCGATGTTGCGGCACAGCCGATGTACTACAAAAATATCTACCCCGATCCCGGGAATCCGGACCGCCTGTACGTGATGAGCGTCCAGGCACAGGTTTCCGAGGATGGGGGGCGCACCTTCCGTCCGGTGGGAGAACGCTCGAAGCACGTGGACAATCACTCTCTCTGGGTCGATCCAGCCAACACGGATCACCTGATTGAAGGATGCGATGGTGGACTCTACGAAAGCTGGGACCGCGGGCGCCTGTGGAGGTTTTTTGCCAATCTTCCCGTCACCCAGTTCTACAACGTGGAGGTCGATAACGCATCGCCCATATACAACGTCTACGGAGGTACCCAGGATAACAGCACGCAGGGAGGCCCCTCCCGGACCCGCGGCATGCAAGGCGCGACCAACAACGACTGGTTCATCGTAACAGGCGGTGACGGCTTCGTCTCGCGGATCGATCCGACAGATCCGAATATTGTCTATGGCGAGTCTCAATACGGCGGCATCGTGCGCTTGGACCGGCGCACGGGCGAGCGCGTTTCCATCCGCCCGGTCGAGGGCAAGGGCGAAGCTCCGCTGCGCTTCAATTGGGAATCGCCCTTCCTCATCAGTCCGCACAGCGCTCCGCGACTGTACTTCGGCGCCAACAAGCTCTTTCGCAGCGATGATCGCGGCAGCACCTGGCGCGCGCTGAGTCCCGATCTCACGCGTCAAATCGACCGCAACCTGTTGCCGGTGATGGGAAAGATCTGGCCGCCGGAGGCAATCGCCAAGCACCAGTCGACGACGACCTACGGGACCATTACGGCCCTCAGTGAGTCCCGAAAGAAAGAAGGTCTGATCTATGTCGGCACCGACGATGGCAACGTCCAGGTGACCGAGGAGGGCGGAAAAACCTGGCGGAAAATCGAGAAGATCCCCGGCCTGCCCGAGACCAGCCCCTACGGCGTGTATGTCCAACGCCTCTATGCGTCGAAGCATGACGTGAACAGCGTCTATGCCCTGTTCGATAACCACAAGCTCGGAGACTTCAAACCGTACATCTTTAAGAGCTCCGATAAAGGGGCCACGTGGATGCAAATGAATGGCGATTTACCCGCCAATGGTCCCGCGCTCTCCCTCGCGGAGGATCCTGTCAACCCGGAGTTGCTGTTCTGCGGAACAGAGTTCGGTCTGTTCTTCACCATCGACGGAGGAAAGAAGTGGATCCGCCTGCGGAGCAACCTGCCGACGATCCCGGTGCGCGATCTGGCAATCCAAGAGCGGGAGAGCGACCTGGTGCTTGCCACTTTCGGGCGTGGTTTCTACATCCTGGACGACTACTCGCCGTTGCGGCACCTCAAGGCTGATCTTTTCAATAAGGATGCCCACATTTTTCCTGTGAAGAAGGTGGCCATCCACATCGCCGACTCGGGCAAGAATCGCGGTTCGCAGGGTGAACAGCTCTATATGGCTGAGAATCCGCCGATCGGAGCGGTCATCACCTATTGGCTAAAGGATGCGTTGAAGACCAAAAAACAAGAGCGGCAGGATGCGGCGCGCACCGCCGAGAGGAAAAAGGAGACGCCGAAATATCCTTCGCAGGCAGAGCTTACCGCCGAGGCAGATGCGGAGGCTCCCCAGGCGATACTCACTATCACGGATGCAACGGGAAAGGTGGTACGCCGCCTGACCGTGCCCGGCACGCGCGGCAGCACTCGGGTCACCTGGAACTTGCGCGGTATTCCGCCCAATGCGCCGACAGGTCCGGCCGGCGGCCCCGGATCTGGCCGAGGCGGCGGCGCGCCTGCAGGTGTGCCCGTGGATGAAGAAGTGGCGGCGCTCAGAGAATTGGTGGGCGGCGGCGGTTTTGTTCCATCCGGGATCTACAAGGTATCGTTGGCGAAAAGGGCCGGCGGCGCCATTACTCCTTTGGGAGCCGAGCAGACAATCACCGTGGAAGCAGAGCCAAGCGTCGCAATCAAATCGGAGGATCGCGCAGCCGCTCTTGAGTACCAGCAGAAAGCAACCAAACTGCAAAGGGCGTTCAACGGAGCCTCGGATCTCGCCAATGACTGCAAGACCCGCATCACGGCTATCCGCCGTGCCCTAGTCGACGCGCCCACAGACTTCAAATTGTTGGATGAGGCTGCCAAGCTCGATACGCGCATTACGGCCATCCTCCGCGCATTGCGCGGCGATGAAACCCTGCGCGGATTGGAATCCGGGGCACCATCCTCCATCTCGAGCCGCGTGAACTCGGCCTCTGCGGGAGCTCGCGGCTTAACCGGATCTCCCACAGGAACGCAGAAGCTTAGCTATCAAATCGCATTTGATGAGTTATCGGAGGAGACAACCAAGCTTAAAGCGTTGGAGGCCGACCTAAAGAAGTTCGAGCAGCAGCTGGACGCTGCCGGTGTGCCCTATACACCTGGCCGCCTGCCTGAGATCAGGTAGCTGGGCGATAGCACGCCATCGATGAACGAGAAGAAGTTAACCTCACTGGCCCTTGACGAGGCTGGTTGGGTTCTCAGCAGCCGCTGCAAATGCCGCGGCATGCGGGTGGAGCTCGGAGCAGATATCAGGCAGGATTTTGGGGAGGTGGTTGTAAAGCAATCTGTGGTCGCAGGAAAAGAGGTCATATTCGTGCAAGCTGCTGAGTGGGACCATCCGGAGGCTCTTTATTTCAGGGGAGCGGGGCCTGATCTTTCCTGACGCAATGCCATCCCGTAAAGCGTCGAAACCCCGAGTCGGGGCGCACCTGTAATAGAAATCCAGGCGATACGGCCCTGGTTCTTCGGGCACATAGGGAACGGCATCGAGACGAAGGAGATCGAGAATTTCGATCTCGACACCAAGTTCTTCGAAGATCTCGCGCCTCAAAGTGGATTCGAGCACATTGTCATCGGATTCCGCCTGCGCAGGGCTGCGCGGATCGCCCAACTTAGACTCGAGCGATCCTCCTGGGAGTCCCCAGATCCCCTTGGTGCGGTAACTGTGCTCCACCAACAGTACGTCGTGCGTAGTTCCACCCAGATCGAGGATGACGGCGACAGCCGCAACCGCCCAGTTTGTCGTGAGCATTCCTCTCAGGAATCCGGCCAGTCTGGGGGGAAACCGTCTCCAGATGCTGAGGGCAATTCGATGCACAAATGGTTGCCTCTCGATGAAGTGAGCGAGCCATGCAAACATTTTCCCTCCCTTCCGGCATCTCTGGAAATTCCGGGCGGCGTACTTTTCAGCCTCCTTGAGATATTAGACCATACAAGGCAATAGCTGGCAAATTACTATCCGGCAGAACGGCCGCGGTTACCAACCCACGCATCCTCGACGGCATGCTGCGGCATCGCCAGGCAAGCTGAGACATTGGGTCGGACCCAATACTGTCACCCTGGGCAGAAATCAAAAAACTCAGCCACGAATTTCCTGGAGCGGCCTAGCCGCAGCCAAAAGAACTCACCGCAGAGACAAAGGAACGCAGAGAGATTATTGGACACAGATTCACACCGATCTTCGCGGCTTCCAATCTCCGATATTTTTCTTTTCGATGCCTATCCGAATGGAATCACGGTGTGATGACAGATCGAATCTGACGATCGAAGCGAGCCAGGCTGTCCAAAACGCCGTTGATCGCATCAGCATCGAGCGGCACTGTTTGCGTGACGATCTCGGAAAGCCGGAGTTGTCCCCAGCGCACAAAATCGATCAGATGGGGAATCTCCTGAGCCAGGTGATCCGAGACTCCGATAATCTCGGCCTCCCTGCCGAGCAGCTCTCTGAAAGAGTCAACCTCGAAAGTTCGATCCGTAATGCCGGCGATAGCCAGGCGGCCAAAAATGGCCAGGGAACGCAGGGCTTGCCTCATGACGCTCGGGTGGCCGATCAGTTCCAGAGCGACGTCGACTCCCCTGCCCGCCGTCTTTTTCCGCAACTCCTCCACCGGATCGCCGGCGGCCGCATTGATTGGAATCGCGCCCAACTGCTCGGCCATTGCCAGCTTAGTTTCCTGGATATCGACGGCGAATACTTGTTTCGCTCCAAACGCCCGCGACAGTTGTATGGCTGACATACCTAATCCACCCGCACCAAAAATCGCGACCGTTTCACCGGCCTGCAGCCGTGCCTTATTGAGCGCATGCAAAGAGGTCGCTGAAGAGCACATCATAATGGCGCCGTGTTCCCAGGGTATTTCCACTGGAAGAAGAAACGCACTTCGTGCCGGCACGCAGATATATTCCGCGTAGCCGCCGTCCCGGTGCTTTCCGATCATTTTGCCGGTCGTGCAGAACTGCTCATGCCCTCGATTACAGAACTCACAGTCACCGCAGGTGGCCATGTAGTGGATGCAGACGCGACTCCCCGGCCGCAGAAGAGTAACATCGTTACCGCATTTTTCGACCACGCCAGCGACCTCATGCCCCAGTGTTCTGGGCAACGGGTGAACTTGGGAAACACCTGCGCGGTAGTGCGCATCGGAGTGGCATATGCCAGCTGCCTTAACCCGAACCAGCACATCCTTTGGTCCTATTTCCGGCACCGGCAGCTCCTGCATCCTCAGTGGCTGGCCGGATTGAACAAGTCGAAGGGCTTTCATAGTTTTTCCTCCTATCCGGGGTGGTTAATCGCAGATAGCCAAGCATAGATCCCTCTAGTCTATATGCGAAACAAATTTTCTGATCGAAGCGACTGTCATTGGTTCCGCATTTACTCTCCCCAATAAAAGCCGCCAAAGCAGTTGTGGGCAGTGGCTTATCCTAGTTGAATCAATTGGCGTGTGAATCGCTTGGAATAGGCAGGATTGGCGCGCCGCTAATTTTTCGGGCTCCTCTGTTGGAGCTGAATTGCGATCGCCCGCCACTTCTCGGCGTCGGGCGCATTAGGCATTGCGGTCAAATAAGCTTGTATCTCACCAATAGCCTCCGGGGATCGGCTTTCCTTGATCCAGAGATTGGCTAGATGAACATGGGCTCTAACCGCTCCAATCGGATCGACGGACAGGGCCTTCTGGAGCGCTGCGCGAGCTGCATCTCGCCGATCGAGGGCGTAGTATGCAATGCCGATAAAAAGATGGTTGGTGAAATTGCCCGGAGCTTCCGATGCAGCACGCTCAAAATCAATGATGGACTCTGCAAACCTGCCCGCCTGGAACTTGCAGATTCCAGATCCCCGCAAGGCAGGTTCATAGCGATCGTTCAGTTCCAGGGCATGTGCAAAATCCTGAACGGCTTCTATCGTCTGCCCCATGGCAATGCGCAGGTGGCCACGCCCGGAAATTGCCTGAAAATAGTCCGGGAAGAGCCTGATCGCGAGGTCGAAGCTCGCCAATGCCTTCTGTAACTGCTTTTTCGATTGATACGTCTGTGCTCGCAGGAATGCCTTGTGCGCCGCTTTCGGCACCTGTTGACCGGCCTCGGCCACTGCAATAGTAATGGAGCTCTGACCTTTTCCGGATTCAATGCTTGCCCCTGATCTCAGGCTGATATTGACAAGTATCCTGGTGTTGAGGCCGCGCGTTGCATCCACCTCCACCGGATCGCTGAATTGTTCGGGAGCGGAGGGATTTACGGCGGTCAGATAATAGCGGCCACGGGGCAGTGCCGGGATCTCATAGCGCCCAATATCATTTGTGAGGACTTGAAGGCTTATACTTGCCTGGCTGGAGATCCGGACAGTAATCCTGGAAGCAGGCGAGCCGTCCGGCAATCGGACAGCACCGTAAATTGTGTAGGTCGTTGGAACAGTTTGGCTGGCCACAAAAAGCGGAGAGACGCCGATACAAACAAGAAGGAAAAGCCACATAGGCATATATGAATGATTTCAGTATGCGTGCTACGAGGCCAATATTTCTGGCCCGATGAACGGCCGACGGCCTGATCAGTGCAATTTGAGCTTCAGGATGGTCAGGGAGTGCGCCGGGAAAGTGCAATCAAAGCTGTTTCCCGAGAGTCTCGCCGCAATGGTCCTTGCCGCCGGACGGATTTTCTTGTCATCTCCGAAGGTATGAACTGTCTTCAGATCGGGATTGTTCAGCTCCCACACTTCAAAGGACTCCGGGAGTTGGCCTTCGACATTGTCGATTCGCGCCGTGATGCCGCGCTTCTCGCTGCGATTTAACACATTCAAGAAGACCGTCTTGGTCTGCGCGTCGAAGGTCGCCGAGGTGTCTAAATAGTTGAGCGGCGGACGATTGCCAACCTGGTAGTTCGGAGACACCACATGGAGATCGATCGATTGGTTGCCCCTCTGTTTGGCCATCTCGGCGATTGGCCAATAAATGGGCTGAAGGAACAGGCCTTCCTTATTGGTGAAGATGGGTGCAATCACGTTGACCAATTGCGCCAGATTGGCCATCTTCACCACATCGGCATGCCGGAAAAAGGCATTGAAGAACATGCCCATGGCGAGCGCATCCTCGAAGTTATAAATCTCCTCCAAGCCGCGAGCCCTCTGGATGCAACCGTACTTCAAAGCTTCGTCGCAATTATTCAGCAGGATTCCAGACATATTTTCCTGATTTGTCGATATAGCCCTGCTTGTTACCAATCCAGACCATCGCAATTCCTTCAATAAAATCTTCCCCATTATCAAACTGCGGCGTGATTACGATTTGTCCGGAATGGTTTACATAGCCGCACGTATCGCCCACAAATACACGCGCTACGCGGTCAGAGAAAGGATAGGCATTCTTGAATTGAAGATGGATCACCACATTCCCCGATTGATCGATATAACCCCACTTATCACCCACCATGACTCCTGCCAGTCCCTCAGAAAACTTTGCAGCCCAATCGAATCGGGGTTGAATGACGGTTTTTCCCGCTTGGTCGATATATCCCCATTTCGCACCGATTTTCACTCCGGCCAGCCCCTCGGAAAAGTTAAAAGGCGCATCATCAAACTGCGGCTGGAATGAATGTTGCACCCCCGGAGGAATAACCAAAAATCTATACCCCAGAAATTCGACCTGCGTTCCCAGCCCGCCGAGCTCAAAACCGAAATCGTACTGAGCCCCGATAATCAGTTTCCCGGTTTTGTCGATGTATCCCCACTTGTTACCCATCCGTACGGCTGCCCGACCCTGAAAATGCTTCATTGCAGTGTTGTAGACCGGATCAATCACTATGCCGCCAGTTTTATCAATATAACCCCACATGTCATCCATCATGACCGGTGCGAGACCCTCGGAAAAGTCCCCTGCCAAATCGAATTGTGGCTGGATGGCACTATTGCCTTTTGTGTCGATGTATCCCCATTTGCCGCCGATTTTTGCCAGCTTCAATCCTTCTGAAAAAAGGTCAGCCGAGAGGTATGCGGACCTTTCAAATTGAGGCTTGATTACGATTTCGCCTCGCCGGTTAATAAAGCCATACATATCTTTGATGGAGACTGCGGCTAATCCTTCGGAAAATCTCGCTGCGAACTCGAACTGCGGTTTGATAGCTAACTGGCCAGTTTTATCAATGTATCCCCACTTGCCAGCCTGACGCACTGGATGCAGTTCGCCTTGATTTTTGGGTTCATCGCGTGCGCAGCCCACAAAAAACAACGGGCCCAGGCAGCTAAGCAGCAGCGCTGACGGCTTCATCTTGCGCGCCTCCCTTTATTGAGAGCGAAGGTTCCCGTCCAAACGGACCGTTTTTCCGGGTTCAAGGCTCAATTGGACGACTTGTTGTCCATGACGGATCTGGCACTTTCGGCCACCGATGCTGCGAAGGACGGCGGCGGACAACCTGCCGCTCTTCCATTCGATAGCAACAACATATCCACCACGGGCGCGCAGTCCGGTAACGGAACCTGAGGACCAAACGTCTGGCAAGGCCGGCAGGAGATGAATTTCGCCCGCCTGACTTTGGAGGAGCATCTCAGCAATCCCCGCGCAGGCGCCGAAGTTGCCGTCGATCTGAAACGGCGGATGTGCATCAAACAAATTCGGATACATTCCGCCGTCGCCGCGTGTGCCCGCCGGGCCGAGCAAATTCTGGAGAATCTTGTACGCATGGTTGCCATCGAGGAAGCGCGCCCAGAGGTTGATTTTCCAGCCCATCGACCAACCCGTCGCTGCATCGCCGCGATAGATCAATGACTGTCGCGCAGCATGGAACAGATTTGTCTGACGCCAGGTAATGTCCCGGCCAGGATAGACACCCCACAAATGCGAAACGTGACGGTGCGTATTCTTGGGATCGTCCTTGTCCTCCATCCACTCCTGGAGCTGGCCGTGCTGACCGATTTGGTTCGGCGCGAGCTGCTGAACCATCTCCATCAGCTTGGCTGCAAGATTCGCGTCCAAACCAAGGATTGTTGCTGCTTCGCTTGTGCTGGCAAAGAGATTGCGGATGATCTGATGATCCATGGTCGGCCCCATTACCAGGCCACCCTGTTCGGGGGAGTTGGACGGGCCGCTGATGAGCTTGCCGCTCATCGGGTCTTTTATTAGAAAGTCCATGAAAAAGAGCGCCGCTTCCTTCATGGCGGGATAGGCGCGTTGGGCGAGGAATTGCTTGTCACCGGTGAACTGGTAGTGTTCCCACAGGTGATGACACAGCCAGGCGCCCCCTGTCACCCAGATGCC
>Ga0315295_10002998_pt1 | contig 14339 bp, 24 predicted proteins | sample YL17G14_0_MG_FD_204453 | JGI IMG/M metagenome (GOLD analysis project Ga0315295, IMG submission 204453) | Sediment microbial communities from Yellowstone Lake, YNP, Wyoming, USA - YL17G14_0 | ecosystem: Environmental > Aquatic > Freshwater > Lake > Sediment | place: USA: Wyoming | collected...
CCTCGTCTGACCCGCTAGCCGCCCCACCCGTCGAAGTACCTTAGAATTTATTTAAGGAGTTTTTTATGATGACAGATGTCAACGCATAGCGCTAGCAGCTCTTCTTCTGTCATCTGCCCCTTCGCGTGATTGACTTCAACGCGAACGAGCTGCGCGTTGTTGAGTGTGTGTGTTCCCCCGCGTGACAAGGGCATGATGTGATCCAACGAACAGTTGTCTGGCGATAACGGCCGACCAGAGATTGCACATTTAAAACCCTGTTTGTTTAACAGATCCTTCATGTCCGTCATGCCAATGCGTTCGTTCTTGGTCAGTGGGTCCATATTCCCGATCCCTCCTTTGATTTGTTTTCCTGTATCAATCCATATGCGGCGCAGACAATCTATCTTCCGGAACCAACCATCTCTGTGCGCTATTGTGTTGAATCTCTGTCGAGCCTTCATCAGACAACCACACCAATCAACACGTTTAACCCCACCATTCTTTAATAGGGTTGTGGGTTGTCCTTTCAGTTGGTAATGCCAGATGTTCCAGATGTGTGTTAAAGACTGCAGCTTCTTTGACCAAAGCGTACCTCTGTTCTGTCTGCATCGCGCTTGCTTCTCAATGATCCATCTTAATCTTTGTGCCCAAGGATCAATACTAAGCGCAGGTGTTGGATGAAAGGCCTGTGCACGTTGCACTTGGCGGCGATGACGCTCGCACAACTTTGTTAATATCTTACACCACGCAAGCTCTATTTCTTTCATTGCGCGTATTCCACCCAGTCTGTCAGGTTGTACTTCTTAAACAAGAGCTTCATGTATTCTGTGTACTGTCTGGCACGAAAGCGCATATACTCTACTGGCCTACTGTGGATATATTGCCCAGAGATATCAGGTGTCCAGCACACCTTGTACCATGACGATTTGAATCGCCAGAAGAAGTCTTCATGCTCTCCTGTCTTGAATGCCTCATCCCATTTGACGTTGAGGATAGCATCTACCCGGGCAAGGAAGAACTGCCTGCAGATATCGCACGGCTTGACCATAAGACCCGAGGCCTGATCTAATGTAACGGCTGGTGTGCGTGATAAAACAAAGCGTTGATTCTTTAGCTCCATGTACCACTCCCATGCCACGCGATCGGCAAGATCAAAGCCAAGGATACCAACGTCCGGGTGCGCCTCCAAGAAAGCCACGGCTGCATCAAGACGTGCAACAGTATGCTGAGTGAAGGCAATGCTATCTGCTGTCACCAAACAATATTGGATCCCATCTTGCGCTATGAACTGAATCAATTGATTCCTGACCAAAGACACACCACTATCAAAAGCGAAAGAGTAGTAAGTGATGAATGGCTGTTTGGTTTGTTGAATCTCTAGCCGCGAAGCGCCTAGCCTGAAATCAAACTGCTCACCAACATAAAGAAAAAGTCCCGCCCGCCAGTTTTGTTTTATGCTCTCGATTGTTTGGTTAGCAAGCTCCGTCCTTAAAAAGGTGGTATAAACAATCCCGATCTTGCTTTTAAGCATACTCCTTCCCCTCCCCCACGTGCCCACAGTGGGCATTGGCTGGGTTCATATCATGCAATCCGCCATCCCGCTGACAAACGTGATCGTACTCAAAGGGCACCCTCTTGATGGGAAACAGATCCGCGCCGCCAAAGGCTGCGGCATAGGTCCGGTTCCATCCGCCACAATGGCGCCGCATCACGCACTCCACACATGGCGCGCCCTGAATGGCCGTACTCTCCCCTATCTCCTGGGCGTGACGCCAGACAAAAGCCGGGTTCTCATGATAATAGCCATAGTCCCACTCCCAAGGATCAAAGAGCACATATCGAGCATTGACCACGTATTTCCACCAGCGCGGGGATAAATGACAAAAAGGGTGATATCGAATCGTAAACAACTTGCCATGTTCCTCTAAGATGGCCGCTGCATGCTCTATATAGGGCCTCAGAAGCGCTGGATGGACTGCCACCTCATCAACGTGCTCGTGCCACTCATAGTGCGGCAGGAAGCCCAACAGGGCCACGTGGAATGCGCCCAGGACGCACATGTACTCCGCTATTTGAGGTAGCCCCCGATAATTGAGCTGCTGCAGGGTCGTGTTGGTCCGGAACGGTTTGCCGGTTTTATGCAGCCAACTCAGCAAAGCCTCTTGCCGAGCGTTCGCGTGGGGCATCTCGGAGACCTCATCCAAGACGTGCCCCAAGCCGTGCACTGAGAGTTGCAGATGATCCAGGCCGACATCAAAGAGCTTCATGTAAGAAGAGACCGACAGGGTGCCATTGGTGATGACGTTAGAGAACATACCCAATTCTGCGACGCCCTCAATGATCTCCTCGATGCCCGGGTGCATCATCGGCTCGCCCTGGCCGATCAGGACGACCCGATCGCAGCCGCGCATCTTGCCTAGAGCGGCTTCGGTCAGGATCTCTTCCACGGGCCGATGGTCCGCCTGCCCGAGCTTATCGTTTCTACGGTAAAAACAGTGTCGGCAATGTAGATTGCAGGTCCAGGTGACGTTGATTCCTATACAGGAACAAGGTGTCATTGAATGAGCTTCACCCATATCGATGAGTAATCCATCACATCAAAATCATTACCGAAGGCCTCCTCGACTGCCTGGATCACGCCAGGAAACCTCGGATGAAAATCATGACCGCACAGAATGCCACCCTGCTTGACCTTCGGCAGATACCAGTGGTTATCATCCTTGACGCACTGATAACTATGGTTCCCATCAACAAAGACCAGGTCGCAGCTGCCGTTTTCGATATCATCCACGGCCTCGAAACTCCACTTGTAGATGTTGCGCGCCTTCACGCCTCGCGCTTCGAGGTTCGTGACGAACTTCTTGTAGCTGAAACGATCGACATTGAACATCCATCCGCCATGCGTCTTTTCATCGTACGGCTGGAACCGATCGATGCTGATAAGCTCCACGCCCGGGTTGCGCTCTACCGCCAACCCCATCGTCACCAGCGAGCCGCCCTGGCCCGACCCGATCTCCAGGATCCGCCCTCCGGCTTTAAACTGGCGCGCCAGGCAGAACAGCTGGAACGTCGACCACACCGATTGCTCGCAGATGGGCAATATCTGCTGAAACACCTCATCAGTAAATCCTTCCTGCGCGAATCGCTCTGCGTTTTTCGCAAACACCTCAACGATCGGCACTTCGATACAGTCATCCGGATGGATCGTTTTTACCCTCTCTTTCCAGACTATGTGCTCTTTAACCCGCAAATCCTCCATCTCGCGCACCGCCTCCGGCAGATCTTTTTTCTCAACGACCTTAATCCTCTTCCAGGAATGCTCGTAACCCTTTGTTGGGTGAAAATTAACGGCATCAGGTATCATCGGCCACACAGTCTCCAACCAGTCTTCACGCATGGGCGGCTTAAGTTCCGCCTGTTTTGTCTGCAGGAACTTGCGCCGGATCGTCTCAAGGTCCTTTCTCACGTACGTGAAGTGGTGCATGAACACGTCCGGCAGATCCCGCCGGTTAAAGGGATCAAGCTTGCCGGCTCGCACCCCCTCCATTGATTTTATCTTGTGCCCCGCGATCATCACGATCGGATGCAGCATTTCCGGCGGGTCCACCCTGTAGAAGAGCTGCTTGACGTAGGTGTGCAGAGAGCACGTGAAGACGTTGTTGACCTTGTCTTTGACCACTTCGAATTTCAGACGCTTGATATCGCGCTCCTCCCAGATCTCGTCACAATCAATGATCAAGATGAACCAAGGTTTTTCCGATGGGCTCATCGAGTGAATAAAGTCAAAACCAAAACGATATTGCTCGGACTGGCTGGGCGTATCGTGGTTAACCTGAACAATCTTCCCCTCCGGATCCCCGCCCCCATCGATAAACCGCTGAACGACAGGCCTCACCCTGTTCAACTCTCTTTGGCCCAGCCAGTTGACGTCTGAATGCACCATGACGATCTTCGTCACGTGCGGGTAGATGGACCTGAGGCTTGCCTCGACAAACTCCTCCCCGTCAAACGTCTTATAAAGCGCGTACACCTCCATCCATTTCGCCTTATAATAGGCCTCGTTGAACAGCCAGTTATCCCCGCCCTGGTTTTTCGCCTCGTTGATGTGCGTGACCTTGACCCGGTTGGCGATGATGAAGGTCCCTGACATCTGTCGGCAAAAATCATTATCTTCAAAGCCGGATCCCTTGAAGTTCTCGTCAAAGCGCAGCTCCGTCTTGCGGAAGGCGATACAGGCCGTCGGCAGCTCCTCGGCCTCGACCGTCTCCGGATCGAGGCTATAATTACTGCCGACCATAGGCCCCGGTTCTCCCGTCACTTTCATCAGCCGCGCGGAGACGATCGCCACGTCCGGCCCCAGGTACGCGAGCAGCTTCTCATTCCATCCCTCGGGCATGTTCCGGATATCATCATCGATCATGATCACGGCTTTGGATGGTGCGCGATCCAGCCCGGCGTTGCGGTTCTGCGCCGCGCTCCGATTCGGGCCGGACATCACGATCAGGTTGTAGTTGCCGGTCGCCGTCAGCTTGATGGCCTCCAAAAGAGCCGAGATCTCCTGCTCTGTCTTGCATGTCGGTATAATGATATCGTGCATGATCTTCCTGCCTCTCTTATGAGAGCAACTGACGCCGGGTGATTTGGATTCCGTTGTCTGCTGCCCGGGCGGTAACCAACGCCAACTGTTGAACCTCTCTCTCCCACCGCTTGGGCGTGTGGATGGTCCGGCTGTTATCCAAACCGGGTCTAAAATATCCCTGGCCGGCCATGTCCGCGGCGTAGAGGTTGATGCGCCGCGCGCCGCGCGAAATCAAAAGCCCGATGGCCATGAGGACCGTGCTCTCGCGCCAGTTGATCTCCTCCGGATATGATCGCAGGCTCAACGTCATCCGGAAGTCGGCATTGGTCTCCGTGGGGTGATGCTGCCGGCGAAATGCCTGGTAGGGTTTGTTCATCGCGTGCATGCCGGCGAGCTCGACTTCCCAGCGGCTTGGGCACAACAACAACACGTCTTGCCGTATGTAAAGGCCTTGACCAAGGCAGGTCTCGAAGACCTCTGTGTCCGACACGACCCAGAAGTCGAACGGATATTGAGGCGCCAGGATCGCGCCGTTGACCGCCGCCAGGCGTACGGGGGCGTCCGCGCGGACCAGCTCCTGGGTTTTGGGGTCGCGCAGGGTGGGACCCGGGCACACGATCCCCCACAAGGGCTCCAGCGTCACTTCTTCACCTTGCCTTCGATGTAGGCGGCGATCTTCTCTGGCGTGGGCATCGCTACCATATCCTCTTCCAGGATCTCAATGTCGTACTCCTCTTCCAGGGCCATCGCCAGCTCGACCACATCCAGCGAATCGGCGCCCAGGTCCTCCACGACCGCCATGTCGGCCTCGACGTCTTCCACCTTCTCGCCCAACTGGTAGGCGATGATCTCTCTGACTCTTTGCAGAATCATGCTACCCCCTTGGTTATGTTTTCAGCCTCCCTGAAGGCCCGTTCGATATTCCCCGAGACAACGCCTTTGTGCAGCTTCGCCAGGCTTCGCTGTCCCCGAGAGTTAAACCGGCCCTGGTAGGGATGTGCCCCGTTCGTTTTCTTGAAACGAAATTTTGCCACGCCTCACCCCGTTATAGGGACTCGGTAACCACCCAGGCGCTTGGCCGATGGACCGCTTCCGAAGCAGCCGGCACCATACCCGGGCTTATTCTTGCCGCCTGCGCGGCGGCCGTTTGCGTTCTGACGCAGGGATTGAGGATAGGCATACCTCGGCAATCCCTGTTTGTAGATCACTGCCGCTATCAAACCTGCCCAGAAACCCGGAGACGGATTTGTCCTGGGTGGATCTTGGAAGGCGCGCTCCATGCTCATGATCTCCTCCGACTTACGGTTTGTATCTTCCCTCTCCCAGGAAATCCCTCTCTATGGCTCGATCCATGCGGCTCAGAAATAGATACAGGGCCCCACCGGCCAGGGCAACCACCAGAAAAACAACGGCCAAAAGCTTCATGACTTCTTCCTTCGTCTTTTAAAGATATTCGACGCCCAGCTTCACGCGTTTTTTGCACCGCTTGCAATAACTGTTCGCCCACGACCCTCTGCGCGATGCCATGAAGTTATTGGCCGATACCCAATAGCGCTTCGGCACCTTGCAAAACTGACCGCAATGCGGACACTCTTTGTGGATCCAGCCTCCGGAAAATTCGCTGTCTCTGGCCATATCAAATCAGCGTCTCTTCCATACACATGAGGATTTCGTGCACGCTCACATCCTCTTCCCGGGCGATATCGAAGCACTTCTCCACCAGCTGCAGCACCCGCTTCCACTCGCACCGCGTTACGCCCGCCGCGTCTCGCACCTCGATCAACTTACCCTGGGACGTTTCCAACAGAATCCGCCGGCGCGCTTGCCTTGGGATCATTTCCTTCAAAGCACAAGAGCTGCAAAGGGTCTCTTCTCTGTTGGCCCAGGCACATGTCCCTCCCATGTCATCAACGCAGGGCTTGAAGTGCGTGCATCCGCACACCCGGCATGTGCCGCGCCGTAGCTTTTTCGTGGTTTTTCTCATACACCCCTCCTCCGCATCGCTTTCCGCTGCCGCATAGCAGCTTCAATGAACTCGGCGATATCTCGCAAACACGTCGGTTCATACACTGTGCCGGCGACCGGGAAGAATGCGTATTTGCGCCAAGAGCTGAACCACTTAATAAGTCCCAGCGACTGCATCCCCTCTTTGGTACACACGCGCCAGATATCGGTTTTTTCTCCCTCTTTCGTCAGAACAAAAACAATCCATTTTGCTTCGCCCATCTATTCCTCCTGTCCCGCGCTCGTGATGATGATCTCCGTCCCTTCCCGCGGCGCCGCCGCAAAGATAACCTCGATCTTGCGGATCCATTCGGCGTCATCCCGGAAGAAAAACGTCCGCTTAAGCGCGTCTGTGATGTACTTGGTGCCCCCAATGTAGTTGTCCCGGTCCCGCTGACGGTTCAGGGCGAAGGACAAGATATATGTCAGCTCCACGGGGTGCAGAAAAACAAAACGGTGGTATCCCACCCAACAACAACCGATCAGCTCATCCCAGTCTCTCTGTTCTTCTGCCCTCCGGCGCCAGTGGGTCCGCAGCATGGTGTTCAGGCTGGGGGGAAGACGGCCGACTTTAAAACGCACCTGGTGTTTCTGTTTCGGGTCCTGCGTCATCGGTTTTAACCTCCTCTACCATCTCCCCGAACATGAAGACGGCCTCGTAGCCGCACCGGCAACAGATCCGCAGCTGCCGTCCCTTGTCGTCCCGACCAAACCGGAACTGCTGCCCTCCGCAGTTGATGCAGGTCTTGGCGATCATGACTTCGTTTTCTTTGTCCCGGCGATCTCTTTAGGCACTTTGCCGTTCGGCGCATGCTTGAGGATAAAGGCCACCAGCGCCGTCTTTTTCCATCCGCTCTTTTCCTCGCTGCCTATGCCCAGCTCGCGATCGAGCTTCGCCAGCTCGCCCTTCGTCATCGCGTTCAGATACTCCTCGGTGATCACATAGTCCTTTGCGACATCAAAACCGAGCTTGCCGGCCAGGAACCTCAGATCCTCATCGACCAGGATCTCCGACTTCTTGGAGACGGTCTTGGCGATCAACTCCTGGACCGCCGCGTCTCCCAGCTCGTAAAGCTTCGGGATCGTCCAGCACCGGCCGCAGCCATCCTCAGTGATCTTCATCTTGGTCTTCAGGATCTCTTCAACATCAGTACTGAACGAACCCAGGTCTTCGAACAGCCTGTCCAGGATGATGACGTTGCAGACGCGCTGATCCCTGGCGGACGACACCTTCGCGGCCCAGAACCCGTACCGGGCCTGGCGAACACGGTTGTCCACCCTGGCCTTCGCGAGATCCTTGCCTCCTCCTGACCCGGAGACGCCCGACTTGATCCCGGCGGCCTTGAGGAGCTTGGGCACATCGCCCTTGTCCACCATCTCGATGATCTTGCCGCTATACGGCTGGACCGCAAAGACGGTCTTGACGTCCTTCGCCGCTTTCAAAAGGTCCCTGCATCTGACGGAACGGCCGGCGGTGTAGTAGTCCTTGTCCACGTTCACATAGCCGTCCGGGGACTCGTCGTTATGATACCTGAACAGCTTCTTTGCCTCATCGGCGGACATGACGGTCTTGCCCTGCTTCTTCAGCGCGGCGATGGTCCGCTGCGTGAACGCGCTCTTCTTCGCGTTGAAGCACGCCGGGTCCGTGCACATGTCGGCGGCCGCCACGTCCGGAAAAAGGTCCTTTTGGTTGCCTGAACGCTTCGGACACTCCAGGCAGGAAACCTGGCCGGCCAGGCCCTTCTCCTTCGTATCGAACTGCGCCTCTTTCAGACGCAGCATGAATTTCTCTTCCAGGAACTCCTTGGCCTGACGGTAGCCGGGCGCGTCGGCTTCCCCGCGCAACAACTTGTCGCCGGCCTCCTTTTGAAGGTGCGCCGGGATCCGCGCCACCAGGAGAGCCACCGAAGGGGAAAACCAACCATCATAAAACCGCTTGCGGTTCTCCGGGATGAGATCGCAGAGTTTCATGCGCCCGTAAACGTAGGACTTGCTCTTGCCCACCTTGGCGGCGATATCGTCCACCGACTTATACCCATGCTTCTTCAAGAGCGTCTCGTATCCCTCCGCCTCCTCCAGGGGATGGACGTCTTCCCGCTGCGAGTTTTCGATGATCTGGATTTCCAGGGCCTCCATCTCGGAGATCACCCTGATCTCCGCGGGGATCGTCTTGAGTCCCGCCTCCCGAGCGGCCCTCAGGCGCCGCTCGCCGGCCACCAACTCCAACGTGGATGTGTGGTCATCCTCAGCCTCCCTGCGGAGAATGATCGGCACAATCACGCCCTTCTCTTTGATGCTGGCCACCAGCTCCGCGTGCTTGGTCTTGTCGAACCGCTTGCGCGGGTTCGTGCCGGTAACGACGATCTGGTCCAGGTTCACCTCAACATACTTCATGACGACTCCTTTCTTGTTCGTGCGCCGCGTTCCAGCCGGCAGCACCGCGCAAAGAGGCATGCCCGGCATGCGTGCCGGATGTCCCCGTGGCGCGCGCAGCTGACGATCTGCCCGTTGGACCCGCGGGTGACGGAATACGGGATGTACTCCCCCGTGGGCGTGAACGGCTCTTTTCGGGTATTGATGATCATTTTCCCCCCGCTAAATCCTCCTCCGCCTGGTGGACCTCATTGAGCTCGCCGCGCATCTTCCGGATCTCTCCCACCGCCTTGATCAGCTCGCCGCGCACCAGCAGCAGCTTTGTCCGCAGCACGCTGATCGCCTGGAATCCTGCGATGATCTCCTGCAAGAGATCTTCGGTGCTCATCGATGCCAAGTCCTGAAGATCAGCCGCGCGCCGCCGGCCGCGTCTCTTTTTCCGCTTCATGTCGTTAGCACCCCCCCCCTGCGCCTTCGGGCTACCGTCAGGGGCCTCTCCACAGATCCGCGTGATCGCAGCAACCGAGACTTTGATTTTGTGCTTCTCTTTCACGATCGCGTGGATCTGCTCGGGCGTCTGACCGTTTAACCCCAGCTGCTTGATCAACTCCTTCACCTCATTCGAAAACCTGGCCATGCTCCCCCTCCTGTTGTAGCGCGGAAATCGCGCGTGGTTTGACGCAAAGGCCCGCCCCTTCCATTGTTTGCTTAGGTCCCAGGTATATCGGATCCGGAAACTCCTGGCGCAAGGGCCCGGACCACAGCCGCCGCAAATTATCTTTCTGAAAAACAGGTATGCACCATTGCGCCGCCACATCTAAAAGACCGGTGATCCAGTTCCGGTGCGGCAAATGGGCCCCGCCCCGGGTACCCGTGATGGCGCCGATGATCATCCAATCAAGGCGGACGGACCGGTCCGGCCCCAGGACTGCGGCCACGTCGCCCAGGAGCGGTTCAAAAGAGACGAAATGAAGGTTGGGCAGTCCGGCCAAGGAATCGATCCGACCCACATGCTCCGGCGATTCAACCGTCGTCCCAAGCCAGCAGTTGGCGGGCCATTCCCAACGGACATAGCGCTCGGGGAATTTCGTCAGAAATTGGAAGGTAACCTCAGGAAAACGTTGCACCTCGCACCACACCGCCGTGATCCAGGACGCGTCGATCCACGGCGCGAACAGATCCGCGGTCGAGCACACAAGAATCCGGGATCCTGGGCGCGCGTGCCTCGGCGCCGACAGGCGGTCCGCGTGAAACTGCGGCAAGCGGGAGTACCCATACTTTTCTTCCAGCCGCCGCACGTAGCAGTACCAGCAATCTTTCAGGCAGCCGGTGACGGGGTTCCAGGTATAGGTGGTCCACTCAATTTTTGTTCTGTTCATGACCCCCCCACTTGACCCACCCCCACACGGAAGTGATGAAATACAACGTGAACAGCGCGCCCTGGGCCGGCAGGCCGTGTCGAAAATCCGTGACCGCCCAAAACGCGTTGGTGCCCATCCACAGCAGAAACGCCATGCGACGTTTGTGGATGTTGAGAATGACCCCGGTGAAGGAAAGAAGGGCGATCACCCACGTCACCGGTCCCTCCGGTCGCGCGGCTGCTGTGCGGGCCGCTTCCGGGTGTCGTCGCCGGCGCTCAACTCACGCAGCTCGTAACTACCTTTTTGCAAAAGCGCGATCAGGTCTCCTTTGAGCTCCAGATCGAACAGGATCCGTTTACGGAAAAGGCTATTGACCTGCAGAGTCAAAGAAAAGAGAATGCGGCCGGACGGCGTCTTGACCTTCTCGAACGCGAGAGAGCGGTGCCCCTTCTCCACGCTCCCGTAGACCGCGAGGGTGATCGGGATCTGTCTTTCCGTGGTTTTCGTTTCCGGGAACATGTTGTCCTTTCCGGCGCGATGCGCCTTATGAGAATGCGAGCTCTGTTTGGGTGTGTTTCAATCTTAAAGTGTTGATGGCCTCCCGCTGCCGGCGCATGCGCAGGTACAGGGCGATGACGCGCCGGCGGTCCTCGTTCTCAAGGACAGACTTGGCCACACGCGCCTCTTCACCGGAGGCATCTACCAGGGGCAGGATCCAGTATCCGGAGTGGATGGACGTGATGATCTCCGGGATCTCCGCGCAGACATCCCGGAAATGCCGGTCCTCCATCCTTAAAACCGGGGCGATCTGCTGCCGGGGAAACGCGCGCCTGTAACCGCAGTGATACAGCATCATGTAGTCGCGGACTTTGTCGATCTCTTCTTTCATGACCGGTTTTTGGTGCATGATGTCCCCCCTAGTAGTTCTTTATCTTTCTATTTCTATTTCTATTTAGGGATGTACACCGTTCGAACGCCGTATGAACGCCGTATATACGCCCCGGTTATCCACAGCTTTTCCCCTCCCGATAAAAGAGCAACTTTCCGATGCGTTTGACGAACCGGACCCTGCCCGCCCAGGAGGGCCGGACGGTGGTGTCGTGATAGAGATTGACTCCCGTGGCGGTGGCCTGTTCCCACGCCTTCCGCGCCGTCGCCAGCTCCCGCGCCGTTCTTGGCTTCTGATGCACGCCTTTGTTCCAAGAAGAAAATTGCCGCTTCGCAAGGCACACCTGCTTAGCCGTCTGCCGGCGCTCGGCCATGCGCGTCTTGATGACCTCGGCCACGGCGACCTGGGCCGCGAAGGGTTCGCCGGATGCCTCTTTCGCAATCGTCATAATGGCTATCGGGCTCGCTTCTTCAGCGAAGGCGATGTTGATAGCAATAAAAAGAAAGAACAATGTCAAAATCTTAGTTAAATTCTTCATTTAATTCCCTTCCATCCGTTCTTTGAGCACTTCCCGCTCCGCGGCCGCAAAGCCGCGGCCGTCGGATCCTGGATAGCGATTCCGCAGAAACCGGCCTACGCACCACCCCTGCGTGGGCGGCAGCGCGCGCAAGACGTCCTTGATCATGTCCTTGGTGGCGATCCGGCCCAGCTTTTCCTCGATGAACGCTTCGCACGTGGCGCTGGATAGACTCTTGGCTTTTCCGGCCTGGGGCGGAACACACCGGTTCAGCCAGTTCACCGCGAATTTCTTGAAGTTCTTTTTGGAGTTGTCGGGATTGGAAAGCAGCCAGACGCGCATGTGCGCCAGCTCGCCGGCGACATCGATCTTGGGGTAAGCGGCCTTGAGCTCGGCAACCCACGCCGGATCAAGCGCCTTGAAAAAGGCGTTTACCTTGTCGGCGTAAGAGACGCCGCCGCGTTCCACCGTGCGGCTCGGCGGCGTGTAGACCTCATGAAACTGGTCTTCCCACCCGCGGATTGCTTCCGCCGGCGGGACCGGGAAATCCGTCTTGACGGAGATATTGCCGACCAGGCGGTTCCAGTGGGACACCTTGGGGATGAGAACGTATTCCAGGCCGTCGACCTCGTACAAAATGATCAATCCTTTGTCGGCCAGGATGTCGCGGGCCTGCCGGGTCTCTTCGATCGTGATCTCGGGGTGGTGGGGGTAAAAGCTGTCGCGCAGCGTGGCGGGCGAGCCTTCGAAATAACCCAGGTTGTCCCGGTGCGTGATGAAACCGATCCACATCGGCCAGATGATGAAACCCTTCTTGGGGTCCTCGTAGAGCGCCCCCAGCTGCTTGACCGCCTCCGCCAGGGCGCGGTTGCGGTGGATCTTCCATGTCACCGGCCGCGTCTCGCAATTCCGTGTCGCCATATCTCAGCCTTCCTGAATAACGCGCATGCGTTCGAGAGCGGCCTCTATTTCCGAAGGTTTGAAACGGTAGATCTGGTGCCGGGCGCTGGCGTTCTTTTTGGATACGTTTAAGGGATTGACGCCGTACGGAAGCAGCCTCTCGCGCCAATCGCTGCGGAACGTGCGGTAAGAAATGTTGAGAATACCGGCGACGTCCTTGATGGTGAGCAAACGCTCCACGTCAAAGCCTCTCGAGTTCCTCTTGGGTAACCTTGGTTTTATTCCAAATCTCGCGTACCTTCTCTTTCAGCTCTTCGCGCGTCATCCCGCCGTCAAGGTCTTGATTCAAAAGTTCGTTCAGCAAGATCTGGACATCCAGAATGCAGTTGATTGCCTGCCCCTTAACGGACTTGCGACCTGACCCAGTCCCGCCCATTTTTACCCCCTATTCTTTTTCTTCAGAAATAGCAGTTCGATCAAAAGTGAATAAAACCAAATCAAGCCCTGTGAGGACCATCAGTTTTTTCATCAACTGTTTGGAAGGTTCAATCTCTCCATTGATGATTTTTGATAGATTACCTTCGTCGCAGTTAAGCGCCTCGGCCAGTTGCTTCTGGTTCCACTCGCGGCACCTTAACCAACCTTCGATTTTCTCTTTTTCGATTTTAATTATTCCGATCATGGCCGTTTTTATTAGTCAACGTTTTGTGGACGAATAGATTAAAAAAATATAGCTCCCGCCTTTTGATTAAAATATACCACGTTTCGTTGACTTGTCAAGAATTTTTACAACATTTTGTTGTCAAGCACCTAATTAAACGGGCGTCTCGACGTGAATGGGTCTATTATCTGTTGACTTATTCACCAAAACAGATATAATTTTTTACAAGAAACGATTTTCAACTCAAGAAAAAAAAAGAGATTATCCTATGAGATATTCAGAGAGTTTACGAATCCTGGCGAATACAGAAAAGCTATTAGAGTGGCTTGCTCAGAGCAAGCTTTCAGAAAAGGAGTTGGCTGAAAAATTGGGCTATGATGCTAAATATTTTAGAAGTATTCTGAATCAAAAAGCAGAAATGTCCATTGAGCTGTTAAAAAAGTTGAGCCGTTTAACTATGATTGATTTGAAGGATCTTGCCATAACCGAGCGAAAACAGTCTTCTTTGGGCGGCCAAATCAAGCTCCTCAGAAAAACAAGAGGTATGTCCCAGGAGGATTTAGCTAAGGCGATCGGTGTAAGTAAACAAGCCATCTCTGCGTATGAAACTGAAGCCAGGGACCCCAACCCGGAACAACGCGCGAAATTAGCAGAGTTCTTTGGTCTCTCCGAGGCCGGGCTTTTCGGGGCGCCGTCCTGCTCCCCTGAGATCTTGGAAGCCCTGCAAAACCCAATCGCCGTGCAAGGGCTTCTTCTTATCAATAAAAGTGACAAAGACCTCCGGGATGCTATCCGCGCTCTTCTGGATATTCTTCCGAATCTTACTCCTGATAAGAGGCAGGCGCTTTTAGCTCTGTGCAGATGAATGCCTGAAAAGTACAAGCCGAAAAATTCCTCCTTCTTCTGGATCTCCTTTTACCAGGACGGCAAGCGGATCCGGCACAGCTTAAAGACCCGCGACAAAAAGACCGCCGACTATCTCGTAGCCAAAAAAGAGCAGGAACTCGCCGAAGGGTTCCTCCCTCCCGCCCTGAGGAACGTTCCTTTTTCTTCCGCTTTCGAGGAATATTGCG
>Ga0315295_10003000_pt1 | contig 14338 bp, 17 predicted proteins | sample YL17G14_0_MG_FD_204453 | JGI IMG/M metagenome (GOLD analysis project Ga0315295, IMG submission 204453) | Sediment microbial communities from Yellowstone Lake, YNP, Wyoming, USA - YL17G14_0 | ecosystem: Environmental > Aquatic > Freshwater > Lake > Sediment | place: USA: Wyoming | collected...
TTTGGGACAAAAGCTGAAGATCCATCCACTTCCCCCACCAGGAGGGCAAATAACTACCCGCCAGAAAGGAGGCCATAAGATGTCCGTAATAACCGTTTCCAGGCAGCTCGGCAGCTTCGGGACGGAAATTGCCCAGAGGGTGGCAGAGAAGCTGAATTATGAATACCTGGACAAAGAGAAGATTGAAAAAGCTCTGGCTGATTATGGTCTACCGGCGCCGGTGGTGGAGAGGTTTGATGAAAAGAAGCCCCCCTTCTGGGACTTATGGCAAATCCAGAGGAGGAAATTTCTTTATTTCATTCAGGCCGTAATCTACGATTTTGCCAGAAAAGGGCATATCGTGATCGTCGGCCGTGGAGGACAAGTTCTTCTGAGGGATTTACCCGGAGTCCTGCTTGTTAGAGTCGTTGCCCCCTTCGGGGTTCGGATTCGACGGATCGTGGAGCAGGAAGGGAAGGAAGAGGGACAGGCGACCCGGATCCTGCTGGGTTCATCCAGTCTTTCTTCGATGTGGACTGGGATGATCAGAGTCTCTACGACCTGGTTATCAATACGCAAAAACTTACGGGGGATACAGGAGTGAAAATGATCCTGGAATCCTTCCATTCGCCCGAGATTAAAGAGGGTGAAAAAAGAGCAGAGACCAAGCTGGCCGACCTGGCCCTGGTTCAGAAAGTAGAAGCTACAATCCTCGGCATACTGGGGATAGACATTCGCCATATTAACATCCAGACCGAAGAGGGGATCGTCACCTTAAGGGGCGCGGTTACTTCAAGTGTGGACAAAGAAAATTGCGAACGCGCCGTAGCGAGTGTGGAAGGGGTAAATGGGGTGGATAACCAGTTTCTGGTGACTGAATATTATCGATTCGGGGCTTGATGAACGGTAAAGTTTGCGGGAAGTGGGTCATCAGAGAAGACAAGGGATGGTGCAACCTTCAAGCAAAAATGTCAAAAATGGCCCCTAACATTGCCTCCTCGGCTTCGATAGTTTTGGCGTTGGCATTGAAGGCATGTTTGGTGATTTGGAGGTTGATAATCTCTTCACCCAGGTCCACGTTGGACGACTCTTTCATTTCAGTGGTCCCATCTGTCGCGGGGACGGGGAAGCCTGGCGTATCCACCTGACTTATGGACACCGTGACACCCGATGGATCCGCATCTTGGAGAATCGCCCGGCTCTTCTTAAAACCATCTGTGTTCACGTTGGCGATATTGTTGGCCGTGACGTTTAGTTTCTTTCCGAAAGCGCCGAGGGCGGACAGGGCAGCACCGATGGCGTTACTCATCGATTCCTACCTCCAGTGGAGCTATTCTTGATTAACGTATGTTATTATCGGCAAGATTATCAATAGACTTTAGGCTTTAAGGTTGTGCTTGTCCTCCTTCACTTTAGAGTCAGTGATATGAAAAAACTTATTTATTTCTGGTAGTTTGGAGGCCCAGGCGCTAGGGTTCTTCGCCCTTACGCTTCGGCCAAAATAGGAGTGAAAATAGCTCTTTGAATGTCCCCCCAAATCCGCTTGATTTGATTGGAGGAAGATATGACCCTGGAAGATCACTGTGTCCAAAAGACGCATTTATCCAGCTCAGAAGAATTGGTGGGAAAAATTGAAGGGATTGAAACCGGGAAGTTCGCCAACGTCACCCTGACGGTAGATAGCCGAATGAAAGTAGATGAAAAAGGTTTAATCCATGGGGGGTTCACCTTTGGCCTGGCAGATTATGCGGCGATGGTGGCGGTGAATGATCCCTTTGTCGTTCTTCTTTCATCCAACGTAAGATTCCTGAAGCCGGTCATCATGGGTGACCGATTGACCGCTCATGCCAGCATTACTGAATCCGAAGGGAGAAAGAAAAAAGTGTGGTGCGAGGTATTCAATCAGCATCAGCAAAAGGTTTTGGCAGGGGAATTTATGTGCTTGATTCTGGATAAACACGTCCTGGAAAAATGAACCGCGTTTCCAACCCCAGGCCATCTTTGTGGGTCTAAAGACGGCCGCGGTTATCTTTCATTAGGCGACATCTCTTTTTAGTTCCCTTTGATCGGCACAAGTTTGATATAATAAAAGTAGGATGGCGTTCGGGCAATTCTCAGCCAGAACAGATGAAATTTCCAATAGGAGGTCAGAATGTTTCAAGTTTCGGAGAAGGCCAGTGAAATGATCAAAGAACATTTCAAAGATAGGGAGACGATCCCCTCGATCAGGATTATCCTGTCCCAGGGTGGCTGATCGGGGCCCTCTTTGGGCATGGCTCTGGACGAGCCTCAAGAAGACGATGAAGTTTTCAAGGAGAGTGGAATTACCTACGCGGTCAACAAGCAATTATTCGAACAGGTGAAACCGATTAACATCGATTTTGTGAATGCACCACGAGGATCTGGTTACCGCATTTCTGCCAACTTGACCAGGGAATGCGGCTCTTGCAGCTGTTGAAGAAGAGACCGGCAAGCGGTTTACTCGTGGAGGAGTTTGGCCATAGGCCGGTCTTCCAGGCCAATCAAGGGATTTCTCCAACGTTCCCAGTTTGAAAAGGATGAAGGGGTCACCCAGTCAACAGAGGTCCTTCATCGCACAGGAGGTGCCGGCTCTTTTTTGGTATCGAAAATATCTTGGGACAGTTAAATTGGTTCCAGGGGGGAAGAAACTCTTTATTTCTTTCTCAAGCTGAGGAACAGAGGAGTCAAAAAACAAGGGCCCTCTTAAAAAGCAGGGCCCTTGTTCTGAAAAATTGAGAGTTTAACGGCTAATGCCGGTTGAATTTCAAGGTATTTTTTTAGCCGTGTTTTCGGAGCCTTGGTTCTGGGTGGGTTTTTCTTCAATCTCCGACCGCCCTTCCATGGCGCTTTTGAAACCTCGAATGGATTGGCCTAAACTCTTCCCCAGCTCCGGGAGACACTTGGCCCCTAACTTATGAATACCCCAGCCGCCGGAGCGCCCGAGGGTCTTCCCGCCAGTTCTTCTCCTCTTTCACCCAGAGTTCCAAAAAGACCCTTGCTCCGAGTAAAGCCTCAATTTCTTCCCGCGCCAGGCGGCCGATTTCCTTGAGCATCCGGCCCCTTTTTCCGATCAGAATCCCTTTCTGGGATTCTCGCTCGACCTGAATCGTGGCCCTGATCACGATTAGATTTTTCTCCTCTCGCTCCTTGAAATCCTCGACCACTACGGCCGTAGCATAGGGAATCTCTTCCTGGGTAAGCTGGAAAACTTTTTCCCGGATGAGTTCCGCCACCAAGAATCGTTCGGGCAGGTCGGTGATCATATCCTCGGGGAAAAGTCTAGGCCCCTCGGGAAGGATTTTCAGCAACTCGTCGACGAAGGTTTCTACTCCATCTCCCAGGAGAGCGGAGATGGGGATGATTTGTTCAAAAGAACGCAAGCGGGAATAGCGTTCCATGATCGGAAGAAGATCGCCCTTAGGAACCAGGTCGATTTTGTTGATGACGAGAAGGACAGGCTTTTCAATCTTCGTTAGAGTTTCCAGGATGAAGTCATTTTCATCGTTATCCGACCGGTCAGCCTCGATCATGAAACAGACCCCATCGACTTCGCTATAAGTGGCCAGGGCAACTTTTACCATAGACCGGTTCAGCCTGGACTGTGCCCGGTGGATACCCGGGGTGTCCAAAAAGATGATTTGCCCAGCGGGGTGGTTTTTGATGCCCAGAATTCTATTCCGGGTAGTTTGAGGTTTATCGGATACAATGGCTATCTTCTCACCCAAAAGAAGATTCAGGAGGGTGGACTTGCCAACATTCGGCCGGCCGATGATGGAAATAAAGCCGGATTTGAACCCGCTCCTTTTTACTTCTTCAGCCATCTCTCCCCTTCAGCAAAAGAGTCAGCTTCTCCAGAGTCCTTTTCGCAGCCCTTTGCTCAGCTTCTTTCTTGCTCTTCCCCGCTCCGACCCCGGCCACTTTCTCCTGAATCAGGACTTTGACGCCGAAGACTTTATCGTGATCCGGTCCGAACTCCTTTACCAGCAAGTAACGGGGTGTGGCTTTGAGGGCCTCCTGAGAAACCTCTTGCAGCTTGGTCTTGAAGTCCTGGTAGAAATCTTCCTTCTCGGCCATTTCCAGATGAAAAGAGAAAAGCTGCGAGATTACCCCAAAGGCTTTCCTAAATCCTCCATCCAGGTAAACAGCAGCCAGCAGGGCTTCAAAGGAAGCGGCCAAGATCGAAGTTTTTCCCCGCCCCCCGGTTATCTCTTCTCCTTTTCCCAGTAAGAGATAATCCCCCAGGGCCAGCTCTCTGGCGATCTTGGCCAGGCGATCTTCGTTGACTACAGCCGCCCGCAATCTTGAAAGATTTCCCTCGGGGTATTCAGGATGGCGCTCCATGATCAGGTGGCCGACAACCAAGTCCAACACGGCATCGCCCAGGAACTCCAGGCGCTCATTGTCTTGCTCACCTGTTTCGGGGTTCTCATGGACAAAAGACTTATGCCTCAAACCCTGATCCAGGAGGTTGAGCGATTTGAAGCGGTAAAGGATCCTTTTCTGAAGCGCTTTCAGCGATTTTTTTCGTTCATCATTCATAATAAAAATTAGCCACAGAGCACATAGAGAACGCAGAGTCATAAAAAAAGTAAATAGAAATGATTGATGGTTGAGGAATAAATAAAAAAAGGTCCAAAGCTTCCAATTCGTTACTTGTCTCTGTTTTTACCATATCACTCTCTATGCTGTCTGTGTCCTCTTTGCCTAAAGAATCTTTCCGAAAACCTTTTTCCCCCAAAACTCAGTCAGCTCCACTTCCAACTCCTGGCTGATGAGCTCATCTACCCCCCGGATGAAAACGGGAATATAATTACGCGAATAGCCCTTCAGCAACCCGCTTTCCCGGTCCCTTTTACCCTCCACCAGAAGCTTTACCTTTTGCCCCCGGAAAGAGCTGTAAAAAAACTTTGTCTTCTTCTCCCCCAATTCTCTCAAAGTTTCGCAGCGGGCCTTGATAACCTGAGAAGGGACCTGTCCCGGAAAGCCCTCGGCCCGCGTTCCCTTTCGCTTGGAGAAGGGAAAGACATGCAAGTAAGCGACCGGGAGCTTCTCAATCAGGTTTAGGGTATTCCCAAAAGCCTTCTCTTCTTCTCCGGGAAAACCGGCGATTACGTCCACTCCGATCGCCAAATTTGGAATGGCCTGAACGAGGCGGTCCACCAGATCAGCGAAGAAAGCGCCGGAATAGTTTCGGTTCATTCTTTGCAGAATCCCATCATCTCCGCTCTGCAGCGGGATATGCAGGTGAGGACAGATTTTTTTAGAGCCAGCCAGGAAATCAATCAAGGAGGGGTGGAACTCCCTTGGCTCTATGGAGCTCAGGCGTATCCGTATATCCTGACTCTCCCGTTCCAGCGCCTGGAGCAGATTCAACAGGGAATCGGCCGGGACCAAATCTTCTCCGTAAGTTCCCAGGTGAATTCCGGTGAGGACGACTTCTTTGAATCCCCGAGAGGAAAGAGCGCGGGCTTTCGAGAGGGCCCGCTCTAAAGGAAGGCTGCGATTTCCCCCCCGGGCATAGGGGACGATGCAAAAGGAACAGAAGGAGTTACATCCATCCTGAACTTTTAGGTAGGCCCGGGTACGTTCTGAAAATAAGGGAAGCCTTTCATCCTCAAAGCTTCGCCAAATCTCCATTGCCGAAGAAAGGAGACGCGCTTCCCGGAATTTTGTTCTTAAGGTTACGATCCCGGGAATCTTCTGCCGTTCGCCAACCCCCACGACAAAATCGACTCCGGGAATTGCTAGGAGGGATTCGGGGGAAACTTGGGCGTAGCACCCGGTAACGATGACCTGGGCTCCCGGGTTTTTTGCGATGGCCCGCCGGATGAGCTGGCGGGATTGATAGTCGGTCTTCTGGGTTACGGTACAGGTTTGGATGATGTAAACATCTGCGGGCTGGTGGAAGGGGACGACTTCATGTCCTTGGAATAGGAGTTCGGATTCGAGCGAAGCTGCGTCACTCTGATTGGTCTTGCAGCCCAAGGTAGCCATGGCGATCTTCAGAGAGCTTTTTCGATCCATCCTCCACCCAAGACCTCGTCACCCTGGTAAAAAACTGCGGCCTGCCCCGGGGTAATCGACCTCTGAGGAATCGTAAAATGCACCTTAACCTTGCCCCCTTCCAGTGGAAAGAGGACCGCCGGAGCTCCGGGGTGTCGGTAACGAATCTGCACCAGGGCTTCCACCTCTCTGTCTAATTTGGGAAACGAGATCCAGTTCACTCCGCCAGCCACTAAGCCCTGGGCCATGAGCTCTTCTTCTCTTCCGGCCACAATGCGATTTCGTTCTACGTCTAGTTCCAGGACATAATGGGGATGAGGAGCTGAGATGCCCAGCCCCCGGCGTTGCCCGATCGTATAAGAATAGAGACCGCGGTGGAGACCCATTACCTTTCCCTGCCGATTGATGATCTCACCCGGCTTAGAAAATTCCCTTGGCTTCCTTGTTTCCATAAACCTTCTATAGTCATCGTCCGGGATGAAACAAATTTCCTGGCTCTCCGATTTCTGGGCTACCCGCAGCCCCAGCCGTAAGGCCTGCTTTCGCACCTCGGCCTTGGATTTCTCACCCAGGGGAAAAAAAACTTTGCTCATCTGTTCCTGGGTAATGGTAAAAAGAAAATAGGACTGATCTTTGTTGAGATCTCTTCCTCGCCGGAGTAAATACCTCTTCGGCCTCTTCTTCCCCGGATCGTCCAATTCAATCCTGGCATAATGTCCAGTCGCCAGAGCTTTGGCTCCCAGCTCCTCAGCCTTTCGCAGCAGATAGCCAAACTTGATCCGGTCGTTGCAGCGCACACAGGGGTTGGGGGTTCGACCTCTAAGGTATTCCTCGACAAAATAATCCACCACTTCCTCTTCGAACGGCTTCCGCAAGTTGATGACATAATGGGGAATTCCTATCTGATCGGCCACCCGGCGCGCATCGTGGATATCTTCAGGAGAGCAACAACGGCCAAAGGTTCCTTTCCCATCTTGAGTCTGATCCCATAAGTGCATGGTCAGGCCGATGACCTCGTACCCTTCATCTTTCAAGATGGCTGAAGCCGTGGAACTGTCCACCCCCCCGCTCATGGCCACGGCTACCCGGCCCATCTCTCCCGCCGACCTCGATTCAACCTTACTTATCACCACAGAGAAAGCCCATACTTTTTAAACTATTTTGACCTAGAAACCCGTTTTTGATACAAGGGTGATATGTCCCGCAGTCGCTGGACGATCCTGGGCAGCACCTCCACAACATAATCTACATCTTCTTGGGTGTTTGACCACCCCAGGCTCAAGCGAATTGCGCTCTGGGCGATCTCGTGGGGAATCCCCATGGCCAAGAGAACATGGGAGGGTTCCAGAGATCCGGAAGTGCAGGCTGAGCCAGAAGAGACGGCAATGCCTTCTAAATCTAAATTTAACAGCAAAGATTCCCCCTCGATGTAGAGGAAGCTCAGGTTCAAGGTGTTTGGCAGACGTTTTGTGGGATGGCCGTTTAGCTTCACGTGGGGGATTCGGTTGATAATTCCCCGATGAAGCCGCTCCCGCAAGGCTAAGAGGTGTTCACGGCGTCCTTGAAAATCCCGCTGGGCGATTTCACTGGCCTTGCCCAGGCCAATAATGTAAGGAATGTTCTCAGTTCCGGCCCGGCGATTCCGCTCTTGGCCCCCTCCGTGAATTAAAGAGGTCAGCTTTGTCCCGGCACGGATGTACTGGGCTCCGATCCCCTTGGGAGCGTATAGTTTGTGCCCGGAAAGAGAGAGGATATCCACAGGCAATTGCTTCAGATCGATGGGCAGCTTCCCCACAGCTTGAATGGCGTCCGTATGAAAGATTACTCCTTTTCCCCGGGCCATCTCCCCGATTTCCTGCACCGGAAAAACCGTCCCGGTTTCGTTATTGGCGAACATGATGGTAATCAGGATAGTCTGGTTTTTAATCGAAAGGCGAAGTTTCTCCAGGTCAATCAGTCCATCGCTGTCTACAGGAAGATAAGTAACCTCGAAGCCCGCTTTTTCCAAGAACTGGCAGGTATGAAAGACCGCGTGGTGCTCAACCTCGGTGGTGATGATATGCCGCCCTTTGTCCTGAAGAGCATAAGCCACACCCTTAATGGCCATGTTATCGCTCTCCGTGCCGCAGCCTGTAAAGATGACCTCTTCGGGAGTTGCATTCAACAGGGCGGCCACCTTTTCCCGGGCATCATCCAGGTATTTTTTGACCTCCCGGCCGGCCCAGTGGATGCTGGAGGCGTTCCCGAACTGATCCTGGAAAAAAGGCATCATGGCCTCTAAGACTTCCGGATGAACTGGAGTGGTGGCGTTATGATCCAGGTAAACGCGGCGCATACTTTCGCTCCTCTTTTCTATTTCCGGTTATTCTCTCGAAGATTCATCGCGGAAAAAGGCCTCGCCGGAGAGAATTTGCTGGGCTTATGGAGAAAGGGTTATTCAAATTGCGGATTTCGGATTGCGGATTTCGATTTCAAAATCCGAACTCTGCATTCCGCATTCCACAATTGAATATGTTTCTCCAGGCCCTTGTAAAAACACTCACCTTTTCGGTCGGGTGGGCCTACGCCTCACACAAAGCGAGATTCCATGGCCCGCGGGGGGCAGGCCTTGATGCAAAGTTCGCAGGCGCTGCACTTGGCAGAGTCGAAGAGAACCTCCATGCTTTTGCGGTTGATGGACAAAGAGCCGGTGGGGCAAACAGCCGTGCAGGCTCCACAGTGGGTACATTTGAGGTCGTCCCGGACGATGTCCTTCTCGATGGGCTCGATGCCCACACCGACCTCGGCCAAGTACTCCAGCCCTCTTTTAAAATCTGCCTTCGGTCCGCTCAACTCCAGGACCATGAAACTTTCCTGCCGCGGCAGAACATTGGCCTTGAGAATATTGAAACTCAGGTTGAAATCCTTAACCAACCGGTAAACGATAGGCTTGTTCCAGTTCTCTTTGGAAAAATGGAGAACGATTTTTTTTGAAGTCATGGCCCTCCTCCTCAAGAAACTCCACTTTCAAAATATTATACCTAAGCATTTTTGTCAACTATTTTTCCTCCTCCTGCCTACCCAGATTTTCGTGTATGCGGGCTGCATTTCAATTCATCCTCAGGCCCCGTCCAGCCGATTTCTGCAGCGTAAATCTGCCCCAACCTAGGCCTAGAACATCTGATCTTGTTCTGGTCCGGGCTTTCTGGTGCTGGGACTTCGCAATTTGGGTTAAAATGGGGGCAACGGTAAAGAGTTCTGCCCCATATCTGAAGGGGGAGGGTCTTGTTTTGAGATGTCCTTATATGTTATAAACGCTTCTCAACCTTGACAAAGGAGAAAATTGAAAATGGCCTTGATCCTTCCTTTCCGCGGCATCAGCTATGATCCCCAAAAAATTGGCGACCTTCACCAAGTGGTTGCCCCCCCCTACGATGTCATTTCCCCCGAGGCTCAGGATGCCTTCTACCGGCGACACCCCCAGAATGTCGTCCGTCTAATTCTGAACAAGGAAACAGCCGAAGATACTCCCCGGGACAACCGGTACACCCGCTCGGCGGCCTCTTATCGCGCCTGGCTTGCGGAGGGAATCCTCGTGCGGGCCCGTGTGCCGAACTTTTATTTTCTGCGAGAGGAGTTCGACTTATCTGTCCGTCACCCGATGGGTGGCGCTTCATCCTCGGGCCGGAAGGCTCGTCGGGGTTTCATTGGCCTCATCCGCCTGGAAGAATTTACAGCCGGGATCGTTTTGCCCCACGAAAAAACCCAGACCAAACCCAAGGCGGACCGGCTGGCCCTGATGGAGGCTTGCCGGGCAAACTTCAGCCAGATTTTCTCGTTGTACTCGGATGAAGAAGGAGCCATGATCCCCATTTACGAAAAAGCCTTCTCGTTGCCGGAAGGTCCATCCTGTGACCTTACGGACGACGACGGGATCCGCCATACTCTCTGGAGGGTCAGCGATCCCCAGATCCTTTCCAGAGTTACGGAGATCATGCAGCCGAAAAAGATTTTCATTGCCGACGGTCATCATCGCTATGAAACTGCCCTCGCTTACCGGGATAGACAGGGGGCCCGCTCCCCCAAAGAAACGGGAAGTGAAACCCAGCATTTCACCATGATGTACTTGGCAGCCATGGAGGACGAAGGCCTGCTGATTCTGCCTACTCACCGCGTCGTCCATAATCTGGAAGGTTTCCAGGCCTCCTCTTTCATGGAACAACTCAGGGCTGACTTTTCCATCGAATCGTTGGCCTTCGACTCTAAGAATGAAGGGGCGGTCAGGGGTCATTTTTTAAATAAACTTGCTTCTCGGTCCGACAAAGGACGCACCCTCGGGATGCTGCTTCAGGGGGCCGATCAATATTTTCTTCTCTCTCTAAAAGATGACCGGGCTTTTAATGAGGCTGCCCCGATGCTTTCCCCCGCCTTGAAGGCCTTAGACGTAAACCTCCTGCATATCCCCATCTTCCAAAAGCTTCTGAGAATCGGCCCCCAAGAATTGGCCGCGGGGAAGAATGTTCTCTATTTAAAAGAACCTCAGGAGGCCATTGAGACAGTGCGATCTGGCAGAGGGCAGATCGCTTTTTTCCTTAACCCCACCAAGGTTACCCAGGTCAGGGACGTGTCCTTAGCCGGGGAGACCATGCCTTCAAAATCTACTTTCTTCTATCCCAAGCTGCTAAGTGGCTTGGTCATAAATCCCCTGCAACCGGATGAAGAAATTATCTTGGAATAACCGCGAGGAAACCCTCGAAGCTCTCTTCGGGGGCCGGCTCAACGTTCTCCAGAAAAAAAGTGGCTACCGGTTCTCCATTGATGCTCTACTCCTGGCCCACTTTGCCAAGCCAAGGCCGTTGGATCGGATTATCGAGCTGGGTACAGGATGCGGGATTATTCCACTGATTTTAACTTATCGCCAAAGAGCCGCGAAGGTCATCGGCGTAGAAATTCAGCCATCCCTTGCCGACCTGGCCCGGAGAAACGTTGCCCTGAATCGACTATCTGCCCGCATCAAGATCAGGGAGAAAGACCTGAAAAACTTAAGAGGGAAGAGCTGGAAGGGAACTTTCGATTTGGTTTTAAGCAATCCGCCCTATCGGAAGGTCGGGTCTGGACGGGTCAACCCCCGGCTGGAGAAAGCCTTGGCCCGTCATGAGATCCAAGCCACCCTGGAAGATGTACTCCTTGCGGCGCACTATCTTTTGAAAGGAAAAGGCCGTCTGATCATGATCTACCCGGCCTCCCGCGCTGCGGACTTGATTCATGAAATGCGCAAGTATCATCTTGAGCCCAAGCGCCTCCAGTTTGTACACTCCCATCTCAAAGACGAAGCGCGCCTTTTGCTGGTGGAAGCCCTGAAGGAAGGCCGCGCCCAGGTCCAGGTTCTCCCGCCCCTTTTTTTGTATGAATCTGCGGGGGAATACACCCCCGAAGCCCAGGAACTTTTCCAGTGAAATCCGAATAGGAGGTCTCTGATATCCCAGCAAAATTCCTTGACAACCTATCTTCCGGGGCCTTAAATTCAGAGATGAAGTAGTGATGAATGAAGGACCAAACTCTTGCTGCTCCCCCTCAGAGACGACAACCCAACTTCTTCTTTCCCCTTTGTCACCATCGGGATGATCCTGGCTAATGGGCTGATTTTCTTCCACCAGATCACGTTAGATTTTGCTGCCAGTCAACACTTCATCTATCAGTGGGGGGCAATTCCTTACCAGATCACCCATGGAGAGGTTCTCCGCGTCACCCCTTCAATTCCCCTTCCCCTGACCATTTTTTCCTCCATGTTCCTCCACGGTGGGTTTTTGCATATCTTCGGGAACATGCTTTATCTTTGGATCTTCGGAAACAACATCGAAGATTCCCTCGGACATTTCCGTTTCTTCCTCTTCTATTTGATGTGTGGTCTCTTTGCCGGTGTGGCCCAGATCGTCACCGGCCCGGACTCCCCCGTCCCCATGATTGGCGCCAGCGGAGCCATCGCCGGCGTTTTGGGTGCCTACCTGATCCTCTTCCCGGGCGCCCGGATTCTTACCCTGGTCTTCATTATCATTTTCGTGAAGGTGATCCGCATACCTGCCCTGATTGTCTTGGGATTCTGGTTCTTCATTCAACTCCTCGGCGTGGGAGGAGGGGCAGACACAAATGTCGCCTTTTTGGCCCACATTGGCGGCTTTATCGCCGGCTTGATTCTGGTCAAAATCTTTCAACCGCCGGCGTCGAGGCGAAGAAGGTGAGGGGCGTAATTTCTTTTCGCCACTGAGAACTCACAGGCTTCGAAAATGGCATATCTTACCCTCATCCATGAAATCAGGGGGTGGTCCATTGGGGTTAAAATTCTATATCTCTGTGCCACTGACGCGCAAAATCTTAAAATTTTGTTAAGCAAAATTGGTTTGGAAACCAGCCTCTGAAATCCCCCCCAACCCCCCTTTCTCTAAAGGGGGGCAGGGGGATTTCTGGGATTGGGCTTGGCTTGAAGCAAAAATTATTCTTTTGGTTGCGGCTATGTCGCGCTGTTAACTCTGTGGCTAAAAATCATTGAAACAGGGTCGAGATGAAAGGCGACGTGATCTATGGATTCAACCCGGTGCTCGAAGCCTTGAAGGCTGAGCGACAAATACTGAATAAAGTTCTCATAGCCGGGGGAAAACAGGGCGCAAGCACTCGAGTCTTAAGGCAACTGGCCCGCGAAAAGGGAGTGCCCATCCAGGTCCGGCCAAAGGAAGTCCTGAGCAAGCTGGCCAAGACCGAACATCACCAGGGAGTCATCGGTCTTCCGGGTGATTCCCTTTACGCTTCCTTTGAAGATCTGTTGCGATCGGTCCGATCGGCCCAAGGCTATGCTTTGGTCCTCATACTGGATGGCATCGAAGACCCGCAAAACCTTGGCTCGCTCGTACGCACGGCTGAGGCCTGCGGCGCTCTGGGAGTCATCATTCCCAAGGATCGGGCCGTGGGAATAACGCCTGCTGTAGTCAAAGTCTCCGCAGGTGCTATTGCGCACATTCCAGTGATTCGGGTCACCAACCTGGCCACCACCCTGGAGGAATTAAAAAAAGAAGGGTTATGGATCGTGGGCGCGGATTCCCGGGGAGAAAAGAATCTTTATGAAATGAAATTTGACATGAACGTGGGGCTGGTCATAGGAAGCGAGGGCAAAGGAATCCGTCCCTTGGTTTTGAAGAAATGCGACTATAGAATATCCATTCCAATGAGAGGGAAAATCTCGTCCTTGAACGCCGCCATCGCCGGGGCCGTCATCCTCTTCGAAATCCTCCGCCAGAATCTAACTAGTTCTCATCCGGAAACTCCCTCTCCCCTGGCGGGAGAGGGGTGGGGTGAGGGGGATGAAAACAGAAAGTCTTGAAATTCCGGGCCATAATCACCCCCACCCTCGCCCTCCCCCATCGAGGGGGAGGAGAAGAGACGGATTTCCGGATGGAAATTAACTAAAGACAGCGTCAGTGTCAGTGACAATATCAGACAGAAAAAATAACAACACCATTGACCTTGAGCACTGACCCGGTCTTTCATTGCTTTACGCCAGAAGGATTATATTTGGTCAGGAAAATGTCCAATAGGCCGGCGCTGGTGTTACCGTTCAGGTCCCCGAAAGTCGATCCGGTGATGTAGATATTCGTGGAGCTATCCAGGGCTATGCCGCGTCCAACGTCGTTACCGGTGGTTCCGAATTGTTGGGTCCCTCTCCAGGAAAGCGGAGGGGGTGGCGAAGGGGTCCCCCCTCCACCATCCCCTTCTCCACCACAGCCTGTAAGGGAAGAAAGGAGAAGAAATGCCCAGGCGAGAGATAAGCATGATCCTAAATTTCTTATAGACATAAACCCTCCTCTTAGACAAAGCGAGTTTGGGGACAAGAAGAATACTTGAACGGAATAAACCGTCGCTCCCTTTCTGGCGAATAACCTGGAAGCCTAAATTTAATAACACTTTCTCCATTGTCTTGAAACCGACAATAGGTAAGCGAGTCATCCCCCCATCTCAATTTGCTGAAGTCCCACAAAATGAGGAAGGTCTTCGACTTCCCCCTTTATTTCTTCGAGGCACAACTCGATAACTTCCTTAAAGTTCCGCTGGAGTTCATCCAGTGTAGCTGCTTGAGTGTGTGCTCCCGGAATGCCCGGCACAATTCCAACATAGAGTTTTGTTTCTGGGTCCCATTCTACATAGGCCGTAAAGGTTTTCATTATTCACCGCCATCTTTCCGATTTCAAAATACAGCAGTGTTTCTGGAATGTCAAATAAAGCATACTCATTGCTAGCCCTGTCGAAGGCCATTCAATAAGTCAACCTAGTCAACAACGTCCCGTCCGCCCAATCCCGTCCGCCCAAA
>Ga0315295_10003001_pt1 | contig 14338 bp, 10 predicted proteins | sample YL17G14_0_MG_FD_204453 | JGI IMG/M metagenome (GOLD analysis project Ga0315295, IMG submission 204453) | Sediment microbial communities from Yellowstone Lake, YNP, Wyoming, USA - YL17G14_0 | ecosystem: Environmental > Aquatic > Freshwater > Lake > Sediment | place: USA: Wyoming | collected...
TATCATTTCCCATTCAAAGCTTAACAATACGATCATCACATGTACTAGGTGTCACCGTCTGATCACCTACCGCCAGGAGGTTGCCCGACAAAAAAGGCGCGCTTACCAGGCAGAGACCTATTGGGCTAAACCGGTACCAGATTGGGGGGATACCGCCGCGCGCCTGTTAATCGTTGGATTGGCACCCGGAGCTCATGGCGCCAACCGGACAGGGCGTATGTTCACGGGCGATAAGTCCGGGGAATTTCTCTACCCTGCTCTATATCGAGCAGGCTTTGCTAACCAAGCAGAAGGGCGCACCCCAAACGACGGCTTGATTTTGGTGGATACGTATATGACCAACGTCGTCCATTGTGCGCCGCCTGGCAATAAACCTTCAACCCAGGAATTGGACAACTGCCGTTCCTACCTGGTAAGTGAAATAGAAATATTACCAGATTTACAGGTGATATTAGCTTTAGGAAAACTGGCTTTCGACAGCATCCTGATAGCGCTCAAGGAATGTTCCAGAACAGCTAAAACCCAGCCCCCCAACTCCCGCCCGTATTTTGCACATGGAGCTCAATATACAATTGAGCCATACACTTTGTTGGCTTGCTACCACCCCAGCCAGCGTAACACGAACACCGGCTTGTTAACCATCCCTATGATCGACACGGTCTTACAGCTGGTGCGTCGACAGCTTACCTAATAAAAGGGAATTTATTCTAGTGGAATAATAATCCACATCAAGAAATATACGAGCAAGCCAGGAATCCCTCCAGGGATGAGGGAAATCAAGAACGCTACCCGAAACCATACGGCGCTGATCCCGAAAAAATCACCCAAGCCGCCACAAATCCCTGCTATCATCCGGTTATGGCGTGAACGACGCAATGGCTTACCAGTACTCATGGCAAATCACCTCCTGGTTTGATGAACCAGATTAGATTTCACATATTTCTACGTAAAATATCCCGGAAAGTTGCAAAAGGACTAAACGTCCCAATGAAAATCGATTCGCTTCTCTTTGTATATGCATAAAAGAGATGGGGATTCACAGCAAATTAAAAATCAGTTGAAATTATAGACCCAATGCTTTATACAGGCGCTTTATATCGGCATGTTTTGCCAGCAATTGTTCAAACTGCTGTAACTTGGCTGCCTGCCCCAGGTGTGTCTTCCCAAATATGCTGTCAATTTTCTCAATGGTTTCCATCGTAGTGCCGCGTACCAGGAGGACTGGTACACCAGATTGGTCCGCTTGTCTGACAATTAAGGAACTGGGCTGTAAATTGCCAGTTAATATCAAGCAGGTTGTGGAGGTTTCCAATGCGGCTAATTGAATTTCGGTGCGATCACCGCCGGTTATCACAGCTTTGTTTTTCTGCCGGCGGAAGTGGCTCAGGGCTGCCTCGGCTGTCATCGCGCCTACAGTAATATTTTCTACAACCCCTTCGGGATTGACCGTGTTCGTCAACACTTCTGCCCCCAAGACATCAATTAATTCCTGAACGGTGAGGGCCGCCAGGCTGCGCACTTCTGGCAATACGCCGAATACAGGAATACCCTGCTTTTCCAGGTAAGGCACCGCCATCTCGGTCACAAAGGACATAGCTTCCTCAGGCACCCGGTTGATAATTACGCCACCCAGAGCCTGCCCAAGCCGCGCTTTAGAAGCCAAAACATCATCAAGTAAGCGCACCTCATCGGAATACTTCAGGATAAGCAAAACCACTGATCCCAGTGTTGTAGCCACGAGGGGAGTCGGTAAGCCCATTACATAACCCTCACGCAGGCTAGCGCCACCCTCGAGCAATAGGATATCACAACCGGCGATAGTCTCCTCACAGATGTTCTTGACCTTCTCTAACAGGTTGGTTTCGCCCTGACCGCTCAGGTATTTCCGCAGTACGTCGGAAGTAACTACCACGGGGGAAAGTTCCCATGGCTTGCCGGTCAAATCCAACACCTCTTTTACGAAAGCTGTATCCTCATCAGCCAGCTTGCCCTCCACCCGCCAGGGCTGCAGGCTGAGGGGCTTGACGTATTTCACACAGTAACCATCGCTCTTTAAACGTTTTCCCACTGCAAGGCACGCAGCAGTTTTTCCTGAATAGGGTTCGATAGAGGTAACGTATAACGATTTCATGGCAGTTCTCCTAGTAGTTTTATTTAAATTCCTTACTCTCACTTTGTGGTTGTGTCTTTTTTAAGCACCAGGCGCATATCAATACAATAAGCGCCCTGGCCTTCAGGATAAACCATCACGGGGTTAATATCAAGCTCAACGATCTCTGGAAATTCCTGGACAAGTTGTCCAACCCGTAACAAGATATCAATAATAGCCGCTTTGTCAACGGGCGGTTGTCCGCGGACTCCATCTAATAGGGCATGAGCGCGGATTTCTCGCAACATCTCTTCTGCCTCTATGCGTGAGAATGGCGCAATTCTGAAGGTAACATCCTTAATGGTTTCAACATAGATACCGCCTAATCCAAATGTCACCAGTGGGCCAAATTGCGGGTCACGGTTCATACCTACCAGGATTTCCAACCCACCTGGCGGAGTCATTTCCTGGACCAGGCAGCCCCAAAGGCGTGCATCGGGCAGGTAGCGCTGAGCCCGGTATGTCATCAATTCATACGCATCGCGCACCTCACCTGCGTTGCGCAATCCGACCTTCACACCACCCACATCCGTCTTGTGGAGGATATCAGGTGAGGCAATTTTCAAAACTATCGGATACCCAATCTTAGCCGCAATGTCCGCCGCTTCATCCGGGGTCTTGGCCAAATCTGATTTAGGGATACGCAACCCATATGCGTTCTGGATTTCGCGAGCTTCAAAATCTCCAATGGTTACCCGGCCTTCTTTGCGCACACGATCAAAGACTACCCGCACAGCTTTATTATCTACTTTAAAAGTTACAAACTCTGGCTGTGGACGCTGCAGGATTTGGCGATAGTCGGCCACAGCACGGAAAGCCAGCGCTGCCCGTTCTGGAAAGTCGTAATTAGGAACGCCTTTCTTGCGTAAGATTTCGATGCCGGGTTTGACGCGTGCCTGGCCCATGAAGCAACCCAAGACAGGTTTATCAATCTTGCCTGCCAGATCACCTACCTCTTTAGCGATATTTTCGATGTCTGTCATCGCTTGGGGGGTTAACAATACGATCAATCCATCCACATTCGGATCATTTGCCACTAATTCCATCGCCCGTTTATAGCGGTCGCTACGAGCATCCCCCAAAACATCCACCGGGTTAAGAGCACTGGCGGCTGGAGGCAGGAATTCCTGCAAGGTGCGGATAGTCTCAGGTAGTAAGTGTGCCAGGGTCATCCCAGAACGTTCCAGGGCATCTGTCGCCAGGATACCAGGACCACCCGCATTGGTGATCACGGCGATCCTTTCGCCTTTGAGCAGAGGTTGGTATCCCAAAGCCATGGCGATATCGAACAAGTCTTGCATCGATTCGGCTCTCAATACGCCCGCCTGACGGAAACCAGCTTTATACGCCTGTTCAGAACCAGCCAAAGAACCGGTGTGTGAAGAAACTGCTCTGGAGCCGGACTGTGTTACACCCGATTTGACCGCCACGACAGGTTTTTTACGGGTGACTTCGCGCGCCACGCGGATAAATTCCTGCCCATTGGGAAGTCCTTCACAATAGATCAAAATCACGTTGCTTTCTGGATCATCCACCCAGAACTTCAAAAGCTCAATTTCATCTACATCTGCCTTATTTCCCAGGCTAGCAAATTTTGAAAGGCCAAAGCGACCCCCCAATGCAATATCAAGCACGGCAGTTCCCAGTGCGCCAGATTGGGACATGAAGGCCATTGGGCCTGCCGGAGGGGTGCCAGCTGAGAATGAAGCATTCATCGGTGTGATCGTATCAATCACACCCAGAACGTTTGGACCAATCAGCCTGATATTGTATTCCTTAGCGATCTTGATCAATTCCTGTTCTCGCTCCATGCCCTCCGCTCCGGCTTCGCGGAAGCCTGCGGTAATAATAACTACTGCATGGATACCTTTTTGTCCGCATTGTTTCAAAGCATCAGCCACGAAGCCAGCAGGGATAACAACAACCGCCAGGTCAATTTCTCCGGGGACATCCAGTACAGAAGTATATACCTTCTGTCCTAATATTTCTTCGGCCTTGGGGTTGATGGGATATATCTTTCCCCGGTTGACATACCCACTTTCCACCAGATTTTGCACAACAGTATAGCCAAGCTTAGTGGGATCGGTTGAAGCACCAATTACAGCAACTGATCTTGGTTTGAAGAAGGCATTTAACATCTCTTTACTTTTTTTACTCCTTACCATTAGACTATGATTTCTATTCCAACTCTATTTTACCGCTATTTGCCAGGATTGACTTGTGACATTTATCGCAAATTAGATGATTAAATACACCTGATTAGCTGGATCATCATAAAATGTCACATCCAGCATACATATGTAATCCGTTATATAATGGATGGATAAGCAATTCATCGGGTCATAGGGATAACATGCCGAAATATAGAATACCAAAACCACACATCCCATCACCGTTGCTTGGCTCAGAAGCACACACCTGGGCAAACTTCACCGTTACTATGCGCCTGCCAGAGATCGGCAGGCGTGTACTGGTAGAAAACGCATATCACCCTAGCGTGGTTGAAAAGCTAGACAGCTTGCTCCAAGAAATTCCTTATAGGCCTATTCGTGGGATTGAGGATGCTTCCGCTGCTGACATCAATTCCTGGCATCTTTACTGTGCACCACACCTGGGTTACAACTGGTTGGATGTCTCCTGGTTCTTTGCAGAAACCTACTTCTATCGTCGCATCCTGGAAGCCACTGGGTACTTTCAGTCCGGTCCCTATGCGCATGCTGACCCTTACGCTTACCAGAAACAACAGGGTTTGGTCACCACGTTGGGAGATATTCAAATCTTAAGTTCTCTGTTGGGCGAAATGCTTCAAAAAAACGATACGCAAGATAGAAAAGCAATCAGAGATGGTTTTATCCGCATGTTACACCTGTGCTTATGGGGAAATTCGCTCGATCTAAGCCTGTGGCCTGTTAAATCCACCTCCTCAGACCATCGATCCAATCTGTGCGGCGAGGATGGGAAAAAGGAGTATATCCTGGTCGAAGATACAGATGCACTTCTGGATCATATCTTTCGCCATGAGAGACCTCTTGAAAGGATTGACCTTATCCTGGACAATGCCGGTTTTGAATTGGTATGTGATCTGGCATTGGTGGATTTCCTGCTAGGAAACGGCCTGACGGCTCAGGTTTACCTCCATCCCAAGAGTCATCCTACTTTTGTGTCCGACGCCATGCGTGAAGATGTCGACAATGCAATCTCTTTCCTTGAAAGCAATCCGAGTGCTGAGGTTCAAGTTTTTGGCAATAGACTGCGCGGCTATTTGAAAAAACCTTGTATACATTTACGGGAAGATTTTTTCTGGACCTCGCCTCTTTTGGGGTGGGAAATGCCAGAAGACTTATACCAGGAGCTGGCGCACTCTGATCTAATCATCAGCAAAGGAGATGCAAACTATCGGCGCTGGCTCGGCGACCGCCACTGGCCGTTCACAACCCCATTTGCTGACATCATGGCTTACATCCCTGCGCCCTTCCTGGCCCTGCGGACACTTAAAGCCCAGGTGGCTTCTGGGTTAAAGCCAGAGCAAATCATTGAATTGGACGCTAAAGACCCCGATTGGATGACCAACGGGCGTTGGGGGATCATACAGTTCACCATTTAATTTTGAGGTCTACGCGGATGATCGACCCATAAACCACGCCCGAAAGTACCCATTGAGACAGAAAACAACTTGAATGGATATACCTCATCTCTGTTGTTGAAGGGATTATACAGGCGCACCCAACCATTATTCCCCACCGGGATAACATCTTCCACCACCACCCAGTGGCGGATGTTTCCTAGAGGATGCAACCTGCCATTACTTTTAATACCCACCCCGGCAATCATCATTTTTCCGTTGTGTAGTTTCTCCCTCAGTCGCTTGGGAGAGATCAACAATAGCATTTCATCGCGATCCTTGTAATTAATTTCAGCATTCGGTAGGTTAAAAATGGCCAGCATTGACCTAAGGTCAAGCATGCTGGTGCCTTCGCCAGGATCCTCAAGGATTCTCTTGGCCCGCGGGTAAACGATTTTCCACTTTTTCAGAGATGGAATTACATTTTGGCCGCCCAGCGTGGCGACACAGAATTCACCGCATAGGTTGAAATGCCTTAAACTATGACCAACCACCGCTACAAGGTTTATATACTGCGCGGCTGAGTATCCCGCCTTGATGGCATCCTTGATCTCCTGGTCATCGGGAACACGCATCAATGGAACAAGAAGGTCAAAAACCTTCTCCGTGTTCCGCTCAATATCCGGGTCATTGGCCGGGGTTGGCAGGATATATTCGTCCAGCAGGGCGGCTTTGTACCAGCCTTTCATATCCTTGTTGAATTTTTGCACCTGTACTTCGTACCAAGTTTTATAGGCTTCCTTCTTGTTTAGCTTGACGTGGCCAGTCCATTTGATAATCTCATTCGTCTTGATCCATCCGACCAATTCGGATTTCTCGGAGGCCAGGCGGAACACCCTTTCAGTCTTGAGCGACCACATATTCTTGCCCCCTTTTAAAATCGTCAGCCATTCATCAATGGTGGCCTCATCCTGCCTGCCTCCATCTTTGATTTCCAGCAACCAACCATCCCATGCTTGTTGGTTATCCATAATGGATTGTTTTATAGCCTCAATAATCCCTTGCTGCTGGTTAGGAAGCAGGATGTTCCAGTAGCCGTTCGGGATCCAGGGTGGTTTACCATCCGTCGTTATCCAGTTCACCAAATCAGCCGCTTTTACCCAGCCGGGAAGCGAGGGTATCTCCGGCTGACCGGACTCTCCCGCCAGCAGTGGAAATATTTCCGGTGCCATGCCTTCTAATATTAATATCGCCGACCGGGGGACGTAACCCGAGGCCGAGCCCAGCGGTCGGACACACAGCCAGTCTCCATCCTCACTCAGCACTTTGACAGTGACATTGGGAGCGATGGTGTCAACCACTTCTTCATTGCCATCTGGTCCTGCATGCATATCGACTTCAACCTTAGTTTTACCGATGGTGGCTAACATAGAACCCTTCGTTTTTAATTCAACCCCACCCTCTTATTAAACTCCACGATCAACGCATCAATCTCAGGAATTTGTTCCTGGAACGAAGTCCAATAGTCCGGGTCATACCACTGCGCCATGATCTCTTCATAAGTCTTGCCCTGCTGCTCGACCCAGGTGAAGTATTTCAAGTTGTGCACCCGCCGGCGGTCGGTATGTGTCAGCTCCTGAAGATTATCGGTCATAAGCCCCAATAGATAGCGGGCGTAATGAGCAGCAGCATCCAATTCGGTATATTCCCCAAAATCAGCTCGCATCTCAGCCAGCCGGCTTTGGTAAAGCTCCATCGAGTCGGTCAGGACGGTCAGAACAACATCATGCTCGCCAAGCTCGTAATACTTGGCGAATTTTATGGACATGACCATATTGGCGATACCCGAAAAGCCCAGCAAATCCAGTTTGCTCACTAAAGACTGAGGCACCCCCTGCCCGGTGAGATACGCTTGACCAGCCGGCTCGTTAAATAGCCGGGCGATATTGACTACAGCGTTATCATCGATCGCAAACAGGACATCGGTATTCTTGACATTGTGAATCCAGGGCACGTGCTTATCGCCAATCCCCTCGATGCGATGAGCGCCAAATCCATTCTCGATCAGGGTCGGGCATTGTAGAGCCTCGCCTGCTCCGATCTTACTGGCAGGGAAAACCTGTTTCAGATAATCGCCGCAGCCAATCGTACCGGCAGACCCTGTGGTCAGCACCACGCCCCGGTAAGCATCCCGGGGACCCAGCTCCTTCTTCAACACCTCTTCCATGGCATGGCCAGTAACGTCGTAATGCCACAGGTAATTGCCAAACTCCTCAAACTGATTGAAGACAAAGATGTTCTGGCGGGTCTTGCGCAGCTCCCAGACCTTGTCAAAGATTTCTTTGACATTGCTCTCGCTGCCCGGGGTAGCGATGACTTCCCCAGCCACGTTCGAGAGCCATTCAAAACGCTCGCGACTCATTCCCTCTGGCAAGATAGCAATGGATTCGCAACCCAGCAGGTGGGCATCATATGCACCGCCGCGACAGAAATTGCCGGTTGAAGGCCAGACCGCTTTGTCTGTGGTGGGATCAAATTGCCCGGTGACCAGACGCGGTACAAGGCAACCAAAGGTCGCACCGACCTTATGCGCGCCGGTTGGAAACCATTTGCCAACCAGGGCAATAATGCGGGCATCCGTACCAGTCAGTCTCTTGGGGAACTCGATGTAGTTAATCCCGCCAAACCCACCGCCCTTGGGGGTCGGCTCATTTTTCCAAGAAATGCGAAATAAGTTGGGTGAAAGGACATCCCATAATCCAATTTTCGCCAGTTCTTGCTTGATTTTCGCCGGAACTAGTTCAGGGTTTTTCAATTGGGCAAATGTTGGGATAATGATATTTTTCTCACGCGCCCGTTTAACCGCGTGGGCCAATTGCGTGGGTGAAACAGTCAAATCAATCATGGTAACAGATACTCCTTTTGTTATTCTTTCTAATGCAGTAAATATTATACTTTATTCATCTTTGGGCGCTTCCCTTACGATATAGAGCGGGCGGCCTTTCGCCTCATCATAGAGACGTCCGATGTACTCGCCCAGAATTCCCAGGGAGATCAATTGCACACCCCCCAGGAGCAACACGGCAATTAATGTAGTCGCCTGCCCCAAAAAAGCTTGCCAGCCTACCAGCCGCAATATAACTACAACCGGTATGGCCAGGATGCTGATACCGGCTGAAATAAAGCCTAAATAGGTTGATATTTGCAGTGGCAGGTAGGAATAACCTGTAATGGCATCACTGGCAAATCTGAACATCTTCTTTAGTGGGTACTTGGTCTCACCAGCAAAACGAGCAGCGCGGCGATAGCTCACCCCAGTCTGTTTAAACCCGACCCAAACCGACATACCGCGGATGAAGCGGTGGCGCTCCCGCATATGCTTAAGGACATCCACAACCTTGCTATCTAGCAGACGGAAGTCACCCGTATCCACCGGGATATTGACATTGGTGATGCGGTTAATCAGCCGATAAAAAAGTTTAGCTGTAACTTCTTTAAACCAGGTTTCACCTTCACGCTCGGAACGTATCGCATAGACGACTTCATACCCTTCCCGCCATTTTGCAATCAGATCCAGGACAACTTCTGGAGGGTCCTGCAGGTCGGTATCCATAATGACAACTGCCTGGCCGCGGCAATAATCCAGTCCCGCCGTGACTGCCAATTGGTGGCCGAAATTGCGGGCAAAGATTACCGGGCGAATATGAGCATCCTGCTTTGCTAGTTCTCGCATCAAATCGGTGGAGCCGTCCACACTACCGTCGTCTACCAGCACCAGTTCCCAAGTTTCGCCAGTGGAATTCATTACCTCTCGCACTCGGCGGTAGAATTCGGGAAGCGATTCGATTTCATTATAAACAGGGGCAATTATGGAATACTGTGGAGATGTCATAGTTGGAGATGTCATAGTTTGAAATCAGAGATATGAGCTTTTACTGCTTCTAATGTAGGTTCAATCACGGGTGCTTCATGCACAGCTTGCATGGCAGCCTTAATATCCTTCAACCCGCTGCCGGTGTTGAGCACCAGGACAGCATCATCGGGTTTTATTTGTCCATTCTTTACTGCTTTGACCAACCCGGCAAAAGCCGCCGCGCCGGCCGGCTCGGCAAAGATTCCCACCCGGCCCAATTCAGCAATAGCAGCCAGGATATCAGCATCACTCACTATGATAAATGTACCACCTGTCTGCGTTGCAGCTCGCAAAGCGCGCACCCCATCGCGCGGCAAATCAACCGAGATGCTATCTGCAATAGTTTTCGCAGATACAGGTGTAATTATTTCTGTAGCAGCGAAATAGGCATTGGCAACCGCTGCTGACCCTTCTGATTGGACACCGAAAATGCGAGGTAATGTATCCAAAAGGTCGAGAGACTTTAAGTCCTTAAAACCTTTATGTACTCCAGAAATGATATTACCATCACCGACAGGGATAAAGATAGATAGATTTATGTTACGCAACCGTTCTAAGTCATGGGGATAGAGGTTTTCCCACCATTCCCAGATCTCTAATGCGGCAGTTTTCTTGCCCTCCGCTGTAAAAGGATTATAGCCAGTATTCCGGCAGTACCAACCAAATTCATGAGAAGCCTGAATAGTAAGGTCAAATGCATCATCATAGCTACCATCTACCAACAGGACTTTGGCGCCATAAATTAACAATTGAGCGATTTTAGCTGGTGGAGCAGTGCACGGCGCAAAAATAACCGTCTTCTGCCCAATTGCTGCTGCCATCCCAGCCAGAGCAGCGCCGGCATTGCCTGTAGAGGCCGTTACAACTACCTCAGCCCCAATCTCCCGCGCCCGCGCGATCACAACAGAACTTGCCCGGTCTTTGAAAGAAGCTGATGGATTGCGGCTTTCATCTTTTACCCACAAATTCCGCAAGCCAAGCTGCTCCGCCAACCGGTAGACAGAGAAAACCGGTGTCCAGCCAGCTGCTCGAAACGGGGTCATCTTCCCACCAGGATCATCTACAGGTAATAGGGGTAAATATCGCCATAATGAAGCCTCATTTCGCAAAATGAAACTATCAATTTTTTTCCGGCGTAAACCCTCAAAATCCAGGATCACATCCAGGTTACCGCCGTCTTTAGGGCAGGTGTAAGTCACTTGCTCAGGTGTATATTCTGTCCCACATAACGAACAAAGATAACCAACGAATTTCCTATCTGACATGTCCTACAACCCTCTTTCACCACGGATATAGGGATTTCCAAGTGCTGCTGGCGCGCCCAATCGTTTGCGGATCGCTTCGCGCGAGCCGATAACCAAAACAATGATCGTGAACGCATACGGAAGCATTTCAAGGAAGAAACCCCAATAGGGGTTGTAATAGAATGGATTACGCATCCCCATAAGAGACATCGGACCCTGAATATCCAGGATGAGACGGCGCAGCGCCCCAAAAGTATACGCGCCGAAAGCAGCCCGCAGGGGATCCCATTGAGCAAAAATCACCAAACCAACCGCGATCCAGCCCTGACCGGCGGTCGTCATTTCGCTAAACCAACCTGGAGATACCGCCAGGCTGATCGTTGCGCCTGCCAAACCGGCCAATAAACCACCAACAAAAACATAGAAATACCGTAAACCATATACGCTGACACCCAAAGTATCCGCTGCAGCCGGATGTTCTCCAACAGCGCGCAGATGTAAACCAGGTCGGGTGTAATAAATATAATACCAAACTATCGGGATCAACAGATAGCCCAGGTAAACCATCACACTTTGATTGTTGAAGAATATTGGCCCAAGAATAGGGATTTGGGAAAGAAGCGGAACCGTGTATACAGGCAACAAAGGGACAGTCCCAGCCTTATTCAAGCTTTCCCCCAAAACCAGGCTCACCCCGGTGCCAAGGAAAGTCAACGCCAACCCGCTGACCACCTGGTCGGCTTGTAACTGAATCGTGATAAAGGCATGAACCTGGCTGAGTAAACCTGCCGAAAACATAGCTACCAATAATCCTAACCATGGGTTACCGGTTGACACAACAATACTGTAGGCGCTCATAGCCCCAACCAACATCATCCCCTCGACACCCAGGTTAAGAACTCCAGAGCGTTCTGTCAGAATCTCGCCAATTGTCGCAAACAATAAGACCGTGCCGGTGGCGACACCTGCTTGTAAAATAACGATCCAATCCATCGGCTAGACCTCCTTGGAAGAAGTTTGATCTGACCGCCGCACGACCCGTATCCGGTAGCGCAACAAGAAATCGCTGGCAATTAAACATACCAGAATAACACCTTGAATTAATTTCGGGACACCCGAGGGCTGAATCTCCCGGCCAGCTAGGATCAAGGCCCCGAACAGGATCGAGACCAGGATAATCGCCCAAGGATTTAACTTTGCCAGCCAGGCCACGATGATCCCCGTAAAACCATAACCAGGAGAAATACTCATTTGCAGCCGGTGGACGACGCCGGTAATCTCCGACATTCCCGCAAAGCCGGCTAAAGCTCCGGATAACATCATTACAAAAACTATATTCTTAGCAATATTGATCCCTGCATAGCGAGCAGCTTGCGGGTTATCTCCAATCAGCCGGATTTCATACCCCCAACGGCTTCGATATAAAATAAACCAGATCACTATCGCTGCCAGGACCCCAAACAATAATCCTAGGTGGGTTGTTAACCCCCGGAAAACTGGGATTCCCTTCGCATAATCAGCCAGGCGGGGTAACCAGGCGCTTTTCGGAAATACGCGGCTCATTTGAAAACCACCCTCAGTCCAAACCGCGTAGATAAAGAAGTTGTTCCAGGCGACGGCAATGTAATTCATCATTAACGTGGATATAATTTCGTTGACGTTATACTTTGCTTTTAACAGGCCTGGGATCAACCCCCACAAAGCCCCTGCCAGGATTCCAGCCAGCATCATCGCCGGGATAAATATCCAGGGAGAAGTATTCGCCGGTAACAGGGGTGTCAGAACTACTGCGCTGGCTCCAAACGCCCCTAAATAAAATTGCCCCTCTGCGCCGATGTTCCACAACCGGGCTCGAAACGCGATTGCACAAGCCAGACTAACCAGAATCAGGGGTGTGGCCTTGACAATCGTATCCGAAAGGACACCCAGGCTACCGAAAGAGGCTTCGGCAATATGAAGGTATGATGCGAGCGGGTTCCCCCCAGCAAACGCAATGACGACACCGCCGATAGCCAGGGCAACCACAATCGCGCCCAACGATACCGCGAAGGGGTACCAACGCGGGGGTTCTACCAGACGAGGTTCGATCCTAATGTTAAAAGGAAAACTCCGCGCCGATCCAGGTGATGCCGATGGAGGTATCGGATGATTCCCATCTGTAGAGATCATAGCCTCAGACATGCTGTGTTTCTCCTGATTATTGAATTTGGGATAATGGTGTTCCCGTCATCATCAAACCTATCGTTTGAACATCAATTTCCCCCTCATGAGTACCAACTAGTTCCCCCATGATTTTACCTTCATAAATTACATAGACGCGATCACTGAGCGCCAGCAATTCTTCCAGTTCTTCAGAAATCAATAAAATCGCGCCGCCTGCTTCCCGTTGAGTTAACAGGAGACGGTGAACTCCCTCGATCGCCCCGACATCCAACCCGCGAGTTGGTTGAACAGCCAGAAGCAAAACTGGATTACCAGATATTTCGCGAGCTAAGATGACGCGCTGCAAGTTTCCGCCTGAAAGTAGACGCGCTGGCACTTCTACGGTCGGCGCGATAATATCGTAAGAATTCTTTAACTCATTCGCAAAACGAGTAGCCTGGATCATATCCAGTATCCATCCGCGTGAAATTGGCGGTTTGCGGTATTGTTTCATGATCACATTGTCGGTAATACTTAGGTTCGGCGCGCTGCCAATGCGGGTGCGATCCGCGGGGATATATGCCAGCCCCTTTTCAATCCCAGAACTTACCGGGCAATTGCTGACCTGAATCCCATTGAGAATCACCCGGCCACGGTCGCAGCATCGCAACCCAGCAATTACATCGGATAACTCGTTCTGGCCGTTTCCTGCCACACCTGCCAAACCCACAACCTCTCCCGCACGAACATGAAGCGAGACACCACGCAAGGCCGGAAAACCTTTATCATTCTGAGCATATAGATCCTCCACCGAGAGGACAATCTCACCAGGTTCTTGAGGTTTCTTATCCACTTGAAAGATCACATCGCGGCCTACCATCAGACGGGCGAGTTCCACACGGGTTATTTGTTTTGCATCCAAACCCGTGGCTGTTACTTTACCCTTGCTCAAAACAGTGACCCGATCTGAAATTTCCATCACTTCATGGAGTTTATGACTGATGAAGATGATAGACTTACCTTCAGCAACCATCGCTCGCAGGGTCAAGAACAGGGCATCAATTTCCTGTGGTGCTAAGACGGCGGTTGGCTCATCCATAATAAGAATTTGAGCACCTCGATAAAGCATTTTGAGGATTTCAACCCGCTGCTGTTCACCCACCGAGAGCTGCCAGACCTTGGCGCGTGGATCCACTTTAAGTCCAAATTGATTGCTCAAATTCGCGACGATCCGGTCATATTTCGGAAGGCGCATGATAATTTGAGGTTGATCCAGTCCTAGCAAGATGTTTTCGGTTACTGTCTGTGAGGGAACTAACATAAAATGT
>Ga0315295_10003002_pt1 | contig 14335 bp, 13 predicted proteins | sample YL17G14_0_MG_FD_204453 | JGI IMG/M metagenome (GOLD analysis project Ga0315295, IMG submission 204453) | Sediment microbial communities from Yellowstone Lake, YNP, Wyoming, USA - YL17G14_0 | ecosystem: Environmental > Aquatic > Freshwater > Lake > Sediment | place: USA: Wyoming | collected...
TGGTCGTTTCAACAAAATGGTCGGTTCGAGCCAATTGCCAACAATCGCCTTAATCGGCCATTTTACCTTCCTGCGCTGCTGCCTTTTCCTCTACCTCGTCATACACACGGACATAATCGACCACAAAGTAGTCAGGAAGATTTGCCTTGGTTATGTCGCCGCCCCACTTTCCAATTTCCTCGGTAAGTTTTGCATACTGCGGCACCTGCGAAACTCCTCCTGCGCTCGTTCGCCACACCTCTTTGCCGTCAACATAGAAGACGTATTCATCCGGCTTCCAGTGCAGACCAAATGTATGAAACCCCTCGCTCAGCCCAGGTATTGTGCTCTCCTTTCCTGCGTGCTTGTGCTCTTTTCCGTAGCCGTCCCAGTGCAGGTTCTGCGTTATTTTGTCTTCCAGCCACGGCTTTTCCATAATGTCTATCTCTGTGCCGTCTTTGCCTTCGTTACCTATCTTGTTCACGCTTCCTATGTGCAGCCAGAACGCAGGCCAGTGCCCTTGCTGCTTCGGGAACTTGCCCCGACACACCCAATACCCGAACCTGTGCTCGAATTTGCCTTTAGTCCGCACAGCCCCGCTGGTGAACATCTCACCATCTTTCTTTGTGCGAAGCAGCAGATTGCCCTTCCCATCTAAATAAGCATCTCCTTTCACCCACCAGCCATCCCGCCGCTTCCAGTCGCCCATTATCTCCCACTTGCTCTCATCGAGCTTTTTGCCACCAAACTCATCACACCATACTAATTTCCACCTTTTCCCCTCCGCGATTGGCGGCATATATTTCTCCATCTTGTCAGATTTATTTGCCTCCGCGCTTGCCTTCCGTGTCGGCATCAAATTTATAACTGCACATGCCACCGCGCACAAAACTGCCAACCTCACCATACAGCACAATTGATGTCTCATATGCCTTTCTCCTTGCAAACCGTTTCTTTCCAGCTACTCCGCCGAGTTGCTCTTATACCGGAGATGACTGTAACTGCTAACATAGCCACAAACATTATCGCAGTCACCCAGTGTCCCCATATAGCGGTCGGGACATGAGCTGTCTTCATAATCACCGCCCCAATGGCCAAAGACTGTAGAAACATCTTGGCCTTGCCGGACGCCGTTGCCGCAAAGTTGATTCCGCGAGCTTCCGCAATGTGCCGCAGCACGGTAACATAAACTTCTCTGATAGTAACTATCAACGCTACCGACCACTGAATAACTGATAATATCCCCGGACCGAAGCCGAAAAGCTTCGGCTCCCCGATTATTGCAAAACAAATGAACGCCCCGCAGACCATTACTTTATCGACCAGCGGGTCCATCATTCGACCAAACCTGCTTGCAACATTGAACTTGCGAGCCGTTATCCCGTCAATAATGTCCGTCAGCCCGGCAACCAGAAAAATCGCGAACGCCACATCCAGAAAGGATTGTCTGTTCGCAGCACAAGGCGAGTATAGAATCATCCCCAGAAAGACAAGCGTCAAAGCAAGCCGCCCAAAGGTCAGAATGTTTGGAACTAATCTTCGCATATCGGTAAGTTTACCCCGTTAGAAATTCTCTAACAAGTTATAATTGGGTTCTAAAAGGGAAAAAATTCTAACGGGGTTTACTTGCGTTTTAGCCCTGATTCAATGTTAAATCTGCTCAACAATCAAATCGTAGTCTTTTGTGCCGGCAACTTTTGCATCGATAAAATCACCGCTTTTTCCCGAGCAATTCTTTATGATACATAAACTGTCGATGTCAGGCGCCTGGCCATAAAACCGCCCCTCGCCGTCCCCGTTGCCATCGACGGAATCAACCAGACAAACAAGTTTACTGCCTATTCTCTTTTTGTTTTTGGCAAAACTGATTTCCTGCTGCGCCAGCATCAACTCTTCCACTCGCTGCTGTTTTACATCATCCGGCACCTGATGGGGCATTTCGGCAGCTTCTGTGCCTGCTTCGGGATAGAACTTAAAGCACCCCATCGCATCAAACTCGGCCCACTTGATAAACTCTAATAGCTCGGCAAACTGCTCATCGGTCTCGCCTGGAAAACCCACTATCAGGGTCGTCCGCAGCAAACAATCCGCAATAGTATATCGCAGCCGTTCAATCAGTTGTTTGAGCTGCTCTTTGGTATCGGGCCTGCCCATCACTCTCAAGATTCTGTCGTTTATATGCTGGATAGGAACATCGAGGTAGTGGACGATTTTTCCACTTTTTGCTACGGCTTCAATTAACCCCTCATCGATTCCCGCCGGGTATAGATACATTAGCCGAATCCACTTTAGCCCCTCAATTTTTTCAAGTTCCTTTACCAGCGAGGCCAGACCATTTTTTACCTTCAAGTCCCGGCCATAGCGTGTGGTGTCCTGCGCGATTATGTTCAATTCGACCGCCCCTGCTGAAACCAGCTCAACCGCTTCAGCGAGGACAAGCTCCGGCGGTTTACTTCTGAACGGGCCTTTGATTGCCGGTATTGTGCAGAACGAGCAGCGGTGACTGCAACCTTCACTTATCCGAAGATACGCCCAGTGCCGCGGCGTAATAAGCAGCCGGCCCCTGTCGTCACTGATTGTTTGTGGCACCCGGTCTAAATAAGCCGTCGGCTCTGGGCAGGAAAGGGTCTTCTTAATTATCCGGGCAATATTATCTCGCTCCCCAAGCCCGACTATCGCGTCAATCCCCTCAACTTCCCCAAAAAGCTTCGCACCTAACCTTTCTGATAAACAGCCCGCAACAATGACTTTTTTGACGGCACCATTAAGTTTGCGGCCCACAGCCCATTTTACCGCTTCCAGCGATTCAGCCGTCGCAGGGGCGATGAAACCACAGGTATTCACAATAATAACGTCCGCACTATCGGGCTGCGCGGTTATAAAAAAGCCCCCTTTAACGATTTCTGCCAGAATTTTTTCGCTATCAACAACATTTTTTGGACAGCCCAACGCTATAAAGCCCACAGTTGTCGATTTTCCCCTTTTTTTCGTCATAAACCGATAAAATAGCTAAAAACGCCGTCTGTTTAACCTTTAATCCAGGTAAGATTGAAAGGACAATTTTAACTTAATTTACCAAAATATACTTGACGATAAAGAAAGATGCAATATAATGTATTTTTAACTGCGTCTTTATCTACATCAGAATCAGCCACTTAGGCGTTTTTGATGGAGATAGAAGGCAGCGGTTACGCAATTATGGATACAAACATCCAAAAGTTGAGCCGCAGTTTATTCTTACTGATGGCGGCTGTCGCGGTCGTATTCTGGAGTGAGGGGTGCGCAGACCCCTTTGGCGAAAAAACCACAGTTCTCCAATCCGACAAGATTATCAGAGAAGTAGGTACCATTAAAACCACTCCGGAACCGAACATCCCCAAGCCCGACATCTATAAGGCCCCGCCCAAAATCGTAGAGCAGGTCGTTGCCGGCAAGCCCGATTGGAAGCTGTTCTATTTCTGTAAGTACCACTCCTCTGACGAGTTAAAAACCATCATCAACTCCCAGTTTGGAATGCAGATATTTAACGAAAAGGGCCAGGCAACCGCCGTTCCGGATTATGCAGTCAGCAGTAATCCCGCCACCAATCAATTGATTGTAAGATGCCCTGCCAAGGCCGATATCGACGCAGTCCTCGAGGTTTTACAGGGGGTAGATGTCCCGCCCATTCAGGTCAAAATAGACTGCCTTATCTCTGAAATCTATGCAGATAAAACGCTCGACCGGGAAACCACTATAGAAATCGAACATTTATTGGGTGAGGGTATTGCGTTAAAACCGGGAGCCCGTGCGTTCGGGAATGACGTATCTGACTTGGTGGAGGACGCAGCAGATGCCTTACCTGCATTTCCCGGCGCTTCTATGAGGGAGGTCGGTCGTGCCAACATGGGTCTTAAGATAGGCTACTTAAGCACCAAACATAATTTTATGGCCTTAGTGGACATGCTGGAATCAAAGGGTTATCTGAAAATTCTGATGAATCCCACCCTCGAAGTCGTCAACGGCAAATCAGCAATGGTCTCATCAAGTCAGCACGTACCGCTCCAACAGATAAGCACTATCATCAATGTCGGTAATCCTTTTACCGAAACAAGAACCGAATATATAGATGTCGTTGACTCCTTGAAAATCACTCCACACGTCTTTGCAGACGGGTATATCGGCCTGGAAACAGACATACTTCTCGGCTCAAAGCTGACCCCTGAAGGTGTCAAGCAAATGCCTATCGTAACCAAGAAAGAAATCGAAAATAAAGAAAACCGCATCAGGCAGGGCGAAAGTCTGGTGATAGGCGGCATGAGAAAAACTGAAAGGCGAGATGTCGTCCGCGGTGTCCCACTGCTCAAAGACATACCTTTGTTGGGTATGCTGTTCTCCGGCAGGGATTTTGAAGAGCGAGCCGTCGAGACCCTATTCATATTGACCCCAACCATATCCACCGGCGGTGTCCCAAAAACAGAATTGGCCGAAGAAATTAAAAGAAAACACGAACCACCTACGCCGCCATCAGGCTCGGACGTCCTCGGCTTAGATGCTCGCGAAAAAGACCTGCAGAAAAAAACTTCGGAAGTTGAAGAGGCACGTCTTAAGACTGAACAGGAAATAGCCCAGGCACGAGGAACTGTCAGAGAGGCCATCGCCGAGGCCGAAAGAGCGCAAGCTAATGCTGCAGCCGCCCAGGCCCGGGCAACAGCCGCAAAAGCTGAAGCAGACGCTGCCAAAACTGCCGCAAATAAAGCCATAGCCGACGCCAATGCCGTTAAGACCGATTCAGAAAAAGCCAAAGCAGATGCCGATACCAAGGTCAAGGCCGCCGAAAAAGCCAGAGCAGAAGCTGAGGCAAAGGCAAAGGTCGCTGAAAAAGCAAAAGAAGATGCTGACAAAGCAAGAGCCGAAGCTGAAGCAAAAGCTAAAGAAGCCCAGCAACCACCACCTGAAAAACCAAAAGAGGAAACCGCCAAGGCCGACACCGAAAAGCCAAAAGACCAACCGCCAAAAGCAGAACCTGATAAACCCAAGGAGGAACCCGGTAAAGCCCAGGCCGAAAAACCAAAAGACGAACCACCAAAAGCCCCAGCCGAAACAAACAAAACCGGCGCTTAATTTCTCCGGCAAGGCTTCGATAAACGCACCGAGCAGGGGATACATCCAATTAAAAATGTTATAGCGTAGAAGACGTCTTCCTCTATTTTGATTTTTACATTGTAAGGAGAGCTTACTTATGGATTTTCCCACCAACAAACCCCTTGGTCCCCCAAAACCTCTTCAGCCGCTCCCCTTCGATAAAAACAGCGACAGGCCCATTCCTTTTGATAGTGACAACCCCGCCCAGGCGGGCATTTCGCATGCGCCTCTGGATTTGGGTGCCGGCGGCACAGCAGAGACGCCTCAGATGGCGATGCCAAGACCTGTTGAAAAAAAGATTGCCGAGAAAATTGTCTCCACCGACCGAACAACCGGCGTGAAGACCTTCTTTACAAAACTCCACCCGGGCGCTATGGAGTTTCTCGATGAGCAAATCACCACGTGGCTGAAACAAAACCCCGGCATTACCATAAAACACACCAACACCGCTACGGGCGAAGTCCAGGCCAAAAAGACCGAACCTAATATCATAATCACGGTCTGGTATTAGGTACTCTCAGCCTCTTCCGCGGTTTTGAGTTTTTATCCGCCAGATTCACCCGCCATACGTAGTGGCGGGCAAGTGCGGCGGATTTTGAGTTTTCAGTTTCTTCTCTCTAATATCTCTTAATTTGGTAAAAATTCTGCCCATAAAATCTCTTGACATATTGTCCGATTTGCGTTAGTTTCCGTAACTTACCCGTTTATGTGTAATAGTGACGGGGAAATTTATAATTGTTTTGGAGGTCTTTGTGGCTAAAAAACTCGCTCGCGACCTGATCAACGCAGGGGCACATTTTGGGCATGGCCTCAACCGCTGGAACCCCAAAATGGCCCCGTTTATCTTCACAAAACGCGGCAATATCCATATCATCAACATCAAAGAAACCCTCAAAGGATTGCTCGTAGCCAAAAAGCTTCTCGCCGATGTGGTCTCTTCCGGTAAAGACGTCCTCTTCGTAGGCACAAAACGCCAGGCCCAGAAAACAACCGAGGCCGTCTCAAAAAAGTGCGGAATGCACTACGTTTCCCAGCGATGGCTCGGCGGCATGCTCACTAACTTTCGGACCATACGCTCTCGCCTCCAGCGGCTCGAAGAGCTGGAAACCATGCAGCAGGAAGGAACATTTGAGAGCGAAAGCAAAAAGCAAGCTTCCAGGTTCAAACGCGAGATGCGAAAGATAAAGACCAATCTGGAAGGCATTCGCAATATGTCTCGCCTCCCCGGAGTAGTCGTTGTGGTTGACGGCAAAAAGGAGTATCTTGCCCTCAGAGAGGCCAAAAAGCTCGGCATTCCAACCGTTGGGCTTCTCGATACGGACTCCGACCCCGACCCCGTGGACGTGGTCATTCCCATCAATGACGATTCCATCAGAGCCATTGAGCTGATACTTAACGAGTTAGCTGACGCCGTCGCAGCTGGCAAGACGATGACTCCGGCGTTTCAGGAAGCGGCACAGCGGACAAGGCGGGTGCACTCAAAAAGACCGGTTCTGGCTCGAGCAAACGACCAGCCCCAGACCATCAGCACAGTCGAGCAACCTTCTCCAGAAGAAATCGATAACTCACCCGTGCAGGAAAGCCACGCTGACCAGCCCGCCAACCCTGGTGGGCCTGAGCAGCTTTAAGTGAACGGAAAAATTCCTTCATTTTGATTTTTGCATTAGATTAGGGGGTTTTTGAAATGGTAGAAATTTCAACTGCAATGGTTGTTAAGCTCCGCAAGATGAGCGGACAGGGAATGATGGACTGCAAAAAAGCCCTCCAGGAGGCCAATGGCGACTTCGAACAGGCGATGGATATCCTCAGGAAAAAAGGCCTCGCTATCTTAAGTAAACGTGCCGACCGCGAAACTACCCAGGGTCTGGTCGTAGCCAAAACCACCCCCGACGGTAAAGTGGCGACTATGGCAACCCTTTGCTGTGAGACCGATTTTGTCGCCAGAAGCGACGATTTTATCACAGCCGCAAAGGCCCTTGCCGACTACGCCATCGCCTGCCCAGCCGACCAGGGCATAGACAACCTCCTTCAAACTACCGTCGGCGGAAAAACCTTTAATAGCATCATCACCGACACAGTCAGCAAAACAGGCGAAAAAATACAGGTTGGGGACTACGCAAAATATAAACTCGACTCCCCCGGCCTTATCAGCACTTACGTTCATTTCAACGAAAAAGTCGGCACTATGGTCCAGATTGAAACCAGCGATGACAAAACAGCCTCTGCGGATTCGCTGAAGCGCATCGCCGCCGATATAGCAATGCACATTACGGCAGCCAAACCGCTGGCGCTGGATAAAACCGGCATCAGTCCCGAAATAATTGCGAGAGAAAAAGCAATCTATGCCGAGCAGGTCAAGGACAAGCCCGCCAACATCGTGGATAAAATCGTGGAAGGCAAAATGAAAAAGTTTTTCGCCGAGAATTGCCTCGTTGAGCAGCCGTTTGTCAAGGACAACGCTAAGTCTGTTACGCAGGTCCTCGATGAGGCCGCAAAAATCGCCGGCGGAAAAGCAAAAATAAAAAGATTCGCCCGTTTCGAAATCGGATAACCGGACGCCATTTGCCAACTCGAGCGAGGAGTCAAAATGCAAAAGTATAATGTTACAGTATGTTATGAAGGTGCAGTAAATGTTTGTGTTAAAGCCAAAAACGAAGATGAAGCTACGAAAAAAGCACTTGAGGAAATTGACGATATGCCCGAAAATGAATTTTTAAGGGCGTTAGAGCCACAAGTTGCCGAAACAGATGTTGAATTAGTTGAGGACTAACTACTCTAACAAACAATGGCAAAGTGTAAATATAGTCGCGTGTTACTAAAACTTTCCGGCGAAAGCTTTTGCAAGCCCGGCGGATTCGGCCTTGACGGCCCCGCCCTCAAATCAATAGCCGAAAGGATTTCGCAGATTTGCAAACTCGGCCCAAAGGTCGCTGTCGTGGTCGGCGCGGGCAATTTCCTGCGGGGCGAGTTCTTTTCAAAAGTCAGCGAAATACCTCGAAACACCGCCGACTATATGGGAATGCTGGCCACCATTATCAACGCCTGTGCCCTCCAGGAATCGCTCGAAAAACTCGGCTGCGAAGCCCGCGTCCTCAGCGCCATTGATGTCCCCGCGATTTGTGAGCCGTTTATTCTAAGAAGGGCGCTCCATCACCTCCAGCACGGAAGGGTCGTGATATTGGCCGGCGGAACAGGAAATCCCTTCTTCACCACTGATACCTGTGCCGCCCTAAGAGCTTCGCAGCTCGATATGGATCTGCTCATAAAGGCAACGAATGTCGATGGCGTCTATAGCGATGACCCGCGGAAAAATCCAAAGGCGAAGCTATTAAAAAAATTATCCTACGCCGATGTGCTGAAGAAAAACCTCCGGATAATGGACCACTCGGCAATTGCTCTTTGCCGCGATAATAATATCCCGATTATTGTCCTTAATATCTTCAAAAAAGGTAACATTGCAAAAACCCTTTCTGGCCGTCAGATTGGCACGTTGATTTGCTAAATGGGAGGTTGCAGATGCCTGTTAAAGAAATATTCACAGACGCCGAATCCAAAATGAAAAAAACGCTCGAAGTCCTCCAGAATGAATTAAAAACCCTTCGGACCGCAAGGGCCTCGACCGCCCTGGTCGAGAATATAAAGGTCGATTATTATGGCACGCCTACCCCGCTAAAACAACTGGCGACGCTGGCAGCCCCGCAGCCCGACCTGATTGTCATTAAGCCCTTCGACCCTGCCTCGATTAAAGAGATTGAAAAGGCAATTAAAACAAGCGACCTGAGTCTCGCCCCCATTGTAGATGCCAAGCTCATCCGGCTGAGTATCCCTCCCCTCACTGAGGAAAGAAGAAAGCAGCTTGTCGGGCAGGTTAAACAAATCGGCGAGCAGGCCAAAATCGGCCTTCGCAATATCCGCAGAGACGCCAATAAGCATCTCGAAAAGCAGGAAAATGATAAGCTCATTACCGAGGACGACCTCAAAAAAGGCAATAAACAAATCGACGATATTACCAAGGACTATACCGACAAGATTGACGCCGCAGTCAAACACAAATCAGATGAGATAATGCTCGACTAATTTAAGTGCACAGGAGCATAAGTAACCTTCACGCTTGTGCCCTTATGCGTTGTGCTCTTATGCACTAACTTTTTCGGAGGGTTAAAGCAATGCAAACCGAAAAAATTCCAAAACCAAATGTTCAGAAAAAAACCAGCAGGAAAATCCTCAAGTGGCTGCTGGCGATTGTGGTAGTTCTAATTGTCCTGGCGATTTTTCTTGTCCCTGCATACATATCATCAGAAGGAGGCCGCCGGCTGATATTAGCCAAAATCAACAGCTCCATCGCCGGACGGACAGACTTCGCCGACCTTTCAATGGGTTGGTTGAAGGGTATCAAGGTCGCAGACTTTAGCTTCAACGATAATGCCGGCCAGGTCTCCGTCTTTGTAAAGCAAATCGCCACAAAACCCCACTATGGCTCCATCCTGACGGGGACACTATCCTTCGGCGAAACCGTAGTTGACCAACCAAGGGTCGAGGTTAATCTCAAAGACCGCCAGCCAGCCCCTGTGTCTTCTGTCGAAGACAGAAACAGGGGTGAGAAACCGCAGTCCTTTGCCTTGCCAATCAAAAACATCGACCTTGTCGTCAGGGACGGCGATTTCAAAGTAACCGACTCAAAGGCACAGACTGTCGAACTGTCACAGATAAACTCTAAAGTAAACTTGCGCCCGCCGGGACATTCGACCGATTTCGATATCAATGTGGCCGTCGTAGATAAGACAGGGCAGTCAGAGATTCACACAGCCGGCACAATCACAACGCAGTCCAAAACCGGCTGGACCCTCAAAGGAACCACTGGCAACCTGACCGTTGAGGTGAATGATTTGAACCTCCAGTCGCTCGCACCGCTTTTTTCGCTGGCCGGCCTCGAAACCCAGCCAAAAGGCATCATTTCCGCTAACGCAAAAAGCAAAATCAAAGATGGCCGATTTGAAAACTTAACCGCAACAGTCACGGCAAAGAATCTGGATGTAACAAGCCCACAACTAAAAGGCGATAGATTACAGACCAGGAACCTCGATGTTACTGTAAATCTCAGCGCAACTATTGAGGCAATAAATATTGACCGGCTCCGGCTCAAAACCGACTGGGCCGACCTTACTGCTGGCGGAACCATTCCTACCACGCTCAAGTCTTTGTCCGACTTCCTGCAGCCCGATTCAAATTACAGCTTAAAAGGCAGTTTTGATTGCAACCTGCCCGCCATCCTGTCGCAGATGCCTAAAACCCTGGGACTCAAAGAGGGCACAAAAATTTCCTCAGGCAGGCTAACCGGCAATGTTGAAACACTCACCCAGGCCGGCCAAAAGCATATTCGTGCAAACGCCTCTCTCGCCGGGCTGGAAGGCATAGTTGAGGGAAAGAAAATTGCTCTCTCGCAGCCGCTAACCGCAGAAACGCAAGTTTCATCGGATAAAGCCGGCATAAAGTTCGACAAATTGGATGTCTCTGGCTCCTTTGCTACAATCAATTGCACCGGCAGCTCCAGTGGTGAGCAAAGTCAAATCCGCACACAATTACTCAAATTCAATGCCGATATAGACCTGGCAAAACTTCAATCTGAGTTAGGCCAGTTCGCTGACCTCGGCAAATACCAGATGGCCGGCCAGCTTCTCAGCACAGGCCAGGTCTCACTCAAGGAAAATAAGATTGCCGCCGCCGGCTCATCGACAGCCAAAAATCTTCGCATCAGTTCAAAAGAGCCGGCTGCCGCCCCTGCCCCACCGCTCGACGCCGATGTAACTTTCGCCTTTGACATCGACAGAGGAAACGAGATTGTTACTATCGCCTCCCTGAAGGCCGTTACAAGTTTTGGCCAGGTCAGCGTAAAAGATGCGGTTCTGCCGTTCGGTAATAAGCCGGCAAAACCTTTGCACCTGGTGGTTGCTGCAAGTAATCTCGACCTCCAGAAGCTTCAGCCGTTTGCTGCCCTGTTTGTATCTCTTCCAAAGCAGATGCAATTTGCCGGCGTCGTCGATTCCAGTATCTCTCTTATTGCCGAAAAAGACATCTATGCACTCACAACCGACTCCACAAAAATCAGCAATCTAAGAATCGTATCTCAGGGCCAGCCGCCTTTTGAGCAGAGCGAGGTTTCGCTTGTTTTTGATGCCCGTCTCGACCCGAAACAAAAAACCTTCGACATAAGGAAGCTTCAGTTGATAAGTCCGCAGGTAAAAATTCACAAAATCGAAATAAGCGAAGTCGCCAAAGCGGACAAGACCCTGCTTAAAGGCCGGCTCGATTGCGAGTATGACTGGGCTGCTGTTAATCCTTATCTGCCGCAGGGACTGGTCGTCAAAGGCACAAATAAACTGCCCATCGAGTTTTCCAGCGAATACCCTACCGGCCAAAGACAAATGATGCTCGATAACCTTACCACAAAGGGCACATTGGGTTTCACTCAAGCGCAATATTCAGGACTCGTTTTTGACCGCACTGAGGCGCAGATTCAAATCCAGAACGGCGCCTTTACAATCCTGCCGCTTTCAACAAAAGTAAATAATGGCGAGTTCCGCTTCGCCGGCGAGGGAAATTTGAAACAGGAGTCGAGAATATTGAGAATAACGCAGCCGATGCAGATAATGAAAGACATTCAAATCAACGACATAATAGCCGATAAACTGCTAAGACGTGTCAACCCGATTTTCATAGACGCTTCTAATGTAAGCGGTATCGCCAATTTCGCCTGTGAACGGCTCGCAATACCGTTGGTCCCAAACAAGCAAAACGAAATCGAGATAATCGGCACCATTTCCATAGACAAATTGCACCTTCAGACATCTGCAATACTTCATCTGATTCTTTCGCTAACCGGCACTGGTTTTTCGGGCGTTGACATTACCGTTCGCCCCACAAAATTCGTCCTGCGAAACGGAGTTCTCATCTACGATAATATGCAGGTCGAAGTCGGCAATAACCCAATCAATTTCAAAGGCGCCATAGGTCTGAATGGAGACTTGAATATGACCGTAACGCTCCCTTATACTATAGAGGGCAAAACTGCCAGAATCGGCAGGGAAACCGTCGGCCAGAGAATATCTCTGCCGTTGAAAGGCACCATCGACAAACCCGAACTTGATTTGGGTAAGCTCCTTGAGGAGCAATTAAAACAGAAATTATTTGAAGGTCTCGATAAATTGCTGAAATAAAACTTGTATTTAGCCCCCGAATTTATTCGGGGGTTTGTACCGAAAGGGGGCAAGAATGTTGAAGAAGTTTTTGTCCACGCCCACCGCTCAGCTTGGTAAAGCCAGCCGCTTTGTGGTTTTTCAAATCAAATTGTGGTCGCACTGCGCAAAATTATTAGAGCAAAACCGCGCCGCCCAGCAGGCCGCTGCCCTGTCGTATCATACGATTTTCGGAATTGTGCCTTTAGCCATCGTAATGCTTTTGACCTTCCAGTCGTTCTCCGCTTATGAAAACGTAGGCCGGAACGTTAAATCTCTAATCTACGACCATCTCAATCTATCCGGCATTAAATCCACTCTACCCGGCGGCGAAGAAAAAATGCTCACAGACTTCCTCGACGATATTGTAGAGGGTTTCTTTACAGGATTAGACAAGGGCTCTCTGACAATCGTCAGCGGAATACTTGTTATATGGGCTGCCCTCGCTTTGCTTTCGACAATAGAAAAAGCCTTCAACAATATCTGGCACGTCTCAAAGCCCAGGAGTTTCCTGCACCGGATGATTAACTATTGGGCGCTCTTAACGCTGGGCCCGTTGCTTCTCGGCGCCGGCCTTTACATCAGCACACAGTACACAGTAGTCGGACAGTTACAAAAAACTCTTCTCTCTCATATCGGCCCGGCTATCCTGTCCTATATAGTGGCCACCGTCTCGTTTTTCCTGCTTTACTTTGTCCTGCCCAACACAAAGGTCAATGCAAAGGCAGCTATATGGGGAGCCGCCGTTGCCGCTCTGGTCTGGACAGTCGCAAAATGGGGCTTTGGAAAATACGTCACCGCATTCATACCTTATAGTAATATCTATGGCATCGTCGGCCTTGTGCCGCTGGGCGTATTATGGATTTTCATAACCTGGCTTATAGTTTTGTTCGGCCTACAATTGACATTTACAACGCAGCACTTAAAGACCCTCGACGCCGCTGAGATTGCCGCCGCTCGGAAAATAGAGGAGTATTTTCTCGCCAACGACCTCACCGTCATCAATATCGTCCGAGAGATTGCCGATGCTTTTGAGCAAGATAAGGCGCCCGTTGCACCTGAGATTATATTCAGCAAACTGAATATCCCCGCAGAATTCGGCGACAAAATTCTCGCCCATCTTGTTGGTAAAGGACTTATAGCGAAAACTTCCGACCCCAAAATCGGGTTTTTGCCTGCGAAGAACCCCGCGAATATCAGGTTGTCCGACATCACTGATGCAGTCGCTGCCGCCAGTTTCGCGCAAGTATCCACCGAGCAGTCTGGCTCGCTCGACCAGGTCTCTCAATCCCAGCGAAGTCTTTTAGCTAAATACAGCGTAAAACAAATTCTCACGCCGCCCAAACATGATAGATAGCCCCACGTCCTATCGGGGTTTCATACCAATTGTATTTAATTATTGCGCTCAGCATAAGATGCTCGACAAACCGATTTAATTATTTCAGGATCGAGGGCAGCATTTTGCCACGCATCTGTCGCAGTTCGCAACAAATCATCATAATCCGCATAAGCACGATTCGCCCAGTAATGGTTCCGAAAATAATGCCAAAGATTCTCCACGGGATTCAATTCAGGTGAATACGCAGGCAAGGGAATAATCGTAATGTTGTCAGGTATATTCAATCCATTTGATTTATGAAAACCAGCCTGATCCCAAACCAAAACAGCATGGATACCTTCAGAAAGTTCGCGATTGAACTGCCGCAAATAAACGTTCATAACATCAGTGTTGATATACGGCGACAGCAGACCTATGCTTTGCCCTGTCTGTGGACAAACCGAACCGATAACATACAACCATTCATATTTGGTCTGCCTGACCGCACGAGGCCTTGAACCCTTCAAAGCCCATACTCTTGTGATTGTTCCATGTTGACCAAAGCGTGCTTCATCCTGAAACCATACCTCTATTTTCTTGCCGGGATGCTCTGATTGCACTTTATCCAGCGTTTTGATGAAGTTTTTTTAAATTCCTGCTGGGTTTTAGGGTCGGCCTTTTC
>Ga0315295_10003003_pt1 | contig 14333 bp, 15 predicted proteins | sample YL17G14_0_MG_FD_204453 | JGI IMG/M metagenome (GOLD analysis project Ga0315295, IMG submission 204453) | Sediment microbial communities from Yellowstone Lake, YNP, Wyoming, USA - YL17G14_0 | ecosystem: Environmental > Aquatic > Freshwater > Lake > Sediment | place: USA: Wyoming | collected...
ACGACGATGTGCAGTCACTAAAATCTCAATTATCCCTTCATCTTTAACCGATGTAGTTGGTAGTTTCGCCACGCATTGTTGCAGTGCATCAATCACTGTGTTCCCAGTTACATAAATCGTCACTGGGTCAATTCCTTCGTGGGTTAGATTCTCACTTGCTTGAATGGTCGGGGCAAAATGAAGATCCGCAAGTCGTGCTGTGAGTAAACGATTTATCTCTTCTGGAAATGGCTGTTGCTTATCTCCAGTTCGCAGCCCTGCCTCCACATGTCCCACCTTCACTCCTTGATAAAAAGCTGCTAAACTACTTGCGAAAGTTGTAGTAGTATCTCCATGTACCAACAAGAGATCGGGGGATTCATCTTTCAAAATTGGAGCCAAGCCTTGCAACACTCGACAAGTCACATCGGTAAGACTTTGTCCCTGTGCCATGATGTTTAAGTCATATTCAGGAGTAACGTCAAAGACATTTAATACTTGATCAAGCATCTCACGATGTTGGGCAGTAACCAAAGTTTTTACCTGAAAATCAGGTGTTTCAGTTAAGACCTTCACCAAAGGAGCCATCTTAATTGCTTCAGGACGTGTGCCAAAGACGACCATCACTTTCAATAACTTACTCTTCATAGAATCCAATCTGATCCCCCATTCAAATATAATGATAGTTTACTGCTAGCTTCTTAAATTCACAAACCCGATTTTCAGGAATTTCAACCCATTAGCTAAGTTATATGACGCTTAATTCAAATTAAGCTCGATTTATTCTCCAATCCTCGAGTTAGAGCCTTTTTTCAACTTGCTAAAACTATAATGTCAGACATATACGAATTAAAAAAAATTTTTCAATAGTTTGAGCTGGTAATTTAGAGAATAACAAAATTAAACCCACCCAAACAGGCAGGCTTATTTTTCCCCATCGTCACAAAAACTTAATTTACAGATAATTTATTTTGTCCCAAACAGCCGATCCCCAGCATCACCTAGACCAGGGATAATATAGCCATGCGAATTCAAACGATCATCAACTGCTGCCACATAAATCTCAATCTCGGAATGTTGTTCGCGCACATACTGAATCCCTTCTGGCGCAGCAATCAAACACATTAACCGAATCTGAGTTGCTCCACGTTGTTTTAAAAATTGAATTCCAGCCGCCGCAGAGCCACCCGTAGCCAACATTGGGTCAACCAAAATCAACTCATAATCAACCATCTCTTGAGGTAATTTGCAGTAATACTCAATTGGCTGTAAGGTTTCCGGATCACGATAAACACCAATATGACCAACTTTTGCCGTTGGAATTAATTTCAAAATTCCACTTACCATACCTAACCCTGCTCGCAAAATCGGAATTACCGCAATCTTTTTTTTGGCAATCGTCTGACATTGTGCCGTTGCCACTGGAGTATCTACTTCAATTTCATCCAACGGAAAATCACGAGTTACTTCGTAAGCCATCAACATTGATACTTCTTCAACTAATTCTCGGAATTCTTTCGCTCCAGTTTTCTGATCGCGAATAATTGATAGCTTATGTTGGATTAATGGGTGATCAATTACATGTACTTCTGCCAATCTATCTTCTCCTCTCATGATTTATCTTGTAGTGATCCTTTGATCTTTTCTACCACTGTCTTTAATTTTGTTTTAATTTCAGCCGCACAAATATGATATGCCTCAAGATTTTGACCATATGGATCTAAAATCTCCAATGAACTTAAACGGGCTTGCAAGCTTTCTAATTCACATCGTTCTAAAATTGTTTCTTGCTCCATGCGCTGCTCAATCCGACGCAATTCTTCATCTAAGGCACGTAGTTGTCTGGTTAATTCTTGATGCCGCCGTCGCAATTCTTGAAGAATTGAACCTTCTTTCTCTAAATAATTACGACTTTTTTCTTCAATAATGTAGTGTAATTTTTCAGCCCGAGAGATGATACTCTCTAACTCTTTCACCCCAGTCGCAAATTCGTTCAGCGTAAATATTTTTCCTTTTGCAGTAGCAGTTAATTTTTGTACTGACTGTTTCTGTTCTAAGGTCATTGTTAATACTAAATCAGCAGCATTTATTAATTCTAAAGTAATTTGCTTAGCTTTATGACCCCGCAAATCAATCCCTTCACGTTCCATGACTGCGATCGCATTCTGAGCAGCCTTTGAACCAGAAATTGCGCCTGTTCCTGCAGAAACTACTTGAATCGTTGCTGCTTTCTCACCTAAGTCTTCAAAAAGCATCTTACGTAATAAAGCCTCTGCCATACTACTTCTACAGGTATTACCCGTACATACAAATAGTACCTGATTAATCATCTTTTTCACCAAACACTTTCGTTAAGGACTACTTTAAAAAAATTTTTACAAGATCAAAACTAAGTAATCTTTCGAAGCCAAACAAAGATGGTTTAAGATCAAAAACTTTCATTTTGTTAAGTGATAAAATGAATTAGATTTGTTGAAAACTATACAGTATAATTTCTATTGTAACATATACAGAATAATACTATACAATTAAAGTTAATAATAAGTTTCCACGTGGTTTATCAAAATCCTGTTACTTTTTAGAAAATATTTTCGCGGAGGGAAAAAATGGAAATAAAATCAGTTTGGTTTTGGTCAAAACAGCACCAATTACTCTGTTTAAAGTGCCCATTCTGCCAAAACCAACATCGATTTATTGGACTCAAGATTGGAAAAGAGGAACTATGGCAATGTGAGGTTTGTGGCAATCAAAAAACCCTTGATCTAACCCATGTTCAAAGCTTAACTACTCATATTTGGTCAATTTCGCTTCAACCTTACCTAAATTAGTAATTTTTTGAATGATTAAAGGTAATCGTTCTTTGACAGATCCCAACATCACTGTAATCTTACTTTCTGGTTGATCAAAACGCAAATAGCTTGAGTATTCATTCCATTCAGTTTTAATATTTTTATTAATCAAAGCTACTTGATAATTAACTGAGGTAATCTCTCCATTAGAATAAAAATATATAGATTTCTGACTATTATTAACATATCGCAAATAAAACGGAAGGGTTACTGGATCTTGCACAAAGCCAGGTAACTTCAATTCGATCTTCTCTTCCCTTCCATCATCATAATTAACCCGACGCACTGCCAGATGTGCTTCATAATTAAATTCAACTTGTTCAATGAAGACTTTCCCTCTTTCACCAACTTCACGTTTTATATATAAAGGATAAAGCTTGTTCACATCTACCAGTACTTCTTCTTTTTCATAATATTTAAATAAGGTTTTTACCAAACCATCTGTTTCCATATTTGACTGAATACTAAAAACCTCGTGACCATTATATCTACGACGCGAACATACTTTAACAATCTGCTTACCACCATAAATGGAACGAATCGTAACTTTATATGTCAAAGTCTCCCCTACACGCAAGAGTGGTTCTTCAGCCTTAACTATTGATTGCTGTAAAGAAAAACTGATTAATAAGGATAGTAAACATAATTTAATCCACTTTGACCACATTTCCTCCCACTGCCTTTCGTAATCGATTTGCAACTGCTAATCCTACTCCTACTGCAGCAACACCTTCAATATAGATCTGCTCCGCCGCTAACTGATCACAAAAACGTAGTAAATCATATAACCTTACTCCAGCTTCTTCTGGAATTGTTTGATGTCCTAAATCTAAAACCCATTCATGATGATAAGCTTTAAGATTTTCAGTACTTGCCATCACTACAATCTTCTTGCTGGGAGCTTGCTTAATTAACAAACGATTAATCTCTTTTACAACTGCCGCTTGAGACCCTTCAAACAACACTGCTGGTGCTTGTGGTGCATAATGTTGATACTTCATTCCTGGGGCTTGAGGACGTTCTGCATCAGCCTCGGCTAATGCTACAGTCTCACCCAACACGGCTTCGATCATTTCTTTAGTAACAGAGCCTGGACGTAAAATTACTGGCTGCTCACTCGCTAAAGAAAGCACGGTCGATTCGATTCCGGCTTCACAATAACCTGCTTCAATAATTAGATTTACCTTACCAAAAAGATCATCTACCACATGCGACCCACGCGTTGGACTAGGACGACCCGAAAGATTCGCACTAGGAGCTGCCACTGGAATCCCTGTCAAACGTAGTAATTCTTGTGCGATTGGATGTCTTGGCATTCTGACCGCTACAGTCTCCAATCCTGCCGTAACAACCTGAGAAACTTGTGCTAGCTTTGGAAAAATCAAAGTTAAAGGTCCTGGCCAAAATTCACTAATCAAGCTTGCTGCTTTAGGATTAATCTCTGTTACTAATTCTTTCAATTGTGTTTCATGCCAAATATGTACAATAAGGGGATTATCTCCAGGACGTCCTTTGGCGGCAAAAATTTTTAGCAAAGCTTGCTCATTGGTACAGATTGCTCCTAAACCATAAACCGTCTCGGTCGGAAAAGCCACCAAACCACCAGTGCGTAAAATTTCTGCAGCACATGCTAATCGTTCGAACTGATTTGGCAACAGATTAATCACTTCAGTTTCCAAAAATTCACCAACTTTAAGAAAAATTTGTCATCAAAAATATATATTGGAGCTTACTCTCTAATAATCCTGCTAAATAAAGTTTTTCCTCACGGGAATACTTAACAATAGTTTAGACGCAAATAGTTATTAATGGTTCCCCACCAAAAACAATTTTTAGCAATACTTCCCACTTTTCATTGTTAATCTATCCATGATAAAATATAAACTAAATCAAAAATTAATTTAGGAAGTACCATCTCTCAGCTCAAAAATTTTTTTCTGAAATAAATAAAAAAATATTTCAATTTCAAAGGATAATAAGATGGAACAGAATAAAGAAAAATTAAATAATGACTCATTACTACGGGGTGGAAATATTGTCCACTTGATCTATCCCTTAGGAAATGAATTTATAACTTTTCGTTCCTCAATCCAAAATTTAACTGAACAGCAAATTCACTTAGAAATATTAAAAAACAGCCCCCCATTTAATATATTTAAAGTGGGGGATCAAGTGATTCTCCTTTTTTTAAATGATAATGAAATCTATAAATACGTTTCACGCACAACAATTCTAGAATTCAACGAAAAAATTTCAACTATAAAAACTGCTAAACCTGCAGATCTAGAGATAGGACTACGACGTCGAAGTTATCGTTGCGAAGTAAATCTACCCTTTAGTTTTTATTGTTGTCGTACTCAATACAGCGGCCGCGTCTTCAATCTCTCTGAAACTGGTTTATGGGCAGCAATTACTGAAAAACCCACCAAATTAAAGGTGGGTGAGACTCTTCTAGCTGGTATCACTTTCCCAATCGCCAATACCCAACCAGTACTTTTTGACGGAAAAGTTATTCGTCTTCAAGAGCCGTATCAAAATTTTCCTTTAGGGCTTGCCCTTAGTTTTGAAAAATTAAAATCCGAAGATCAAAAACTAATTATTAAATATATTTTCCAACGTCAACGTGAGCTACTAAGTGAGATGAGTGAGTGAAATCTCACTTTCATCTTCTTTTTACCACAAATTTTTGCACTAATTTACTTGGCTGATAAGAAAGTTTTGCTTGACGCAGCCCTTCCAAACCCATGTCTTCTTCACGATTAATCAATTCAAATTTTGCTAATTCATGTGTGGCAAATTGTTGATTAATTGCAGCATAAGTTCCTTCATAAGCAGTATTCGCTTTTTCAATATGAATGACCGCCGTATTTTTATTCAAGGTTTCTCCAACCGCCAATGCTTGAATCTCCCCTTCAATCAATAATACCCCACCACAAACTCCCAAGACCTCGAAATTTTCCAATACTATTCGCATTGCTAGAGCTTCATCAGAAAGCGGTTCATTTTGCGTAGGATTCAAGTTTAACCAAGAAGTCTCCAGTCGCAAACATGCTTCTGCTAAAGACGGGGTCATTGATTGGTATTCCCAACTATATTTGCGCTGAAATTGATTAAAATGATTACGTTTACTATGATATTTTCTTCCTGCCAAATTAATCAATTCTGCACTGTTATATAAATAATCAAAAGTACTTCGTTCCTCCTCAAGTTGCAACGAGGAATCTAGACGAACTAAATTTTCGGCTAATTGCTGCGGCAAACGACGCAAAGTGAGGGAAAAACCTTCCTTTTCGGCTATTCGATCTAAATAAGCTAAAATTTGGCGTAATTTAGTCAAATCTGACCAATCCCCAATCATCGGCAAGAAAAAACTGCTCCATTTTTCAGGTGTTGCCCAGAGAATCCAAAAATCAAGCTCCGCTAGACATTCAACCCGAAGACCATAGGTATCTTGCCACATTAAAAGATTAGTAAAGGTCAAATCAGAAATTTCTGGCTGTATTTTTTGAAAAAAAACATCAAAATTATTTTTATCCGCCAAAGTTAGTTTTTTAAACAATTACATCTTTCTCCCATCCTGTTGATTGTAAAAAATTTTTGCAAAACATTGCTAATTATTTCAAAGTTCTTCCCAATCTTTACCTGAGATTTCCTTAGTAAATTTATTTTTTATGTTCAAACTATCAATATAACTAATTTGCGATGAAGATTTTTATTTTGTCACAGATAAAGTGGAGGAATCAAAATGACTGAAGCCAAACCAAAATTTACCTTAATCTTATTTAGCGGAGATTTTGACAAAGTAATGGCGGCGCTAACACTTGCCAATGCTGCTGCTGGACGCGAAATGGAAGTGAGTATCTTCTTTACTTTTTGGGGGATGACTCTGCTACGAGAAAAGAATCTCCCTACCGAAAATACCCTAGAAAACATGTTTAAGACAATGATGCCCGAAGGCGTCGAAGCAATCGGGCTCTCAAAAATGAATTTTCTAGGACTTGGCTCACAAATGCTCAAAAAATTAATTCAAGACAAAGATGGTCAAACCGCCAGTGATCTCTTTAACATGGCAATGGAAAGAAAAATTCGCTTTATTGCCTGTGAAGCTTCTCTCAAACTTTTAGGAATTACTCCAGCCGAACTAATCAAATACGAACACTTGGAGATCGGTGGAGTTGACGCTTTTTGGGAGCATGCTCTAGATTCAAAAACAACTCTATTTATTTAGCAACCTAATTTGAAGCAGCGGCAACTGCTTTCCCAAAACTTTTACCAAATTCGAAAGCATTAGCTAAGTCAGCTTCAGTCGGAATCAAAATCGGACGGACAGTAGAATTAATCACTTTGAATTTAATTCCTGCCAAACGTCCTTCCAATAGCGAGACTGCTTCACCACTCCAACCATAAGAACCAAAGGCAGTTCCTAATTTACCTTTTAGATTAATTGTTGCCAAACTGCTCACTAGATCATGCACTGGCTTGACCGCATCCCCATTAATAGTAGGCGATCCAACAATCAATCCTTTTGAGCCTTCAATCAAATCTACCAAGGCAGCAGGATTAATCTCTTCCAAATTAAACAACTCGACTTCTACTTCGGCAGCTTTAATTCCTGCGGCAATCTGTTTTGCCAAGGCGGTCGTGTTTCCATAGGCACTTACATAAGCAATGATTACTCGAGCTTCTTCGGGATTAGCCATGCTCCATTCACGATAACATGTCAAATATTGTGAAATATTCTCCCTGATCACCGGACCATGTCCTGGTGCAATCATCTTCAAGGGAAAATTAGCTAATTTATCTAAGGCTTGTAGCACATATTTTTTAAAAGGACGCATGATATGATCAAAATAATATTTGAAATCATCTAAAAAATCACCATTCAGATCTCTTATCATCAATGGATCGGCATAATGAGATCCCAAAAAATCACAATCAAAAAGAATCTGATCTTCCTCAAGATAAGTAAACATGCTATCTGGCCAATGAAGGAAAGGCGCAGAAATAAACTTTAGCGTCTTCCCACCTAACTCTAACTGCTCTCCCTCTGCTACTTTCAAGAGATTGAAGTCACAATTGAGAATATTTTTAATAAAATGCTCACCATTCTTTGAAACCACTACTTGTGCTTGTGGAGCTACTTTAAGCAACTCAATAATACTACCTGAATGATCTGGCTCCATATGATTTAAAATAATATAATCAATCTGAGTTGGATCAACTAACGATTGGAGTTTTTCTAAATATTCTTGAAAAAAAACGCTTTTTACTGTCTCGATAATCGCAATCTTTTGAGTACCTTTGACTAGATATGAGTTATAACTAGTCCCATGTTCCGCACGCATAATAATATCAAAAACTCTTAAATCCGGATCAACAATCCCATTCCACCAAACATTCGCTGTTAACTCATGAATCTGCATCTAGATCACTCCTCAACCGGTTCAAAGGCATCTTTACTTGCACCACATTCTGGACAGACCCAATCATCTGGTAGATCTTCAAAAGTAACACCCGCTGCCACTCCTGCCAAAGGATCTCCCTCCGCTGGATCATAAACATAACCACAGATTGAACATTGCCATTTTTTCATAATTAGTTCCCCCTTAACCTTTATAGTATAACTAACTAACCTAATTTCTAAACAAACAAAAAAACGTTTAACTTAGTTAAAGTTTAATATAGTAATCTTTTTTTGTCAAGCAAATTTACATAATTGATACTTAAAAAATGTTTACTCCAAACGAAAAGAGCGACGATGGATGGGCGATGGTCCCAACTCAGCCAAAGCTTGATAATGCGCCACAGTACCGTATCCCTTATGTTTTGCAAAACCATAACCAGGATAAGTTATCTCATACTCCTCCATCAATCGATCTCGAACACATTTAGCCACCACAGAAGCAGCCGCAATTGCTATCGAGAGGGCATCACCGTGAATAATGCTTTCTTGATAAATCTCTGTCTCTGGCACTATCAAAGCATCAACTAACAAACAGTCTGGTGCTTTTGGCAAAGCTAATAAAGCTTTTCGCATCGCCTGGCGCGAGGCTTGATAAATATTAATTTCGTCAATTTCTATAGGCTCAACGATCCCCACTCCATACTCCCAAGCTCCTGATTTTAAAAATTCAAAACATTTTTTTCGCTGCAACTCTGTCATCTGCTTTGAATCATTTAAACCAACATACTTGAAATCAGGTTTAATCACAAAAGCCGCGGCTACTACTGGTCCTGCTAAAGGTCCTCGCCCCGCCTCATCCAAACCTGCAATCATTTGATAACCTTGCTTCCAAGCTGCTTCTTCTCGCACCATTCGCTCTTCCCATGACAATTTCAACTGTTTTTTAGCTAATTTGGCGCTCAAACTACTCACCCTTTTTAAAAAATATTTCAATTCTTTACCAAAACATCAATAATCAACCTAAAAAAGAGGTAAATACCGATTAGCATTCTGCCCTGAAGATGATATAATATGTATCAAAAAGTACTCATCATTTTTTACAGATTGTCACAAAATAAATTCCGATCATTTTTTTATTCAACTCTTCATTGACCGTTAATGTAAATTGAGTTAATATTTAATTGTATTATTTTGTAAAAATATCGCTACATATTTATTCACTCATCAACACTATCTTCCTAGACTAATTTAACTACTCAAAAAATCAACTTATGGAGGTCTAACGTGAAAGATGACAACAATAATTTCCCTGCCAAAAAATGGATCAATAAAGGCTTAAGTATTGTCCTAATTTTAACCTTGCTCAGTTCTGGATTAATTATGTTCAACTCCACCAAACATCATGGACTCCCAGATTTAAGGGGTTTTAATTACTGGGCTTTAGGTGGTACTTGCCTAATCTTAATCATTTCTTGGCTCATTGAAGCCCTGCGAATTCGTTTAATCGTCAAAGGTTTAGGTGAAAATATCTCTTTTAGCAAGATGCTTGGAATCAATTTGGTAACACTTTTCACTGGAAACATTACCCCTTTTTGTTCTGGCGGAATTCCAACCCAGATCTACCTACTTTGTCAAGCTGGAATTCAAGCTGGGAAAGCTAGTGCCATTGTCACCTTAAGAGTAATTATCTCTACTTTGCTCTTTACAATCTTTTCACCATTTTTATTAATTTTTTTCTATAAACAATTACCACTTGGTTTAATTCGTCAAATCATCGGAATTGCTATTCCATTGGCTGCACTTTTTTCCCTTATTTTAATTATGGTAATTATCAAACCCGAACTGATCAATCATTTACTAAAGCAGATCTTCAAAAGCATCAGTCGCTTTAAACTGGCAACCAAACTCGAACCATTAATCACTAAAATCATCACAGAGCTTGAAATTTTTCGTGATTCAATTCAGCAATTTCGTAATGGTTTATACTTTTATTTACTAATTCTTTGCTCTGCTGGTTATTGGTTCGCTTTTTTTGCAATTGCCCCATGTTTGCTACTTGCTTTTGGGGTTCCTTACGATCCTAATACTTTTATGCAAACTATTATTTTTCAATTTCTGCTTGTTTTTCTCATCTCTTATCTGCCAATCCCTGGTGGTAGTGGCGCGATGGAGTTTGGGCTCTATTCAGTCTTAGTCTTTGTTCCACTACAACTACGCGCAATTTTCATCCTTAGCTGGCGTTTCTTTAGCTATTATCTCTCTACTTTCGTGGGTGGGATTATTCTTTTACGAATTCTACATCACTCTCGCTCTAATGCGGAGACTCCAAACTAATTCGTCCAAGGCGACCATCACGAAACTCTTTCAACAGTGCGAGCGTTGCCCGATGTTGATCCCACTCGCCTCCTTTACTCAAAAAGCCACGTTTTCGTGCATACCACTCTAAACCATCTTCAGGTGAAGTTATGGTCACCTTTAACTGTTCCCAACCAAATAGCCTTGCTCCATAACGTTCCAAGAGCAAAAGGACGAGATCATAGGTAGGAATCAATTCCTCCCGAATCGCCCCGAGCAACGCAAGTTTTAAGCCATCTTCATCACTTTGAATCTTGGGTGGAAGCAATCCAGGCAGATCTAAAACCTCAAAATTCCCCCGACGAATCCATTGTTTTCCTCGCGTCACTCCTGGCATATTTCCCGTCTTTGCAGCCCCAGTACCCAAAAGCCGATTTAAAATCGAAGATTTACCAACATTAGGAATTCCAACTACTCCCAGTCGTCGCGGACGATTAATTTTGATTGGTGGTAATTCTTTCTCAAGCAGCTGCCAAATTTGGTTCACTCCTTGACCATTTTGACCATTCACAGTTAACGAAAGAATTTTTTGTTTTCGAAACCATTCCTGCCAAGCTTTAGTCAGATTTTGCTCTGCCAGATCAACTTTATTCAAAATAATAATCTTAGGACGACGTTCCAACAGCTCATCCAAATCGCTATTATGACTCGCCAGCGGAATTCGCGCATCACGAATCTCCAAAATTACATCCAAATACTTCAAAAGCTCCCCTAGTTGCCGTTTGGCTTTTGCCATATGCCCTGGATACCACTGAATCTGTCGCTCCATTTACTCACTCTTTCTACAAAAATTAATTCTTCAAAACTCTGCCGAACCTACTGTACGTGGAAAAGGAATCACGTCACGAATATTTGTCATACCAGTCAAATACATGATGGCACGTTCGAAACCCAGCCCAAAACCAGCATGTTTCGTCCCGCCATATTTACGCAGATCAAGATACCAACTGTAATCAGCATGATGTAACCCTGATTCAACCATTCGTTGCTCTAATAGTCCCAATCGTTCTTCACGTTGACTGCCACCAATAATCTCGCCCACTCCAGGCACCAAACAGTCCATCGCCGCCACGGTTTTTTGATCATCATTCATTCGCATATAAAAAGCCTTGATCTCTTTGGGGTAATCGGTCACAAAAACTGGTTTTTGAAAAACTTTTTCCGTCAAAAATCGTTCATGCTCGGTCTGAAGATCGACACCCCACTCAACTGGATACTCAAAATTAGCTTTTTCCTTCTTCAAAAGCTCAACTGCTTCCGTATAAGTAATCTGCCCAAATTTTGAACTAACAATATTCTGTAATCTTTCTAATAAAGTTTGTTCAACAAAACTATTAAAAAATTCCATCTCTTCAGGAGCATTAGCTAAAATATAACTAATTAAATATTTTAGCATCTCTTCCGCCAAGTACATATCATCTTGGAGATCGGCAAAAGCAATCTCTGGCTCGATCATCCAAAATTCTGCTGCATGTCGGGCTGTATTTGAATTTTCCGCTCGAAAAGTTGGTCCAAAAGTATAAATATTACGAAATGCCATACAATAAGTTTCACCTTCGAGCTGTCCACTTACCGTCAGATTAGTCCCCTTATTAAAGAAATCTTGCGTAAAATCAAGCTTACCTTGCTCATTGCGCGGTAAATTTTCCAGATCAAGCGTAGTGACCCGAAACATCTGTCCTGCGCCTTCGCAGTCACTTCCAGTAATAATTGGGGTATGTACATAAACAAAATTCTGCTCCTGGAAGAACTTATGAATCGCATAAGCTGCCAAGGAACGAACCCGAAAAACTGCCGCAAAAGTATTCGTCCGCGGACGTAAATGCGCAATACTTCGTAAAAATTCAAAAGAATGTCGTTTTTTCTGCAGTGGGTAATCAGCAGTTGATTCTCCTTCAATCTTAATTTCACTAGTTTTTAGCTCAAAAGGCTGTTTCATCCCTGGAGTTTCCACCAAAATACCCGTCGCAATAATCGCTGCTCCAACTTGAAGTTTAGCTACTTCTTTAAAATTTTCCAAATCATCTCCAAACACAAGCTGCAGATTTTTAAAGAATGAGCCATCATTTAATTCAATAAAACCAAAAGTTTTCGAGTCCCGTACTGTCTTCACCCAACCAGCTACTTGAATTGTCTGATTCAAAAATAAAGCAGTCTCGCGAAAAAGCTCTTTCACAGTTATAGTTTTCACTTTGCTCTCTGCTCCTTTAACATTAAAGATCCTTCGTTATTTATTCTTCCATAATTTAAGCTTATTTTTCGCTAGCAAGCTTAAATTCTCCTTCCAATTTCAAAAAAAGCCTGTCATTAAATGACAAGCTCTTCTCAAAATTCAATTATTTTCACAAATCTAAAGTCGCGAAGTAATCTGCCTCATTCTCGGCACGACGAATCAACTCGACCGTCCCATCTGACTTTAACAACAATTCTGCGGAACGAAGCTTTCCATTATAATTAAAACCCATCGCATGACCATGTGCACCTGCATCATGGATCACCACCAGATCCCCTCGTTCAATCTCTGGCAAAGGACGATTAATCGCAAATTTATCATTATTCTCACAAAGTGATCCAGTCACATCGTAGAGATGATCCAGTGCCCAATTTTCCTTGCCTAACACAGTAATGTGATGGTAAGCTCCATAAAGTGCCGGACGCATCAAATTCGCCATACAAGCATCCAAGCCAACATAGTTTTTATAAATTGCTTTTTTGTGCAAAACCTTGGCAACCAAATAGCCATAAGGTCCAGTAATTACTCGTCCGCATTCCATAAAGATCTTTAATGATTCTAATCCATTTGCTACAATTAATTGTTCATAAGCCTTCTTGATCCCTTTGGAGATTAACTCTAGATCGACTGGTTTTTGATCTGGTTTGTACGGAATACCAATTCCGCCTCCGATATTTACAAATTCAAAATTAATCTCTAACGATCTGGAAATTTCAACTACCAGTTCAAAGAGCATCTTCGCAGTTTCAACAAAATAATTCGCATGTAACTCGTTTGAAGCCACCATTGTATGTAGCCCAAAACGCTTCACGCCTTTCTCTTTCGCCATTCGGTAGCCCTGAAAAAGCTGTTCACGTGTGAGCCCATATTTGGCTTCCTCTGGAACACCAATAATCATATTCCCTTTCTTTAATGAACCAGGATTAAAACGAAAACAGAGCAATTCTGGCAACCCCACCTCAGCTTCCAAAAACTCCAAATGACTCAGATCGTCTAAATTAATAATTGCTCCCATCTCTCGTGCTTTGCAAAACTCATTCGTGGGAGTATCATTTGAGGAAAACATAATCTCTTCCCCAGTAATCTCGACTCTCTCAGCTAAGATCAATTCTGTCATTGAACTACAATCAGCTCCAAAACCCTCTTCATGTAATAATTTTAAAATACTAGGATTGGGAGTCGCTTTGACCGCAAAATACTCTTTAAATCCTGGCATCCAACTAAATACTTCTTTAAATTTACGAGCATTCTCGCGTATCGCTTGCTCATCATAGATATGAAAAGGAGTAGGATATTCAGCCGCAATCTGAGTCATCTGCTCTTTCGTAAAAGGAACATCTTTCGTCATCATTCATCCTCCGTCTGCTGATCTATCTGCTGTTTTTACAAAATTAACTCTTAATAAATAAAATTTGTAAATGTCAACTTTACCAACCTCATCTGTTTCAGGTTTATTCACGATACACTCAGTCTTCTCCTGCTGATAACAACCTTGATTTCTAGATATATTGTA
>Ga0315295_10003004_pt1 | contig 14330 bp, 14 predicted proteins | sample YL17G14_0_MG_FD_204453 | JGI IMG/M metagenome (GOLD analysis project Ga0315295, IMG submission 204453) | Sediment microbial communities from Yellowstone Lake, YNP, Wyoming, USA - YL17G14_0 | ecosystem: Environmental > Aquatic > Freshwater > Lake > Sediment | place: USA: Wyoming | collected...
GTTGGGCTTATGATTTGATTCTTCATAACACTGGGGTATTAGACTTTTCAGGTTAATTATTGAATAATAATCCAAAATGTGAGAGGGATTTCCTGAGGGAAAGATGAAACGATATGGAAACCCGGATTGCCCGAAGAATGCTCACCAGGGCACAAAGATTATAAGACAGCGATAATGGCAATATTGGTTAGAATACTAACTGTTGAGATTCCATGTTAGGAGAACTACTTGCGCTTTCAGCGGCACTCATGTGGGCCACATCTTCGGTCCTCTACAGGCATGGCATGGAACGGCTTTCCCCCAAGGTCGTCAATACCGTGAGGGCTCTGTCTGCGACATTATTTCTCTTTCTTGTCCTCATCATTCTCGGTAGGGCAGGCGAGGTATTCTCCCTCTCTCCAAAAATCTATTTCTATGCCCTTATCGCCTCTGTCTTCGGGCTTTCCGTGGGGGATATATTTTATCTGTATGCCATAAAGACAATAGGCATCTCGCGTGCAATACCCATCGCCTCTTCCACACCCTGGATCGTTGCTGTGCTCTCAGTCCTATTTTTGGGTGAGAAAATCACGCCGACAATAATAGCGGGTATACTCCTCATTTTCTGTGGCATCTACCTCATCAGGGAAAAGGATGAGGTTCGCGAAAGGAAAAGTTGGGGATTTGTCTTTGCCCTCGCCGCAGCCGCAAGCTGGTCTATCTATATCCTCATCTCCAAGCTTGCCTTAACGGAGGTGAACCCCATCGTCTTCAACACCGCCCGAATGTCCTTTTTCGCCATTGCGTATATAATCGTGATGATACCTTCCTCCCAGAAAAAGGACGTCATTCTCGTGAAAAGAAAGGAATGGTGGTACGTTCTCATGGGTGCAATCCTTGATCTGGCAGGAGGCGCTGTGGCATTCTATTTCTCCCTCACGCTTATTGAAGCCTCGCGCGCCACTCCGCTTTCCTCTCTCTCACCCGTCTTTGCCACACTATTCGCCTATCTCTTTGCCCATGAGAAGATAACGCCGAGGCTTGCCACAGGCATAGCTATCTGTCTTTTAGGCATTTTTGTTCTCATGTGAAGCAGGGGATGACATTCTCGCGTATGAGCTTTATGGCATCGACCTTTGATTTGCCCAGGGGCATGCCACATACAATCTGGTTGACTCCCATGTCTGAGAGTCTGAAAATCTTCTCCACGCATTCGCGAGGCGTGCCCGCAATGGAATAGGCTTCCACAATGTGGTCGGGGACCCCACCTTCCTTCATCTCATCGAAGCGCTGAGCCGAGAATAGCTCCCTCATTCTCCCCGCCTCCTCTTTGGTGATGTTGTGTCTCTCATTCACATAATCAGGGCAACCAGCAGCAATGGCACCTGCCACTATGCGCGCCTTCCGTATCGCCTTTTCCCTCTTTTCATCTATGGAGAAGGATGTGTACGCCGCAATGTCCACCTCATCGAGATTCCTCCCCGCATGGACCACGCCTTCACGGAGTATGGCTATGGCTGGCTTGAAGTCTTCGGGATGGGAGAAATTGATGAGTACGCCGTCTGCGATATGGGAGGCGAGCGCGAGCATTTTAGGTCCCTGTGCGCCCATGTAGACGGCAATGTTCTTGCGCGGTTTTATCTTTAATTTTGCCTTGGGGACCTGGAACATCTGCCCCTTGTATTTCACCTTTCCATTCTCGGCAAGTTCCCTGAAAATTCCCACAGCCTCCCTAATGGCACAAAGGGGTCTGTCCCAATCCATGCCCATGGCGTTCAAAGTGAGCCTGTCCCCCGCCCCTATGCCAAACACGGCGCGACCCCCCGACATCTCGTCTATGGTGAAGAGTGCCGAGGCGCTCCATACAGGGTTGCACACATAGGGATTGGTGACCGCAGAACCGAGAAAGATTGTCCGGGTATTTCGTGCAATATCAGCAAGGGTCACCCAGACATTCCTATTATTGTAGTGGTCTGTGATCCAAACATGGCAAAACCCCGCATCTTCCGCAATCTTTGAGTGAAAGGCTATCTCATAACAGGGTCTCTCCGGAGAAAGCTCAATACCGAACTTAATTTGTACCACCGGCTTGCCTTATTCCATTTTTATATAAATATTATGGTAAAATTATACGCTACAGGAATAATTCTCAGGATAACTTTATCTCATATTGTGAAAATCTCTGGCGTGTCTGGCATCTGCGGCTATATCTCTCCACAGCAAAGTGATGTTGTTGAGAAAATGCTTTTTCTCCTGCGCCACAGGGGACCAGGAATTAGAGAAGTATTTGAAATCGAGGAAAAAGGATTTCATTTCAGATTCGGTTGCTGCGCATATGCCGCACGATTGCATACCGCTCGGTCTTCTTCGGAGAATATCATTGTCCATGACAGGGAAATATACAACTGCGAAGAGCTGAGGAGCAAATTCAATATATCCCACACCTCAACTTCATATTGCGATTTGATTTTGGGATTGTATGAAAGATTTTCAGGGAGGGATACGCTCACCTCATTGAAAAAAACGCTCACCCTTCTGGATGGGCCCTATGCCCTCGTCCTCTATACGAATGGTACTCTTTACCTTGCACGGGATGTAGTAGGCATGCGCCCTCTCTTCTATTCGCGCAACCCATTCCCCGCCTTCGCCTCCGAGAGGAAGGCACTGTGGAGATGCGGATTCGCCGACGTCAAAGCCGTCGCTCCGGGGCAGATTGTGGAACTGAAAAAAGACTCAAGACACAGGTTCTCCCTCCTCAGAAAGCCCGGAGTGGCGAAGGACTACCTTGAATCTGTTCTTTCCCTGGAGAGGAAATTGAGGGAGGCAACAGAGAAAAGAACAAAAGATAGTGCAGGTACAAGAATTCTGTTTTCGGGAGGTCTCGATTCGACACTGCTCTCGTGCCTCTCCCCCGATATATTGCCCATTACCTGTGGAACCGAAGACTCCTCAGACATATCGTTTTCAAGAAAGGCTGCGGGAGAACTAACCCTTGCACTTAAGGAAATCATAATAGACCCGTCTATGGTGGAAAATGCACTATGTGATGTCATGTATGCCTGCGAGAGCAAGAACCCCATGGATGTGGGCATCGCCCTTCCCCTCTATTTTGCAGCAAGAGAGGCGTCTCGGAACACACACATCCTTCTCTCGGGGAATGGCGCGGATGAGTTGTTTGGCGGTTATGCCAAATACATTGACGCCCCTCATCTCATGTATGACGACATAAAAAATATTGCACATGATAACCTCGAAAGGGATGATATGGTTGCTGCCTCACAAGGGATTACATTGAGGCATCCCTATCTTGACTTAAAGGTGGTCAGATTTGCCCTGAGCCTTCCCTCTGATTTCCTCTTCTGTGGCAGAAGAAAAAGAATCCTTGCCGATGTCGCACAGAGGGCAGGCGTTCCCTCATTCGTGTACGAGAGGAAGAAGACGGCGATGCAGTACGGCAGCGGTGTTTTTCCCATTCTTAAAAAGATGGCGCAGAGAGAAATTTCAAGAAGAGAGGCAAAGGAAAATGGATTTCACGGTCCGCTTGAGGCGTATCTTGCCCGGGTCTGGGAAGAGAAGGTCTTCTCTAGATTCTCTCCAGTATGACATCTTTCATCTTTTCAAGAATTCCCACTCTCCTGTGAGAAATGGAGATGGCATCCTGCCTGCAGAGTTCAAGACAACAGAAACATGATATGCACCTTTCCCTCTCGATGGCGGGCATGCCACCCTCTTTGCTCATCGCTCCTGTGGGGCAGACAGAGATGCAATCAAAGCATTGCGTGCAATTTTCCCCCCTGATTGTCGGTTTTTCTATGGTTACATCCCAGAAAGGATTGAGGCGGGCAATCAGGGAGGAGGTTGTATGAGAAGGCGTTATAAAATTTTTGATTCTTTCCAGTTCTCCATCGATGCTCAATCGTTCGATTTCTATCTCTCCCAATCTGTGGTCACGCGCCTTCGAGAGCATGGCGATTCGTTTCGGGTCGAGTCCCATGATGTGCGCCACAACGGCATCAACGCTCACTCCGTTTGTGCCTGAGATCAACCTATCGTATTTTCTGAGAATTCCATTGGAGGGACCCATTCCCTCCATGACGGTTGTCGCATCGACGATATTGAGGGATGGCGGCGCAATCCGGTACACATCGACGAGCAGTTCAGAGAATTTTTCGTAGGAGGGGGCGAGAGTATGGAGTGTGGGCTTTATGCCGCCCGGGATTATGCCAAACATGTTTTTTATGCAGCAGGTGATGCGCGTGAGCGCATGGGTCTTTGCCTTCGGGACGTTGATGATGACATCGGCGTCGAGGATCTCGGAGGATACAAAGACCGATTTCATGTATGGGGAATCGACAGAAACGGAGCGCGCATCCTGAAATACTCTATAGTATCCAAGGGCAGCATCCCTTATGCCGCTTTTCTCTGCCATTTCCTCGATGTTGGTTTTGTTGCCACCAGGATTGTCTCCCACGATAATATCCTGCGTTTCCTCGCCAACCCTTGTCACAATGGCAGAGATGAGTTCCGGAGATGTGGTGATGCCTCTCTCGGGTGATGCCCCGGAGAGCATGTTTGGTTTAATCAAGACTTTTTTTCCAGCAAGTGGCACGGGAAATGTGTCAAAGACGTCCTCTACATCCCTTCTTAAATCACCGATCTTTTGTATGAGGACATCGGGCATGAGAGAAGTGTTGGTAAATGACTTAAAAAGGTATTTTTTCATGCCCCTGTCGGGATTCGAACCCGAGTTTCAAGCTCCGGAGGCTTGAAGGATATCCGCTACCTTACAGGGGCCTGATGCACTTTCGGATGGTAATATATAAAGGTGGTTTCTTAGGGGAAAAAGTGAGAATAAGTCAATATAGTATGCCCCCGTCGGGATTCGAACCCGAGTCGCAAGCTTTCAGCTTACTGCAAAACGCACTCTGTGCGTCGAAGTGCAAACCGCAGGCTCGCAGGATATCCGCTACCCTACAGGGGCTGGCAGAATTTGGGGGGAGTTTATATAAATCTATCCTATCCCACACTCACCACAATCCCCGCAGGCAGCCCTGGTCGTGGCTCAATGTTTTTCACAACCTTTCCAAATTTGGGTATGATAATCATGTAGGTCCCATATTTAAGAACTTCCACCACAAAACGTCCTTGCGCATCGGTCCTCACCCTGTAAGAGTAAGAGCCATTCTCGGGCACGACCTCCACATCGACAAAGGGTATGGGATTGCCATGCAACTTCACCGTACCTGCAATGGTGTTCATGCCTTTTCTATTCATATAGAGCGTCATGGTCATGCTGTTCTCAATGACCCCTCTTTTTTCTGAAACCTCATACCATTCCTTCTGTGCGGTCACTATGTAGGCTCCCTTCGGGATAAAGAGAAGTGTCATGCCTCCCCCATCCGTGCTATTCTGAGAGAGGTCTGCCATGTTGCCCGCAGATACCAAAACCGAAGGGATGGGATTCCCGAATATGTCCCTCACAGCAAAAAGAATCGAGATTTTCGATTTCTTGAGCGTCACGTACAGTGTATGGGTTCCCACGACATAGAAGTGCGTCATGTAGGTGGCATAGCCGGGCTTCGATACCATGATGGTATGATATGTCCTCGAAAGGGTGAGTCCCGCATTGCCATAGATGTCTGTTCTTGCCTTCTGGAAGTCAACCACGGTGATGAGCGCGTCGGGGATAGGGTAGCCATACTCGTCCGTGACGTGGAAAAATACGTTTTCTATGGCTGAGGCTGGAAGCACAGAAGAAATCAACACGAGGAAGAGGAATGCTCTTTTCATGGGTGTAGTGGATTTTCTACTATTTAAATCTTACTATTGGAATAAATACTTTCACTATTGTCCCTGTCGATTCATCCATCTTTTCAAAGATTTTCGTAAACCCAGAAAGAGAGCCCTCCTCGTAGAGCATCCTGAAGAGAAGGGTCTGGCGTAATTTCTTCTCGTCAAGGCTTCCTGAAGTATAATCAGTGAAGAATCGCCATGCGACGACCCTTCCCTCGTCTACCGAGAACCGCGCCGAGGTCGCCACTATGAAATCTACATTTTTGTCTCTTACCAGTGCGAGAGCCTCCTCCTCATTGGTCTTCATGAGGATTGTCTGGTAGGTATTGTCGAGATTCTGGGGGGAACATAAGGGCAATTTTTCAGAGACCGCCTGTGCGGCAAACCCATTGTCCCAGGCGGTGAGAATCAATTTCCCCTCCTTTGTCCCAATGAATCGATATGCCTCGTATTCAGCCTCCGAGACCTGGGGAGGATGGGAAGGGGATGCAAGAACGTACACGCTATACGCGATGAATAGAGCTAAAACAATCGCCACGCGAGAATGGAAATTCTTTCTTAGAATGTAGCCCCAGAGTAATATGACCATGAAGGGGAGGAAGACGAGTAGCGTGAAATACCCGGTCGTCACGGCAACCAGGGCGAAGGCAAACACCGCCACGATAGCATAGGAAATATTATTTTTCCACTCCTCACTCCATGAGACGAGAGCCTCCGCGGCAGTGAGCGCGAAGGCAAGGTCGACTATGCGTGTCGCCCTGTCAAAGAGGAGTGATGAGGAGAGGCTCACAAAAAGGAGGGAAATCATGAACGCATTCTTCTTCCTGAAGAAAGAGAGCATGCCGAAAGGTAGCAGGAAGAAGAGGGCATTGTAGCGCTGCCATAAAAGATAGATATTTGTGGGAACGAAATCAGGGCTGCCAATTCTGAGTGTGGAAAGCAACCCTTCCCTGGTATAGGGAGATATCCGGGAAATGAAGTCTATCGCAAGGATTGTGATCCTTTCAGAAAGACCTAAAAGATTGAGGAGGATGAGTATGAGGAATACAATAGCCAGTCCAAAGGACACGACGGGGAACACCTTTTCTCCCCACACCCGCTGAAGACCAATATAGGCATAGTAGAGAAAGAGAGCCTCCACCGCAAGAACGATTAAGGGATTGACCTGCAGTGCAACAAGAAAGAGAGGAATGAGAAGGACGGCCCACAAGAATTTTTTATCACCCGCCCTCAGGCCTGCGTAGAGAAGGAGGATGAAGAAGGGCATCTGAACGAGGTCATGGGTGAAGAGGAGGATGCCCATGGCGAGGGGTTGTATAGAGAACGCATACAGGAGGGAAGCCACAAACCCTCCATTCTCTCCCAGAATCCTTGCCGAGACTAAATAGAGGATGACCGCGGTGCATGAGGAAATGATGAGACCGCACCCGAATACGGCATAGAGAAGGGTCTCGCCCTCCACCGTCGTGCCGAGGAGGCGCAGGAGCCAGAATGTGATGTCGTAATGGGAGAGTCCCATGGTTCCTCGAGCCACGCCATAGTAGAAGTATGTCTCCGTGACGGGTGTCGTGTGCCCACCAAATCGGGAAAGGTAAAAAACATCGAGAAGCAGCCTCACAAGTGATGCGAGTGTGAAGACAAACCCTGCCTTTTTTAGTCTTGTCATGGAGATACCGATGTTCACCTTTGAAGCACCCTAAGACGGCTTTTTGGAAGGCATATAAATCTATCGCATTTCCTCTCCAACCCCATTTACTGCAAGATGAGCGAGAGGAAGAACGAGATATGGTGTGCTTTTGAAAATCCCCTTTTTAATACGGGAACCCTCCTGCACAATCCTTATAAATAAAGAGAAAAAGTGGACTCTGTGCACAGGACGAAGTCAGGCATACCGGGATTTGACGAAATCATAGAAGGGGGGTTTCCCACTGGCACCTCCGTCCTTCTCTCTGGCACCGCAGGTGCGGGAAAAACAATTTTCGGCATACAATTTCTCGTCAACGGCATAAAACAGTTCAATGAGAACGGGATATTCGTTTCCTTTGAGGAGAGGCCCAAGGATCTGAGAAGCGAGATGGATAATTTTGGATGGAACCTTCGTGACTACGAGGAGAGGAAACAGCTCGCCATCATAGACGTGGCCTCAGCCCGGGATGGCATACGGAGCGGGGAACAATACCTCGTGGACACCTCTTCCCGCGCCCTCAATGTCACCAACCTCGCTACACAGATTTTTGCCTTGAGCAATGAACTAAAGGCGTCCCGAGTGGTCATAGATTCCATTCCCTCCCTCGAGCTCAGGCTCATCGATGTGACAGAGGTTCGTCGGGCGGTATCCCTGCTCACCAACCTCCTTTTAGAGATGAACGTCACCTCTCTCATAGTCACCGAGATTGCCAACCCATTCGAGTTCTCGCGCTATGGGTTTGAGGAGTATGTAACGCGCGGCCTCATAAACATGAAGATGATTTCCCAGTACGGCGAGCTGAGGCGCACCATTCAGGTCGTCAAGATGAGAGGGACCAATCATTCTACCCGCACCTTCCCCTTCGAAATACTCGAAAATGGCATAGAGATCCAGACACTTCGGAAGATATAATCAAAAGCTTTAAATAGTGTTGCATAGAGTGACCTCATGCCGAAACGACACAAGGCTGAACAGGGGGCGATGCCTGCGACAGGCGCCGGCTTGATACGCTACTTCGACGAGGATGCGAAAGGCATAAAGTTCAAACCCGAATACCTCCTCATTCTCTGCGGCGTCATCATTCTCATAGAGCTCTTCCTGCAGGCATATGGTGCTGAAATCTTCGGACCTTGAGTGGGCAGAGGGGGGGAGATGAGGGGAGTTATTTGGCAGATGGGCAGGTTTCACCCTAATAAGATTCGGGGATTTGGCAGGGGAGCTCTCATCTCTTGGTGATATAAGAATTGAGTATCTCGCATTCATCCCTTCAATTTGGGAAAAATTAGGCTTCTCCAAATTTGATGTTCCTAAAGAATCTATAAAGAGTTCAGCAAAGGAAAAAGCCAACCACATAATATTTTGGATCAATGAAGCAAAAATATTGGAATTTTGGAAAGGCGGCACTCTTTTAGGGGTCATTCACAATAGAGCTTATGATGGTGATTTCGAAAAGCTTGAAGGAATTCTTATGACCTATGGCTGGCTCACTAAAAGAACTGCGACGATACCTGCCACTGACGCATTTTCTCTTAGGGGTGCAAATTCTCTCATATTTGGGATAATAGGGGGACTACTTTCAATTTTCTACTTTTGGTTTTATGTGTATTCAAACATTTTTGGACGATATTATTTTACCACTTTTGGTGGCGGTTATATGAAGTTTTTGGGATGGATTTTTGACATATTATTTTTCCTATTCGTGGCTTGCGTATCCTTATCTAATATATTCTTTTATTTCAAATTTAGGAGGATATCCTGACACCTGACGAAACCCTTTTAAATCTCGACTTATCATTACTCCGATGGTCGCCTGGAGGAAATCTTGGGCGTGGGTGATTGACCACAAAGAACACATACTCTTCCTGTTTTTCTGCTTCATTGTAGGTGGTCTGGGACAGGACAAGAGGATTGCCCTCATTCCCGTTGCATTCGTCATTCTCATCTTCGTCCTCCTTGCTGCTTGGAGGTTGGGCAGGATTGCATTTTTAGTAGGGCTTCTTTCCTCTGCCATCGTCTCAGAAAGGATTCCCTCAGAGAAGAAATTCATCCTTATCCTTTTTTTCGCAATTCTGGGTCTGGGTGCAGGATTGTTCTTCTCAGGGATGAAAAAGGGAAAAGAAGATACGAGACAGAAGATTCCTGATACCCAAAAAGCTGAGAATAAAAAGGAAGAGGAAAAAAAGATTTCCTATGAGAAGGAAGTGCCCTGCAAATTCTGCGGTCGTCTCATATCCAAAGCCGAGCTTGAGTGTCCCTACTGCAGGAAAAAGCAGTATGACCTTCATGAGATAAACACGCTGCTTGAGAAGAAATCCCGCATACGGGAGGCGCTCGACAATCTGGAGCTGCGGTTCATGAACGGCGAAGTGGATGATGAAACTTACAAATCACTGAAGAAGAAGTGGAACGTGCGCCTCGCAGACATCGAGGAGAAAATCATTTCATCGCAGATGACGCATTGATTCTTCATACCCACATATGGATGCATACCTTCTCTCCCGCCTCAATCCCCTCCCTGTTCTCCTCGATTGTGATGAACCCGTCTGAGAGCACGAGTGAGGAGATGATGCCCGAGCCCTTGAGTGCGACCGGGATGACACTGTCCTGCGCAACCCTCACGCGCACGAAGTCGCGCCTCCCCACCTCGGATGCGACCTTCTCTCCAAGGATGCCGGATGCGAATTTTTGTATCTCTGTGCCCAGCATCCTCTCCAACACGGGAATGACGAATGCGTAGAATTGAATGAAGCATGCGACAGGGTATCCCGACATTATAAAAACTGGGGGATTCCGAGAAAACCCAAATGGCCTCCCCGGCCTTATCGCGACACCGGAAAAGAGGGGGTCAACAGCATCTGAGACGAGGTCCTTTTTTCCAACGCTGCTTCCTCCCGTCACGAGGAGAAAATCGGATTTTCTACTACCTTCTTCAAGCACCCTCTGCAAAGAGACCTTCTCATCCTTCACCATTCTTGAAAAAGTGACTTCTCCCCCGCATTTCTTGATAAGTGAGGATATCATAAGTGAGTTTGATTCCATGATTTTTCCCGCCCCTAATGCGGAGACATCTCTTACAAGCTCTGAACCTGTGATTACAATGCTGACCCGGGGTTTTCTTTTCACAAGAACCTCTCTTATGCCACATGACTTCAATATACCCAGGTCCTGCGGACGAATCCGTCTCCCTTTCCTCACAATCACCTCTCCTCTTCTCACGTCTTCCCCGCGTGCCGATACGTTGAGGCATGGATACCCCTTCTCCCCTATGAGTATGAAGTCATTTTCATTGTGCGCATATTCCTTCATCATGACACAATCACATCCTCGTGGCATGGAAGAACCCGTGGCGACCTCCACACACTGGCCTCTTCTCACCTTTCCGCAAAAAACCTCACCCGCCATGGCTTGCCCGAGGAGCGCGAGTCGCACAGGCTTCTGGGGGGATGCACGCAGGACATCATCGCCGAGGCACGCAAACCCATCCACAGCCGCCCTCGCCCAGGGCGGGGAATCCAGGGGAGATTTTGTGTCGCGGGCGATGACCCTGTCGAGACTCATGCGCAGTGGCACTGATTCCTTCGCCGTCTCCTGAAAAGAAGAGAGAACAATTCTTTCTGCATCTTCAAACGAAATGACTTTTCTCACATCAATCCCTCAGCATGTGGATGAGGTGGGAGGCCTGCTCCAGCACAAGCCTCACGCCGAGCCTACAGGCGGCAGGGCTTCCGGGGAGACAGAATATCGCAGAGTCCCCTTTGATACCGGCGAGTGCACCCGAAAGGTAGCTTGCAGAACCAATCTCCTCGAAACTTAAGGCTCGGAAAATCTCACCAAATCCCGGAAGCTCTCTTGATAGCAGGGGTTTCACTGCAGCCACCGTGTTGTCCCTCCTGGATACGCCTGTACCACCCGTGGTCACCACGATGTCTGAACTCTTTGCAAGTTCACAGATGGCAACCTGTATGGCATGACCATCGTCTTTGACAATCCTCCTCTCCACAACCTCATGCTCTCGAGAAATCTCTTCAAAGAGAATCCGCCCGGACTCATCCGTCTTTTCTGTCCGCGTGTCTGATATGGTGAGTATCGAGAACTTGAGCCTCAGTTTCGCATAATCGTGCATGGGTATTCTCGAAAGATTTATATAAAAGCCTTGCCACCATGTGCATGCTTTTGAGCGTTGACGTGGGGAAGGGAACGACAGATATTGTGCTCTTTGAGGGGAATGTACTGCTCAAAGCCATCGTCCCCTCATCCACGACGCTCCTCGCGCGGGCGATTGAAAAGACAGAGGAAAATATTGTGGTGAGTGGATACACGATGGGGGGAGGCCCCCTCGCCTCCGCCATAAAGAATCATCTCTTGAAATATAAAGTATTCATGACGAGGAACGCCGCGCTCTCGCTTTCTGATAACGTGGGAAAGATTGAATCCTGGGGCGTTGAGATTATAGATGAGGGCGATGTCACAAAAAGGAGAGGGAAAAGGATTTTTCTCCAGGATCTCGACATGGAATTCCTGAGGCGTCTTTTGGAGGATACAGGATTTTCCTTTCATGATATAGGTGGGTGCGGGCTTGCACTGCAGGATCACGGATTCTCACTCTCCTCAAACAGGCAGAACAGGTTTGCCATATACAGAAGGATTCTTATGAAGAAAAAATTCATGCTCCCTCGACTCTTCTTTAAAAAAATCCCCTCCAGCCTCACCAGGGCAAGGGCAGCCTTCGCGCAGATATCGTTCACGCATAAGATTTTCATGGATTCCTCTTATGCCGCATTGCTTGGCATATACTATGCGTGTGGCAACTGTCTTGCGGTAAACATAGGCAACGGACACACCATTGCAGCACTCCTACGTAAAGGAGAGATACTGGGTCTCTTTGAGCACCACACTCATCTCCTCACACCCGGAAACCTTGAAATGTTTTTACGAATGCTCTCCTCAGGGACACTCAAAAACGAAGACATTTTCAGCAGTGGAGGTCATGGTGCTTTCTTAAGAATTTCACAAGACCTCCCCATTTTTGTCGCCGGTCCCGGAAGAAGACTTATGGAGAAAACCTCTCTCTCCTTTGAATATGCGTATCCTTTTGGTGATGTCATGATTCCCGGCAATCTCGCCTTGACAGAGATAATGAAGAAGTTGAGATGGGATGTGTCGCCACCGAGAAAAGATAGATTTAAAAATGGGTGAGACAGGTACGTATGTGAATTCTCTGGCAATAGAAGAGACTCCTTCGGGAACCATACGGGCAGCACTCCTCGTTTCCACGATGGCTTCCTTTCTCACGCCTTTCATGGGTTCCTCCCTTACCATTGCACTTCCCATCATTGCCCGAGAGCTTTCCATGAATGCCATCCTCCTCTCATGGATTGCCACCTCATACATACTGGCTGCGGCGATGTTTCTCCTGCCATTCGGAAAGATTGCAGACATATACGGGAGAAAAAGGATTTTTGTTGCGGGCATTCTTGTATACACACTCATGTCTTACCTCTGCGGGACGTCAAATTCTGCCACGATGCTTATCGTCACGAGGGTCTTTCAGGGGATAGGGGGTGCGATGATATTCGGTACGAGTGTCGCCATCCTCATCTCCGTGTACCCGCCCAAAGAGAGGGGCAAGGCACTGGGGATAAACGTTGCCTCCGTGTATCTTGGGCTCTCATGCGGTCCCATCGTGGGGGGATTTCTCACCCAGCACTTTGGGTGGAGGAGCATCTTTTTTATAAACATACCCTTCGGACTCATCATATTGGGATTTACCTTTTGGAAACTCAGGGGTGAGTGGGCTGAGGCGCGTGGAGAGAGATTCGACCTTGGGGGGTCTCTCATCTACAGTTTTTCCCTCGTCGCACTCATGTATGGATTCTCACAACTGACGTCTCTTGCCGGCATGGTATCGGTCATCGCAGGCATCCTTGGGATTTTCTTCTTTGTGAGAAGGGAATCTCGATTCGCATACCCCCTTCTCAACATGAATCTTTTTAGAGTAAACATGGTCTTCACCTTCTCCAACCTCGCCGCGCTCATCAACTATATGGCAACCTCTGCCGTGGGATTCCTCCTGAGTCTCTACCTGCAGTATGTGAGGAATCTTTCCCCCCAGGACGCGGGACTCGTAATGATTTCCCAACCAGTCGTCATGGCGGTCTTTTCTCCCTTTGCGGGAAGACTCTCAGACAGAATAGAGCCGAGAGTGGTCGCTTCTCTCGGCATGGCTTTGACCATGGTCGGTCTCATCCTCCTCATTCCGCTCCAAAAGGATACGGCACTGTCCTTTATATTGGTGAGCCTCGTTCTTCTCGGATGCGGGTTTGCCCTCTTCTCCTCTCCCAACACAAACGCCGTCATGAGTTCGGTGGAAAAACGGCTCTATGGCGTTGCATCCGCAACCATAGGAACGATGAGGCTTGTGGGCCAGATGCTTTCCATGGGGGTCGTCATTGTCATTTTTGCCATTCTTGGATTTGGAAGCGTTCAAATATCTCCGTCCTATTTCCCCCTCCTCCTCGCGAGTATGAAGATAGCCTTCATCATCTTTGCCCTTCTCTGCTTTGGTGGAATATTCGCCTCTCTCGCCCGCGGCAAGGTCCATTGAAGGTGCGCCCGTGGTAGGCACAAATCTTTTATACCTCTTGTACGTCATTGGCACATGGATGGTCCTGAGGGTACAAGAAGATGCATTCTCTCACCGCAAAAAAAAGTGACTTTCAGAATATCCACAAAGGAATAATAATCGAGGAGGAAGAAACATGATAAAAATCTCCTGCATGAGAAAAGAGGACATACCATTCTGCAAGGGATTGACAGATGTGGAGGGGTGGGGAAATAAGGGCAATGATTTCAGGAGACTCATCGATACTGA
>Ga0315295_10003007_pt1 | contig 14324 bp, 14 predicted proteins | sample YL17G14_0_MG_FD_204453 | JGI IMG/M metagenome (GOLD analysis project Ga0315295, IMG submission 204453) | Sediment microbial communities from Yellowstone Lake, YNP, Wyoming, USA - YL17G14_0 | ecosystem: Environmental > Aquatic > Freshwater > Lake > Sediment | place: USA: Wyoming | collected...
GTTTCCTGAAAGATCGCGCGCTCGCGAGAGCAGCCGCGGTCCGAGGGCGCGCAGGGTGGGGAATGGGCCAAATAAAAGGCGAACGCGTACCCGGCCCAACTCATTGCTCCGACGCGGACGAGGGCGCTTTCGTGCGAGGTTTCGCCGGGCCAATCGTTGGCGGTGTTGTAGCCGAACCAGAGGCTCCCATCGGAACGCGTCAAGCGAGCCAGGGCATGCAAGGTGAAGGCGGCTCGATCGCGGTCGCCCGCGATGAGGAAAGCCAGCGCGGCGAGAGCGTTGTCGTAGGTTGTCGATCGGTGAAAGCCCCACGGCGATTTCTCGGGTGAGACGTCATAGCTGAGGAGGAGCCGACGCCGGCTGGGCTCCGGAGCGGGTACCACGCGGTTGGGAGTGATTTGGCCCCCAAGCCAGCGCACGTCCGCGGTAGCCCATTCGCACAGAGAGGCTTCTGAAGGCGTTACGGTCTGCGCCCGCAGCGGGACTCCTGCGAACAATAAGCACATGGCTGGAAGAAAGGTGGACGTAGCGAAGCGGTAGGGATTCAACCCTGTGAAGGTGCTGTCCTGGGGCAACAGGAGACCTCTGCACGAAGCTTAACATGCCGTCAATTGGATGACAAATATGAAATCCGTGGATGAACTCCGCCATTCTCTGCCAGGTGAAAGCACATTTCAAGTTGGAGCCAGAAGCTGGGTGCTTTTTGCTTCGGCGAATTCCTTTGTGAGAAAACAGGTGGGCGTTCAATAGGGAACGGCCGATTGCGGCGTCGGTCGCGGCGATTTCGCGCTGGGTGCTGTAGCGGCGGTCTATGACCGCCGGTTTGGAGTGCGGCGGCTCGCCGCCGCCTTCGAAAGCGGGAGCAAGCTCCCGCACTCCATGGTCGGCGCACCAATCGAAGGCGTTGATGCGGTCGCGCTCCTCGTCGGCGAAGAGCGTGCCTTGGTCGCAGATGTCGGGGCCGATCAGGGAATTGCCGCAAATGATGTTGTATTTGAGTTCGGGCAGGAGCGATTGCTTGGGCGATTTGCCTTCGATAACTTTCCCGATCGTGTTTTTCACAATGTAGTCCACGATGTACTTGGGCGTGTAATACAGGAATGTAGGTGTGCACAGTTTATGCGAAAGGTGGGGGTGGATGGGGGTGGGTGGGGGTGGAGGGTAAGTCGTTGAAAACTCGTGGTATTACACCACTAACCCCCGCTAGGGGAGTATGCGCAGTATTTGCTATAAGTTACGAGGATTTTGCACAGTTTTTGAGAAAGTTGGCCTCCGCCAACATCACCTGCTGGGCCTACTAACTGGAGCTTTCAAAGTGCCACCCGTGCGGGATTCGGTAACGAGGAGTCAAGGATCAAATCCTTCAATTAGTGGGCATAACGGCCCAGGCTCTTATGGGCGACCAGGAAGGTGATCAAAGGTGCAGGAAGCCCGCCTTTCAGATGAGACAATCGCGCCGACCCTCTGGCGGAGGGTTCAGCCTCTTCAGCCAATTGCCAGCTCGGCGGCCGGGAAGATCCTCCAGCCAAGGGAGAAGCAGACACGGGCAGCAATCGGGCAGGGATTCCAGTAGAATGTGGAGTAGCCTCTGGGTGAGCGGGGCCTCGAACCGGTGCTTGCTGTACGAGGGGGGATTGTTTCGAACGACCTGAAGGCACAGAGTGTGAATGACCAAACGCTTAAAGCTAGTAGGCGGCAGCGCAAGACTGCAGTGGAACAGTTGGATACCCAGTATCCAGGCCTCCAGGAGTTCGTGGACGGACAACTCAGCACGTTTGTGCCCGTGCAGGAGATCGCCAAAAGGGTGCAGCAGAAATTCGGCATCCGCGTTCCGGAACGGACGCTGGGGAGCTATCGACAGAGACGCTGGGCGGTGGCGTGCCGGCGTATAGAGGACGAAAAGCTGCTGGACGAAGTCGTCCGGCAGTCGAGGAAGACTCACCGGGAGGAGGAAGTCTCCCGTATGGTCCCGTTCCTTCGTGAGCGACTATCCTTGCAGCGAATGAGCCCGGCGGAACTTTTGCGTGAACTGCGCCAGCGCAGTCAACGCGATATCGGGAAGGTCAAATCCGAACAGGACCTTAAATCGAGTGCATAGAGGCCTGTGGTCCACAACACATGCGTGCGGGCTCAGCGTTAACGGTTAACCCTCCGCAAGTCGGACCGCGGACCGATGTCCGGTCGCTTGTTTGACGACAGCCACTAACTTCCCTGAATTCAAAGCGAACGAGGTTTTGGCGACCTACAACACTCGAAACTTGCCTGAAGACTATTGCCCGCCCCATTTTCATTTTGAACTGACGACGCCCGGCACCCAGCGCACGGCGTTTTCGTGATAGATCTTTCGCAAAACGGGCCTAGGCAATGCCAGACCGCGGAACTCGCGGAACTCGCGGCCTAGGTAATGGAGCTCCCCGTCGAACATCTCATCCGTGGCAAAGAATTTCCAGTCATGCGCCAAGACTTCCTGCCAGACCTTCAACTGCTCCTCAGCTTGCTCAGTTGAACTTATGCCTATGTCAGTGCCATAAAGGATGCGATCGTGGTACTTGATGAGGAACGCCCGCACTTTTTCGCGTGGTTGGATCATCAGGTACTGCAGTCGGGCCGAGACATCCACTGCAAAGTTGGGATAAAGGTCAAAGCGTTTTGCGATTTCGTCTACATTTTCTTCCATGCTGCCCAAATGGCATCCGACTACACGCAGCTTTGGGTGGCGCTTCAGAATCTGGTCCCTGGCGGCCAGGAGAGCTTGCCGCGACGGGCTATCGGGGTACCGATACATTTGCCATTCAGGGGCGTTCGTGTAGTCTTCAAAACTGGAGGGGTCGGGAGGAAGCCACGCCGCCGGCGGTTCGGCAATGTGTGCGATAAGGGTCTTGTTGCGAGTCTCCAGCAAATCATATATGGGATCAAAGACCGGATCGTCGGGCATCAAGTACTTGCCCGCTCTTGACTTGACCTTCATGCCGATATTTTTCCAGATCTTCACAGCGACGGCGCCGTTCTTGAAGGTCTCGTCGAGCAGCGTGATAGTTTCCTCCGCGAAGTTTGGGCTCTCCCATCTTGAGGGGTCGAATGTGGAACACCATACTGCTCGACCCTGGCTGCCTCGCAAAATCTCCAATGCCAGCTTCTGCTGGAACTCCAATGGTCCGTGCCTGGGGGCCATCACGCAGATGTTCACTATGCGCAGGTCAAGACGGTTTAACATTTCGTAAGACGCTGGAGCAGGGTTGAATAAGTGAGCGTGAGCATCGACGGGGCCCAGTCCTGGAGGGAAAGGGAAAGAACGCGCAACCTCCGCTTGCTTCGTGGTCCGTGCCGCCGTGCGAGGTAGCGCGCCCGTGGCCAGCCATAGGGTGGAGAGTCGTGCAAAATCTCGGCGATTCATTGGTCCATCCTCCTGTGAGGTGTGTGACAGCAAGCACGACTTGAAGCTAAATCCAGAGCATTAGGCCGCCAGTGGTAGTAGGTCTACGCTCTCGTTGTCAGCGGCGTAGATTATTAGCAACCACCCACAATGTATTATACCCGGGTCACCCTGGGGATTGATCGGGGCTCGGCGCTGGGGAGCCTAACGGAAGGAGCCCGTAGGGCGACTGGAGTTAGCGGCGCCAACCCCAAGGTTCTCTGCCAACACCCTGTGAGGTATCTCGCATCTTCAGGGGGCCCGCATGGCTCCTCTACTCTCTCCCTTTCCATTCCGTGCGGATCTAGGGGAGCAGGTCAGCCCGTCAACTCGTGGACGGCCCACAGTCATTACCCGCCAGTCTAAGTGGCCTGGCGAACGCGTGACGAAGGGCATGCCATCAGATATCGTTTGACGCCGAAAGATCTTACGGGAACACTAAAGCCTTCATGAATCCCACCGGTTTTTCCATCAACATCGTGTAAGCGTCCATAACATCGTCCAGCTTCAATCGATTGCTGATTAGGGGCTTCACGTCGACTTTTCCAGAGGCCAGCACATCCAGGGCCCGTGAATAGCTATAAGGGTTGACCCAAGAACCCATGATGGTCAGTTCCCGCGAAAGTACATTAAAGGGAGTAATATTCGCCTTTTCCCCTTCAGGGGCAAAACCAAAGATGAGCACTCGCCCACCCCGCTTTGCCATGTCAACTGCCTGTTCAATCGTATCAGCATGACCGACGACCTCGACGACTGCATCCGGCCCGAGACCATCGGTTTCGGCTAGAACACGCTCCTTTAGATTCCCCTCCCTTGGGTTGATGACCACGTGCACGCCGAACCTCGTCGCCATCTCGCGGCGTGTTTCTTCTGGCTCGACGAGAATCACCTTCCTGGCGCCAGAGTGCAGGGCAAACTGAAGGTGAATCTGACCCATTGGTCCCCCCCCGATAATCGCGACCGTTTCTCCGAAACGGTAATTGACCCTGTCCACCGCGTGCACCACACAAGAAACGGGCTCGGCGAAGGCGGCAGACTCATCGTCCAGATTTTCAGGTATGGGATAGATGCCTTTCTCGCTGGCAGTGCAGTATTCAGCAAATCCGCCGTCACGTAGCACGCCGTAGGCGGCGAGCTCCTTGCAGAAGCAAGGTTGCTGGTTTCGGCACCAGTGACACTTGCCGCAGCTCTCATTGGGGTCACTCACAACCCTCTGACCCACCTTGAGGTTCCGGACGTTTTTCCCCAACTCAGTGATTTCACCGGAATACTCGTGCCCGGGCACCACAGGCACGCGTGCCGAGTACTGGCCGCTGTAAAGCTTCAGGTCAGTGCCGCACATCCCGCATGTCTTCACCTTAATGAGCACCTCATCATCCTTGGGAATGGGGGCGGGGATGTCCTTTACAACGATTCTCTTTACGGCTTCAAGCACCGCAGCTTTCATATCCCCTCCGATCACATCTAGAGTCTTCGTAACCTTATGGGAGTCCCCTTGCGGGCAGACTCTTCCGCCGCAATGATCAGTCGGGTGTTTAACAGCCCGTCTTCACCGCTGGTCAAGGGCCGCTTGCCATCGCGCACGCATTCCACAAAGTGATACATGCTCTCGACCCCGAAACCCATCTGCTTGCCGTGGATCTCGGGAGTAATGAACATGTCCGGGAAGGAAGGACGGGGGAAGCCGGCGGGAGTCTTCGTCGTGTACTTGGCGATCGCGCCATGGTGCGTGGGGTCGAGGTAGATGACGCCCTTGGTCCCGATGATTTCGCACTTGTGATCAATCAGGGAGGGTGAAGACTGTGGCAGGACCCAACTGTTCTCAACGACCGCGGTAGCGCCGTTCGAGAAGTCGATCATGGTGATGTACATGTCCGCCGTCGGTATTCCTTGGCCGGTTAGGATGCCTTCTTTGCGCTGGCAGAAGATGCGGACCGGCTTCTCCCCCATGAGCCAGCACGTCGTATCGAAAGCATGACTCCCGAGAAAAAGTAGCACCGAAGACTTCCCGGCCCAAGGCAACATCTTCGTGGGTACATAAATCGTGTCGCTGAGGCGGTAATAGACGTATCTGACGTCGCCAAGTTCACCTTTCCGGATAGCCTGCCACGCATAGAAATAGGGCGGATTCCAGCGGTTATGCCAATCCACCATCAGGCAAACACCCTTGGCCCTGGCCGCCGCGATCATACGGCAGCATTCCGGCACGGTCGTGGCCAGCGGCTTTTCCACCAGCATGTGCACGCCCTTGGCCGCGGCCTTAATCGCGATGTCAGCGTGAACGGCATCGGGCGTGGCGATCGAAATGCCGTCCAGATTCTCGGCAAGCAACTCCTCGACGTTGCTGAAGAATTTCGGCACACCGAATTCCTTGGCGGTTCTGGCAGCGCGTTCCGCATCCACATCGCAGATGGCCACTAGGTCCGCGGAGGGATGCTGCAGGTATGCCCGGATATGCATCCGCCCCCAGATGCCCACGCCAACAACTCCTAGGCGGACCCGTTCCCCTTTCATAGCCCCATTCCTTCCATGATTCCGAACACCTTGTCCACAATCCTCAGGGTCTGTTCGATATCTGCGTCCGTATGCGCCGCGGAGAGATACCAAAGGCCTTTCTCGGTCGGAAAGACATGAATTCCATGATCCAGCAACAGTTGGCGAAATACGAAGTATGCCTCGTTCTCGTGGCCAAACGCATCCCGCATATCCCAGATTTCACCCTCGTGGAAAGAAACGCAGAATACCGACCCGGGGCCCTGAATGCGCACAGTTAAGTTGTGCTTCTTTGCCATCTTGCCAATTTCACTCATCATGTGCTTGCCGATTTCATTGATTCGCCAAATGATGGCGCAATTGTTCTTCTTCAGCTCGGTCAGCACCGCCTTGGCCGCGGCACAGCCGATGGCATTGCCGTTGAAGGTCCCGGCGTGGACGGCCTGGCGATTCGAAACGACCTGCATGATCTCCCGGCTGGCCCCATAGGTGAAGATGGGGAATCCACCTCCGAGCGCCTTGAAGCCGCAGGTGATATCGGGAATGACGCCGAGGAACTCCTGCGCGCCGCCCAGCGCCCCCCTCAATCCAGTGATGGTCTCATCGAAGATCAGTATTGCACCGTTTTCGGTGGCCAGCTGGCGCAGGCCCTCCAGGTACCCTGGTCGCGGCATGATGATGCCGCAGTTGCTCATGATGGGCTCGGTCAGGATGGCCGCGATTTCGTTCTTGTGATTCTGGAAGGCGTTTTTCGCGTAATCGAGATTGTTCCAGGGAAGAACGATGACGTTGTCGAGCACATTGCGCGCCACCCCCTTGCTGTAGCCGTGGATGACCGGCTTGGGGTTTTCGCGCGTTCCGAAATCTTCATCTTTGTCGGGGTGGAAGCTGAAGAAAACGTTATCCATCCAGCCGTGATAATGACCCTCGAACTTGATGAACTTCGTGCGGCCGGTTACCGCACGGGCCAAACGCAGGACAGCCTGAACAGCCTCTGAACCAGTGTTGTTGAAGTTGACCACTTCGAAACAGGGCACCGCTTCGACCAACAGTCTTGAGACTTCAATTTGAAGAGGATGCGGTTCTCCGAAAGCGGTCCCCTTATCCAGTTGATCCCGAATCGCGTCGTGCAGGACCTTCGGGCAATGCCCAAGGATGAGGGGTCCGTAATTCAAGAGATAATCGATGAATTCGTTTCCATCCATGTCATAAAGTCTGCTCCCCCGCCCATGCGTCATGTACAGTGGGTGGGGCCTGCCAAAGCTCTGCACTTGAGACCCAACGCCCATCGCGAAGACGCTTTTCGCGTTTTCATACATCGCCTTGGATTTCGGATACTCCTTCCAGCTCCACATGAAGTTCTCTCCTCTTCTACCCAAGCTTCACGACTTTGTTCGTCTTGTATGATTTGACCACGGCCTCCACTGCCTGCGTTGCGAGCATTCCCTCTTGGCCCGAAACCGGCACAGGCTTGTCCTCCAGCACGCAAGAAATGAAATCTTTAATCGGAGGTTCTTCTGTGACGCCCAGTAAGATGAAGGGAGTCTCATACCTGTCGGCTGTCACCGTGATGTTCTCGTAATCGGCGGTAACATCAATTCTCCCCGACTCGCCCTGGACCGAGAGCCACATCTCGTTGACGGGATTCCGCCAGTTTCGGCTGAGTACCCAAGAAGATTCAAAATGCACTATTGCCTCTCGCCTCATCTTCATGGTTGCCTGGACAATATCCCGCGTTTTGAAGCCCTTGCTCCTCAAGAGGCCTTGGGTAGCCATCGCGAATACCTCTTTGGGCTTGTCGTTCAACATCCAGAAGGCCAGGTCGACAAGGTGGGACATCAGGAACCATTCGGGTCCTGTATGCTCGGCCCAGGTCATGTTCTCTTCGACCCATGAAATCGTGTCAGAAAGAACAAAAGTACCGCAGACAGGTCTTCCGATTCTGCCGGAAGCGATAGCGTCACGCGCGGCGATGAAGGCTGGGTACCAACGGTTGTGATAGTTCACCATGAGTTTTCGGCCGGAACATTCTCTGGCAGCGAGGATTGCCTTACACTCCGCCGTCGACTCAGCCATAGGTTTTTCAAGAAGAACGTGCTTGCCTGCCTTCAGAGCCGCGACCGCATACCGCGCATGGGCATGGTCGGGAGTGGCGATGGAAAGTATCTGAATGCGCTCGTCGGAAAGCATGTCTTCAAAACGGGTAGTCCAGGCGCAACGATACCTGTCACCGACCTTCTTGGCCCGCGCCTCGCTTCTGCTCCACACTCGCATGAGCTCAACCCGGGGATCCTTCCTATAGGTCCTGGCGTGAACTTCACCGTAGAATCCTACTCCCACCACCCCGACTCCAACTCTCTCCATGTTAGATTCTCCAGTTGGTTTCAAATTTCCATAGACACTTCATACAAGCTGCAGGAAAACTCGACACACCACGCGAATTCGTCAGTCAACCGTCGATAGGCTTGCCTTTTATCGAAAGCCCTCCGGAGACATGGCTCAGACTCGTTACCAGGACAGGGCTTGGAATGCTCCCAGCGTCGAGGTCCCGAACACAAAGCATACTTCTACCAGAGTAGAAGGGCAAAGGCAACAGAAAAATTCAAAATCGTAACGTTCAAGACCGATAACGACACCTCTCAGCCCAATAGAGTCTCTTTATCGTACGTTACGCCAGGTTCTGACATTTAGCGAGTCATACCGACCGGGGAGTCCAGCCAGGTGAACTCGCAGCCTACGCTAGACCCGGGCTTGCCGTGCGACCTCTTCGCGAACGTCAACGGGGATCAGAAGTTGATCTTGGATGAAATCGGCTATTCTCGCTCTGGACCAGTCCGGAGCCACCTGCTTGTTCCAGTTTGCCAGCGACCGCTACGAGCGCGAGTCGATGATTCTGACCAGCAACAAGAGCTGTGGCGAGTGAGGGAGCATCTTCCCGGACAACGTGATCGCCAGCGCCGTTCCGGGCCGGCTGCTGCACTACTCGACAACCATCGACATTAACTCGGATTTCTAAAAAGGAGGCGATTCTTCTGGAAAATCATGGTTACTAGGGGGATCCCACCACCCGCCAAGAGAGCCCGTAAACTGTTAAATCTATTGGGCCATCAAATGGCAGTCTATATCTTGCCCCTCGCCGAAGCTCAACTAATGCCGCACCAATTGGCTAGCCGGTTTTTTGCATCTTATCTCTCGCAAAAATGCACTTAAAGCCAAAAGATCCTGCTAAGGACGAAGCCCAGTTCACAGCCCTGGGCTTCGTCCCGCTTTCAATTATGGCGAGCCATTCGCAGCGTCAAGGGTCTGCGATGAAGGGTCCGACAAGAGCGTCGGGCCGCCCTTGACCCCGCCCCGGGGCGCACGCGCCTTTGTGTCTCTTGACAGAGCCGACGCCGTTACAGACGGAAATCCGGCTTCATAGATTCTTCATGAGCTGGTTCATGCGATCCTCCTGCTGCTCGATGGATTCAACCAGTTTGAACTGCGTTCGGCAACGGTCAAGATTGTGCCCTTCGCGATGCACCTTGAAATAGGTGTCGCCCGCCAGGAAATCGGCGAGGAAGCGGATGCCGATTTCGAACGTAATGAGTTTGCCGGAAAACACGAGGTGCTCCTTCTCCGCCTCGGTCAGAAATGCGCCCGCTTCCTCAAGGTAACCGCGCACCAGCGCCCTGAACATGGGGAATTGCATCTCCACCTTTGTCAGGTCACGTTCGTCCTCCTTCGCTGGACTGGTCGTCGTGCGGACCATGTCGCCGAAGTCGTAAAGCGCCAGCCCCGGCATCACGGTATCGAGGTCAATCACGCAGATTCCGGCGCCGGTGGCATCGTCGAGCATGACGTTGTTGAACTTGGTGTCGTTGTGCGTGACCCGCTCGGGCAGCCCGGCGTCGAGCAGCACGCTGGTCAGCGGCTTGTGCCGCAATGCGAACGCGATCTCCGGTTGGGCGAGTTTGGCGCGATTCACTGCGTCCGCGCCGATGGTAGCCTCCAGTGTGGCGAAACGTTTCGGCGTGTTGTGAAAATCTGGAATCGTGTCGTGCAACCGTGGCGCAGGCAAGTCGTCGAGCAGTTTCTGGAACTGGCCGAACGCCTTGGCGGCGGCGAACGCCTGCTCCGGCGACTCAACCGCTTCGTAGGTACGCGCCTTCTCGATGAAAATGTAGGCGCGCCAGCAATTGCCCTGAACATCGCGGTGGAACGGCTGGCCGTCGCGGGTGGGGATCAGCGTCAACGCACGGCGCGAGCGTTCAGTGGTGTGTTTCGCCTGCAGGTGCGCCGTGACACGCCGGACGTTTTCCATCAGCGCGAGGGGGTTTTTGAAGACATCGTGGTTCATGCGCTGGAGGATGTAACGGACCCGCGTGCCGCCCTGGTCGAAGACGGCAGAGTAGGTGTCGTTGATATGGCCGCTGCCGTACGGTTCAGCACCAAGGAATTCGCCGTGGATCTGGAAGTGGCGCGCGACCGCGCCGGTGTCGTGTCGCTGTTTCATGTCCAGAGTCTTTCCGGGTAATCGCCCCGTGCAATGAGTTGGCGAACGCTTTCGATGACGCGCGGCCGGTCTTTGCGGTAGGTCATGCCGAACCAGGAATCGGGCGTGCGCAGCACCTTTAATCGGACATGCTCGCTGGCCACCAAGTCGTTCGCCACGGTGGGAACAAAGAACTCGGCCTCCTCGTCCTGCCCGTGTTGCTGCAGGAACGCAACCAACTTCAGGGATAAATGTCGAAAGATCGTTGGGGTGAAGCCCCACATGTTCAGCGAGACGATCTCCGCACCCGTGAGCGGATGGACCTGTCCGTTCGCATCGGTGTACTTTGCCGCCGCGCCGTCTTCTTCGATGTTTGTCAGTTCGGTCACGCTTTCTAGGAAACCGTCAGGGCTGGTCCGGCACACCCCGCGCGCCACGCTGCCAAATGCCGACAGCGTGTTCCGCAACACAAATCCGACCATCGCGTAGTCCGGGCTGCGGGATTGCAGGTGGTGGCCGAGCAACTGGAACGAGTTCCTGCCGTAGAAATCGTCGGCATTGATGGCCGCAAACGGCTCGCGAATCACATTTGCCGCCATCAGAATCGCGTGGCCCGTGCCCCACGGTTTCTTGCGGCTGGGAGGAACGGTAAAGCCAGCCGGCAAGGCGTCCTGTTCTTGAAAGACATATTCGATTGCGATCCGCTTCTCAAGCCGGCGACCGATGGTTTCCTTGAACGGCTCTTCAATGTCGCGACGAATCACAAACACCAACTTGTCGAAGCCCGCCCGAATCGCATCGTAAATGGAATAATCAATGATCGTCTCCCCGTTCGGTCCGACGGGATCAATCTGTTTGAGGCAGCCGTAACGACTGCCGATGCCGGCAGCCAACACCAGCAAGCCGGATTTTCCGACTTGAACCTCACCTTTGCGCAAAATCATACGCCCTCTACCTTTGAGAATTGCACGGGGGATGGCGTGGGACCTAGCTCATTCAGCAGCTGCTATCTCAAGTTGCTCCGGTACCGGCAAGAGCCGGCCCTCCGGAAAGTCTATACTCAGTCTAAGAAGTCCCCGGCGACGCGGCCTGCTTCCTTTCCCACAGGGAAATGAGCAGGGTGCTCCCCAGCACCAGGATGCCTCCCGCGATACCGGCAAGGCTGAGCCGTTCTCCCAGCCAGATAGCCGCAATTGGCACTCCAAAAAAAGCCACCAGGTAATTTGAAAGAGCAGCCTGAATGGCGTCCAATTTTTTCAGCGCTTTCAGCCAAAGGACCATGGACAGGAAGTTATGGAAGAAAGTGAGCAGGATCATTCCGGCCCACGTCCTGGTGGTAAACGCCGGGATGTGGCTAAAGACATCCCTTTCCTGAACCAGGACGAGTGGAGTCATGATGACGAACATCACCAGATAGGTGTAAAAGAGCATTTCCATGGGCGTGTATCGTTCCATCATCTTCTTGCCACACGTGTTGTAAAAGCTGCTGCCTGTTACGCCCAAGAAAACCAGCATGTTTCCAGCCCAATAGCCTGTTCCGAAATTCATATGCCGCAAGTCAGATGCGGAGCACAGGATGACTCCCACGATGGCCAGCCCAAAGCTCACCCAGCGGGTCGAAGTCATTCGTTCGCCCAATATGATGACGGCGAGAATCGCCATGGAGATGGGTGCGGTCAGAGCGATCAAGGCAGCGTTGCTGGCCAGCGACATCCGGGTTCCCCAGGTTACCCACACCTGTGCCGGGAACACTCCCAGGGCAGCCATCAGAAAGTAGTAGAGGATGTCCTTCTTTCTTCGCTTGTTCGGTCCGGTGTCATTCTGTCTTTCGCCTCGGATCAAAGGATAGAGCATCACGGTGGCCAGAGTCATAGGACCCCACACAGTGAAGAGAGGGCCCACCTGGTCCTGCACCAACTTGATGCACGTGAACTGCAGAGCCCACATCAAGTTGCAGCTGAATAGGAAGATCCAAGATCGCATTTACGTCACCCCACGAGGACCCTGAGGATCTAAGCAGTTCCGCTCTTTGATCACTGTGCCGGCTTGAAGGCCACACGACTGCGCGAGGAGCAACCGCAGCTTCGCATTTGTGGTCTTTGAACCAGAGGCCTTACCAGGCTTCGTCAAATCTTGATGAAGATTCTGTGCTCATATAACCAGTAGCAGAGATACCACATGACCAGCACAACCGCCGTGGCTTGCGCCACAGGCGCAAAGATCCCAATGAACACAAAACGACCCGTAAACGTTGCCACCACGTTGTCGATCATTTCAGTCAGAACGACATGAATGCAGTAAATAAAAATGGAGTTCATCCCCAACACAATAAATGGGAAAACCGGCCGACGAAAGCCCATGATCTCTACAAACCAATAGAAGAAAAGCAGGATCAACAGAACACAACCCCCACTGACCAGGGTGAAGGATTCGGTCCAAATCCGTTTGATCATCGGATTGAATGGGAGCAGGGCGAAACCAAGGAGGAAACATACCGCAGCCCCTCCCGCAATGGCCTTCAGGTTAAAAGCATGCCCTCGCTTCTTCAACAACAGTTGGCCGCACCAAACCCCGAGCAGCGTCGTGACCGTGCTGCTGATCCAGTTGATGCTGACGTAGTATCCGTCGGGGTTATCCCCCAAGATAGCTTGATCAATCCTCTGCCCGATGTTATCGGTCATCGAGAAAGGCCCGTCCGCACCGGGGAAGGCCAAGAACAATGCCCAGTGTGCGGCCATGATGAGGACCGCAGCGAGGACCTGCCACCGAATTTCCAGTTGCGCGATCAAGAAGGAAAAGAAGTAGGTGAATGCGATCTGGGCAAGAACATTATCTAGCTGAAGGTGTGGAACGTAACGCGGCCATCCGCCGTCGGATGCAATGGACATCAGGATTTGACTCAACAGGAGCAGCATGAAGGACCGCCATAACACGTGGCGAAATTGCTGCTTGAAGGTTTCGCCCTGGGCCCTTCTACGCTCAAAGGAAAAGGGCATTGCCAGCCCGACCATGAACATGAAGGCGGGCTGGACAAGATCCCAGAAAACCATGCCTTTCCATTCAACGTGGTCAAACTGGCGGGCTATCCACCCGTACTTGGGATGATTCGCGAGGGCGACAAAGCCAAAGCCGCTGGAGATCAGCAGCATCATGATGAAGCCACGAAAAGCGTCCAGGGAAATCAGTCGGCCACTGGGCCCTTTCTCGGCCGAATCTCCCTTAGCGGGGGCTGCGGTGTCGCCCGTTCCGACGGGTAGCACCTTGAGCTGCTCGGACGACTTAGACATGGCGAATCTACACCGGCCTATTCCTAGTAGCCAATCCGGCCGAATATTGAGCCCCGAACCAAAGCACAAAACCGACCAGTCATGCTTCAACGATCGGCTGAAGATGGATTTCCCAAACAAAGCGTTCTCCCGGCTGCAGGCACACGCAACCGTCACGAGTATTGAGCGAGTTGGGCTTCCCTATCCAGGGCTCGGGACAGAAATACTGGAGTGCTGGATCTCCCCAAAACACAAAGAAAAAGTCCTCCTCGGCAGCCAGGGACTTCCCATTGACGTTCCTTTCGCGGTGGCTGACGCGAAGGCGCATTGAGGCTGGATCCGTTAGCTCGAGCCAAACCAGTTCGTGCTTGAATCCGCCAAGAACCGTGTCAAGGAGTTCTTTACGACCGAGGGAGGCGGGACTAGAGAGATCCACCTGAGTGCGGTCCCCGCTAAGCAAACACAATGGGTCTTGTTGCAGGATTACATTACCGGGAGTTCGAAGAGTGCATTCGTCAAAACGTCCTTTGCCCGTGAACGGCATACGAAGCGAAATATGGTTGCCGATGGAAAAAGGCATCGGGCAAGGGTTGTCGCCCGCCAAGACTTGGTACTCAAGGCAGATATCCCCTCCTCCGAGCCTATAAGTCACGGAGACTTCGAACCTGAACGGGTAGAT
>Ga0315295_10003008_pt1 | contig 14324 bp, 11 predicted proteins | sample YL17G14_0_MG_FD_204453 | JGI IMG/M metagenome (GOLD analysis project Ga0315295, IMG submission 204453) | Sediment microbial communities from Yellowstone Lake, YNP, Wyoming, USA - YL17G14_0 | ecosystem: Environmental > Aquatic > Freshwater > Lake > Sediment | place: USA: Wyoming | collected...
CGGTTGCGCCGTCCAGCAGCCGGTCCACGTCTTCGGCCTTGCCGGAGTCCCCGCAGAGCAGGCGGTGGTTGCCCAGTATCCACAGGTCGCCCGGCTGCGTGACCGCCTCATCCGGCGGTGCAGGCACCTCGTCGGGATCACACTGGCCGGCCTGGACGCCCGGGTCAAGCAGTTTGGCCAGCGCCTCGGCATCGAAGCCCAACAGTTCCAGGTTGAACTCCGCCGCCTGCAGGTCCTTTAGCTCGATGGGCAGCAGTTCGTAGTTCCACTCCGCCAGCGTCGCGGTCTGGTTGTCGGCAATGCGGTAGGCCTTCACCTGCTCGGGCGAAAGGTCCCTGGCCACGTGCACCGGGACCTTGGCCAAGCCCAGCTTCTTGGCGGCCTTCCATCTCGTGTGGCCCACGACGATGACCCCTTCGGCGTCCACGACGATGGGCTGGCGGAACCCGTACTCCCGGATGGACCGGGCGACCGCCTCGACCGCGCCGTCGTTGTCGCGCGGGTTGTGCTCGTAGGGCTTGATGTCCGAGACCTTGCGAAGTTCCACCTTCATGGCTCAATCCTCCTTGCCCACCGGCCGGGCGGGCGTCCGAAATCGCCCAAGGGTTCCGCCCCGTTCGCGCCAGGTTCCGCCAGGTTGGGACCTTTGGGCCGGGGCGGCGGATTCCTCGACCACACGAACCGGCCGCGCCAGGTCGCAACCGGGCGCGTCCCCCCGCGCCGAAAAACCGGACACGCAAAACAAACTGTGCCCAAACGCGCGACCGTTCCCGCCGGCGTCTCGGCGCACTCGTGCGGCGGGGGAACCGTGCGGTCAGTCTGACCAAACTCGCGTCTGCCACGAGTACGGTCGGAATGGTTTTGTTCTTGACCGTACTCCGGTATGTCCGTAGTATGGTCGGCATGAGAAACCGCTATCTGGCCGGGGCCGTCGAACGGTTGTGCTTTGCGCGTCGCCACAAGATCGCGCTGGTGTCCGGGCCGCGCCAGTGCGGCAAGACGACGATGGCCAAGATGCTCCTGGCCGAGCGCGCCGTCGGAGGCTATTACAACTGGGACGAGTTCGAGTTCCGCCACGCCTGGGCCAAGCAGCCCTCCGTTGTCCTTCCGCCCCGCAAGGGCAGGGCGGTTCCCCTCGTTGTGCTTGATGAAATACACAAGGACCGGCTTTGGAAGCGCAACCTCAAAGGACTCTATGACACGTTGGAACGCCCCTGCGATTTCCTCGTCACCGGCAGCGCGAGGCTCAACGTCTATCGACGCGGGAGCGACAGCCTGCTGGGGCGGTACTTCCATTTCCGTCTGCACCCCTTCAGCCTGCGCGAAATGGAGGATGCAACGGTCATGCCGCCGGATGTGGCGTTGGATGCGATGTTCGGTCGCACGTCCAAGCCCAGCCGCAGCGCCGAGGACAACCTGTCCGCCATGATGACCTACGGGCCGTTCCCCGAACCGCTTTTCGAGCAGGACGAACGGGCGGCCAAGCTCTGGAGGCGCAATCACGAGCAGATCGTCATCCGCGAGGACCTCCGGGACATCAGCCGATTGCCCGACCTCGGGAGAATCGAGATGATGACCGCCTTGCTCCCGGAGCGCGTCGGATCGCTGTTCAGCATCGCAAGTCTGCGGGAAAACCTGGAAGTCAGCTTCGACACGGTCCGCCGATGGCTGACGTACCTCAAGGAGGTGTATTACCTCTTCGAGGTCAAGCCCTGGAGCCGCAGCATTCCCCGGTCGCTCCGTCGGGAGGGGAAGGTCTATCTGTGGGACTGCGCAGCGGTGCCGACGGAGGCTGCGCGGTTCGAGAACCTTGTCGCTTCGCACTTGCTCAAGGCCTGCCACTACTGGACGGACACCGGCGAGGGCGAGTTCGACCTGTTCTACCTGCGCGACAAGGAGCGACGCGAGATTGATTTCCTCATCGTGCGGGATGGGAAGCCCTGGTTGCCGGTCGAGGCGAAATTCGCCGACGTGGAGCCGTCGCCGAACTGGGGCAAGTTCGCGCCATTGCTCGGGTGCAAGCGCGGCTTGCAGTTGGTGCGCCATCCCGACTGGCGCGTACACCGGGTTGGCGACGCCCAGATCCTTGTTGCGGGGGCGGCAGAGACCCTGCATCACTTCGCATAGCAGCCGCACGTGCCCGGAGGCCACCACGTCCCGGTCATCTCCATAGGCAACGTTCACCAACGTCCGCGTTGAGGACTTCTTTCTTCTTTCACCCACCCCTCTCGTATGCGCACGCGCGCGCGTGCGGGCAGGCGTGCGTAGGGGTAGGGGTGAAAGAAGAGAAAGAAGAAGAGAATTCTTTTTCTTACAAGGACTTGCGTGCGCATCTTCGTTCACCCTTCGTTCCCCAACTTCACTGCCGACGGTCCTTATTTCACCGAACATGTTTCACCCCTTCACCCGGCCCGTGCCGCCTGTTTCGCCCTCCAGCAGGCGGTACGCGACGCCCGTGCGCCCCGCCGTCTTGACGGCGACGACCTCGACGTCCCCTTGCTGGACGAGCGTCTGGACGATCTTCTGGAACGCCTGGGCGTCGAGCTTCATCCGCTTCAAGAGCTTGCTGTGCGAAAGCGTCCGCCCCGGCGCGTCGCGGAGCTTCTGCGTGAACTTCAGGCACTCCGCGTGGAACGGGTTGTCCGCGACGTGGGCCTGGGCCATGAAGAGCATGCGCCGGGTCTGGTGCATGACGAACCGCGTGGCCCACCGGGCGGCGGCAAGGCCGATGCGCAGCGACTCGTGGTTCTCGCTGGCGGCGTGGATGAGGGCGAGCTTGCGGGTCTGCTCGCTCACGCGCCCCCAGACGGTCGTCCCGACCGGGTCGCCCTTTGCCTCGGCCTTGGCGTACTCTGCCTCCGCTTCCTCGCGCGCCTCGACCAGCACGCGCTTGGCCTCCTCGGTCTGCTCGACCACGGCCGGGACTGGATGCCAGTTCTCGAGGTTGCCGGTTCCGGGATGGAAGTCCGCCCACCACTTGGCGACGGCGAGGATGCGCGGCGGCAGGTCGCGCATCGTCGGCTCCTGCCCTTTCGGGCGCGGGCCGGACTCGAGGATAATCATCCGGGCGAAGAACCCGTTGGTGAGCATCCGCTCGGAGAGGGCCTGGTAGTAGTGGTTGGGAATGGCGGTGCCGAAAAGGACGAGGCACGGTTGGTCGATGGCCCCGGGCGATTCCTTCCCGGCCTTGCGGCGCATGGGAAAGACGGAGTTCGCGGCCGAGTACATCGTCAAGAGCGTGCTCATGATGTTCTCGTGCCGGGCGTCCTGGGCCTTGTTGATTTGCTGGAGCATCCCGTCGATCTCGTCGGTCTGGAAGAGCATGCAGGGCTTGATGAAGAGGGCGTCCTGGATGCCTTCTCCCGAGGCGAACCGGTCGCCGAGGCAGGAGGCCAGGCCGATCTCGTGGACGATGCGGGTGTTGACCTTGCGGGGGTGGTCCTTGCCTGCGGCCGAGTGCCCAAGACCCAGGAGGTAGACATTGGTGCGGTTATCGCCAGGGTCGCGGACCTTTCGACCGGCCAGGAACGCCTGGAGTGCAAGCGCCCCGCAGAAGGACATGACTGTGTTCGGGTACGGCGCGGTCTGAAGGCAGTAGTCCATCACCTCGCAGATGAAGCCCGGCACACGGAGGAGTTCCTCCGGCGGCGGCCCGGGGTCCGACGGGCCCGGCATGCCCGACTCGTCGGCGGGCATGCCGGAGACGGTTGTGTCGGCTTCCCCGCGGAGCGAGGAGAGGTCCACGCCGTGCGCCGGGTCGTCCTGCCGGTCGCGTAGCCACCCGAACGGCTGCGTGTGCGGCTTGGAGGCCGCATCCTCGACCTTGTGCCGAAGTTCCTTATCGGTCCACGGCGGCTGGCAGCGCGGGTTGTAGTGTGATAGAAGCAGTTCGAGCGCCTGGTCGGGCGCGATGCCGAAGCCGTGAACGAGTACTGTCGCCGCCGCGTAGGTGGCGTTATGTCCGCCTTGGCCGCTCACGGCGGGCGGCATGGCGTCGAGATAGGCAATGGCACGCCGTTCCACGTCTCCCGACGCCTGAACCGTCCTGGGTTGCTTGACGATTCGGGACTGCGGACAACCATTGTCAAGGGCCATCACCAACCAGCTTGGTGGTTCGACCAAATCCCTTGGTGGTCGGTTGAGTCCCCCGTCCTCGGCCCATCGGTACGCTTTCCCGTCCACGACCGAGGGGGGCGCGACGATGTAGCCGCCGTCCGCGCGGGTGTCGATCTTCGGCGCGAGCTTTCCGGTGGTGTTTCCCCAAGACCGCCCGGGCGGCTGCCGGAAGAGGTGGTGTCGCCCGCCGCTTGGCGTAAGCGACAGCGGCGTGCAAGTAAGTTCCTGCCGCTTCTCCGGCTGGTCGGCCAGCCAAGGATTCCCCGGGCCATCCACGTCAACGACGAGCAGCCCCGCCGTGGCGATGCCGATGTTGGCGCTGGGGTGCTGACGCCACCACGCTTCGACTTGCTTCTCGTCCGTCGTCGCGTCCTTGCAGCCGTGCTTGGTGATGGGCGTCTTGCCGCCGGGCGCGCACGGAAAGACGGGATATCCCAGTCGGGCGTAGGCCAGCGCCGCTTCGAGGAGTTGTCCGTTGGCGTGCGACATCAGAAGGGCGCCTCCTCGTCGCTGTCACCAATGGGGCACGGTTCTTGTTCGCCGCCCGGTTCGATTTCCACGTCGTCCCAGCCGGGTTCGTGGTAGGAAGGCTTCTCGCCGAGCTGGTAGCCGACGATGCGGTCGTACTTCTCGCCCGTGACGCTACGCACGGTGACGGCCAGTGTCTCGCAGAGCGCCCCCGCCTCGGCCAGGCGCACGGCCTCATCCACGTTGTCTGGCGGCGGCACGTTGGAGCGCTCGCGCCACCAGGATTCGGCTTTCTTGCGGGCCCAGCCGGAATGCTCGATGCAAATCCACTCGGAGACGTGGTGCTGCCAACCAATGCGGTACTCGACGCGCATCGTTTGGGGATGGTCCGGCGGAGCGTCGCGCTTCACGTGGACGCCGTAGTGGGTCTCCTGGACGGCGTGCTCGGTCGTGGTGACCTGGTCAGATAGAATGCCGGCGGAACTTGCCCGCCCGTCGTGCATCTGCCGCTCGGGTGGGGGGAAGATGTAGCCGCACTGGGGGCAGGTCGCGTAGCCTGCGGCGATGAGCGCGTTGCACTCGGGGCACTTCTTGGCCGGTGTCTCGCCGTTGTCGTTCGATCCCGGCTCGCGGATTCGGATGGCGTCCACCGGCCCGTGGCGCAGGACGTTCCCGCCGTAGTCGAGGACGAGGCAATCCTTCTTGCCCTCGCAGAGCCGGAAACCCCTCCCGACCATCTGGTAGTAGAGTCCCGGAGACAGCGTCGGCCGCAGCATGGCGATGCAGTCGATGTTGGGCGCGTCGAAGCCGTGCGTGAGGACGTTGACGTTCACGAGGTACTTGACCCGCCCGGCGCGGAAGTCGGCGATTGTCTTGACGCGCTCCTTGTCCGGCGTCTCGCCGAAGACCGTGGCCACTTCATCCCGCTGCCGCCGCTCGATCCGCCGCGGTCGGGCAGGCGGAAGATCATCGTGCGGCTGACGCGCATCGGGCCGCGTCGGCTCGATTCGGACAACCTCGCCGCCGCGCTGAAGCACGTCCGCGACGGCGTGGCGGACGCCCTGGGCATGGACGACGGCGACGAGCGGCTGACATGGCTCTATGCCCAACGCAATGGGAAACCCGGCGAATACGCCGTCCTGGTGGAAATCCAGTGATGCAACTGCGCCCCTATCAGCAGGAGGCCGTCGAGGCGCTCTATGAGCACCTGCGACGACACGATGACAACCCGTGCGTCGTAATCCCGACCGCAGGCGGGAAGACGCCCGTCATGGCGACCGTCTGCAAGGACGCCGTCGCCCGCTGGCAGGGCCGCGTGCTCATCGTCGCCCACGTGAAGGAACTCCTCGAACAGGCTGTGGACAAGCTGAACCTGGTCGCCCCGGAGATGTGGCACCAGGTCGGCGTCTACTCGGCGGGCCTAAAGAGCCGGGACACAGAGCACCCCATCATCGTCGCGGGCGTGCAGTCGGTCTACAAGCGCGCCGAGGAGTTAGGCCGCTTCGACCTCGTCATCATCGACGAGGCGCATTGCATCCCGCCGGACGGCGACGGCATGTACCGAACGCTCATCGCCGAGCTGAAGCAGACGAATCCCGCGCTGCGGATCATCGGCCTGACGGCGACGCCGTTCAGGATGACGAGCGGCCCCATCTGCGCGCCGGAGAACGTCCTCAACGCCGTCTGCTACGAGATCGGCGTCCGTGAGCTCATCGTCCAAGGCTACCTCTGCCCCCTGGTCTCGAAGGCGGGCAAAGAGAAGGCCGACACGAGCGACCTCCATGTCCGTGCCGGCGAATACATCCCAGCCGAACTCGAGAACCTGATGGACACGGATGTCCTTGTCGAGTCGGCCTGCCGCGAAATCCTCGACTACACCCACGACCGCAAGGCGTGCCTCATCTTCACCAGCGGCGTCAAGCACGGCGCGCACGTGACCGAGACGCTCCGTCGCATGGAGGCACGCGTGGAGGCTGTCTTCGGCGAGACGCTCGACTTCGAGCGCGACGCGACGCTGAGGGAGTTCCGCGCCGGGCGGCTCAAGTACCTCGTGAACGTCAACGTCCTCACGACGGGCTTCGACGCGCCCAACATCGACTGCATCGCCATGCTGCGGCCGACGCTGTCTCCGGGACTCTACTACCAGATGGTCGGGAGGGGCTTCCGCCTCTGCGAAGGCAAGAAGGACTGCCTCGTCCTCGACTTCGGCGGCAACGTCCTGCGCCACGGTCCCGTGGACGCCATCCGCATCGACGGCGGCAGGTCAACCGGGCCGGCCCCGGCGAAGGAGTGCCCGCAGTGCCGCTCGCTCATCTCGTCCGGCTACTCGGTCTGCCCGGACTGCGGCTACGAGTTCTTCAAGCGCGAGGACGAGCGCAAGGCCAAGCACGCGGGCACGGCGGATTCGACCGGCATCCTCTCCGGCGACGTCACGGTCGAGACCTATCCCGTGCAGGAAGTGGTCTACGGCGTCCACGTGAAGCGCAACGCCCCGCCCGATGCTCCGCGCTCGATGCGCGTCGAGTACCGCATCGGCTTCAGCCGGTGGCAGTCGGAGTGGATTTGCCTCGAACACACCGGCTACGCCCGGCACAAGGCCGAACTCTGGTGGCGGAAGCGCTCGAACGTCCCCGTGCCGGAGACCGCCGAGGACGCCGTTTACTTCGCCGAGCACGGGGCGCTGGCCGTGACGAAGTCCATCACCGTGCGGAGCGTCGCGGGCGAGGAGTTCGACCGCATCGTCGGCTACGACCTCGGCGAGAAGCCCTCGTACCGCGAACCCGGTTGGGATGACGACGCGGACGCGGGTGAAGCCGTCGCCAGCGCCGTCGATGACGCAGAGGACATTCCGTTCTGAGGAACTGCATGGAAGAGTTCCTGAACATGCTGTTTGCCGAGGCCGTGACCGAGAATCGGCGGCTGTGCGTCTTCACGCTGCCCGACCGGCGGACGAGGCATTTTTCGTCGCTCACCGCCGCCGCGCTCCATGCCGCCGAGGAGGCGAAGACCAAGGAGGTCTACTTCGGCGTCGGCCTCGCGGGGCGGAACTTCGGCAAGCGTAACTCGTCATCCGACGTCGTCGCCGTCGTCGGCCTCTGGGCGGACGTTGACCTGACCGCACCATGGCGGGCGGAGAAGCCCTTGCCGCGCACCATCGACGAGGCCCGCACCATCCTGGACAAACTGCCCCTCGCACCGAGCGTCCTCGTGGATTCCGGCCATGGTCTACACGCCTACTGGCTCTTCAAGGAACCGTGGGTCTTCGAGACGGACGATGAACGCACCGAGGCGGCCAAGTGCGCCCGGGGCTGGGTCCAGACCGTCCGCAACGCGGCGCGCGGCTTCGGTTGGGACGTGGACTCCGTCGGCGACCTGGCCCGCGTCCTGCGCCTGCCGGGGACGGTGAACCGCAAGGGCACGACGCCTGTCGAGGTCCGCGTCCTCGAGTCGAACGACCGCCGTTACAACCCCGACGACTTCGAGCCGTTCGCGGCCGATGAAGTCCCGGCCGAGATGGATGAGACGCAGGTCGGCGCGCTGGCACTGCGCCCGAACGCCGAACCGCCCGCCGACAAGTTCGCGCAGCTCCACCAGACCTGCCCCGCATTCGCCCAGGCGTGGAACCGGCAGCGACCTGACCTCGCTGACCAATCGCAAAGCTCTTACGACCTGTCGCTGGCCGACATCGCCGCGCTGAACGGCTGGACCGATCAGGAGATAGCCAACCTCCTCATCGCCGCCCGGCGAAGGCACGGCCAGAAGCCGGAAAAGGCCCTCCGCGCCGACTACGTCACGAAGACCATCGCGTCGGCGCGACGCGCGGCGGAAGAGCGCAACGGCGACGGCGTGAACCTCTCCGGCTTCCAGGCCAGCGCGCAGCCCGTCATTTCGACGCCCAAGAGCCTCCGTCAGCTCGTCCAGCTCTACCCCGCGCTGCGCAAGCCCGTCATCGAGGGACTGCTCCGCGAGGGCGAGACCATGAACGTCATTTCCGCCCCCAAGATCGGGAAGAGTTGGCTCGTCATCGACCTGGCGCTCGCGGTCGCCACCGGCCGGGCCTGGCTCGGCATGGACTGCGTGCCGGGCGAAGTGCTCATCCTCGACAACGAGCTGCACGGCGAGACGAGCGCCAACCGTATCCCAAAGGTCGCAGAGGTCCGCGGCATCGGCATGGAGGCGGTCGCCGACCGGCTCTACGTCGAGAACCTACGCGGCCGGCTCCAGGACCTCTTCGCCCTCGGGCCGTACTTCCGGCAGTTCGAGCCCGGGCGGTTCAAGGTCGTCATCCTCGACGCCTTCTACCGCTTCCTGCCTATGCGGGCCGACGAGAACGACAACGGCACGATGGCCAGTCTCTACAACTACCTGGACTCGTTCGCCGACTACCTGAAATGCTGCTTCGTGCTCATCCACCACACCAGCAAGGGCAACCAGTCGCTCAAGGAACTGACCGATGTCGGTGCGGGGGCGGGCGCTCAATCCCGCGCCACGGACACGCATCTCGTCCTGCGCCGCCACGAGGAGGAGGACGCCGTGGTCATGGAGGCGGCGGTGCGTTCCTGGCCGCCCGTGCCGCCGCGCTGCTTGCGCTGGGCGTGGCCGGTCTGGATGCCCGCGGACGACCTGGACCCGGCGGCGCTGCGGAAGGAAGGCGGCAAGCGGAACGCCAAGAGCGGCGATGACGAAGAGAAGCCGCCGTCCTACGACGCCGCCGGTTTCGCCGAGCGATTCCTGGGCGAGGAGCCCAAGAGCCAAGCCCGCATTCTCGAAGAGGCCGAAGCCGAGGGCCTGTCGTCCCGCCGTGTGAAACGTCTGCTCAACCTGGCCGAGGAGGAGGGCCTGGCGTTCCGGTGGACCGTCGGCCATCGCAAGACCATCGTCTATGCCACAGTCGAGCCGTCCGAGGCGAAGGTTCAGAACAGCCGTTACCTTGTCGAGGCCGCCTTGCGGGAACACCCCGAACAGTCCACGAAGGACGTGGCCGAGCGCTGCGGCGTGTCGCCGCGCTATGTGCGTCAGATTCGCAGTGAATTGGAGCCGGGCAAGTGACCATGACAAGTGGAACAGCACGCGGAACTGGAGGCGGAACTTGGGGCGGAATTTCCGCCGGAGTTCCGGCGGAACTGAAGGCGGAACTGTTCCGCCCTTGTTCCGCCCCGCTTGCCGTCGCAAGTGGCCACCAAACGGTGCTTTACGACGCAGGCGGAACAGCGGAACTCATTTGCGCGCACACCCCCCCATACCCCCCGCGCGTGTCGGCCCAAAGGCCGCCGCGCGAGCGGGGGAATGTGTGTGCGCGCGGACAAGGTTCATGTTTCACGGTTCCTCCGCCGCGAGGGCGCGCCGAGACGCCGGCGGGAACGGTCGCGGGCAATATCAGAGTTGGTTTGTAACAGCGAACGTTACAAGTACGGAGATATAACACATGGAAAGCCTCACCTGGCGTCAGGAAGCGATTCTGGCGGGCATTTTGCGGGACCAACGGGCAATCGCGGCGGCGGGTTGGCACGCGGGCGACAACCTTCCCGCCCAGCAGCGCGGCCGGTGTCGGATGGCGTTCAGACGGGCCGCCGAGGGCCTCGTGCCCATGAACATGGCCACCTGGCTGGGGTGCGTGCCGTCGCCCAGCGAGCGGGTGGGCCTGGCCCGCGACTGCGAGCGCCTGGAAAAGATGGGCCTCCTGGAGCGGCACAATCTCTGCGGCGGGACGCGGACGACGCACCTTCGGCTGACGGCGGCAGGCCGAAAGATGGCCGAGGGCATCCTGGGGACCGAAGAACCCATCGCCACCAACGGGCCGCTGGACATCGGCGACTTGGAACTCATGCCCATCGAATGGCCGCCGGAGTCGGCGGCGGAAGCACCTGTGGAGACGGACGCCCCGGCCGCGCCCTGACGCGCCACGTTGGCGCAGGTTCGCAAGAGAGAACCCCGGTCGCGTTGGCGGCCGGGGTGGAGGAAGGGACGGACGTGGACGTGCTACTTGGCGATCTCGAACATGCCCCTGGCGGTCTTGCGGAAGCGGGACGCTTCCTTCTTGGCCGCTATCTCGCGGATGACGGCGCTGTAAACCGTCGCCCAGGGCGTCGCGCCCTTGCTGGTCCAGTAGCCCTTCGCCATCGCTACCTCGACGATAGCCTTGACGTTCATGGGCTTGCCCGCCTCGGCCAGCACCTTGGCGGCGGCGTCCAGGCCGCTGGTCTTCTTTGGCGCTGCGGCCTTCGGCTCGGTCGTCTGCTGCTTGCTGGTGGTCGCCTTCTTGCTGCTGGTCTTCGTGCTCTTCTTCGACTTGGACATGTGCATCTCCTTGTGGTTGGGCCCGGCACCATGCCGGACGGTTGGTTACGCTCGGTGCGGCCGCAGGATGTCGCCGTGGACGAATCTGCTACGGTACTGGTTACGCGGCTCGGCCGGGGGCAGCCACGCCGTGATGCGTCCATGCTGTTCGACCTGGCCGGCGTAGATGGCGACCCGGCGATCACGCTCTGGGTCGGGCAGTTCGGCCTCCAGCCGGTGGTCGGCGTCGATGGCCGCCCGCGCCGCCGTCAGAATCCGCATCTCCATCTTCTGTTCCGCGTGCATGTCGCGCTCCTTTCCGCTGCTCATGGCAGCGGGCACATGAGGCCGAGATGGGGCGCGGAAGCCAAGCGGAATAACTGCTTTTCTGGCAAGTATTTATGAGCGAATCAGGCCGGGAATTGGCTTGATGTTTTCGGCGGGGGCGGCCCTCCTTTGGGTAGCCCCCAACGGGCAGAAAGGACGCGAAACATGGTGAAGAACGGCATCAGGGCGGTTGGGTATCTGCGGCGCTCCACGGAACTCCAGGAGCGGTCTATCCCCGACCAGAAGGCGTATGTGGAGCGCTGGGCGAAGGAGCATGGGTACGTCGTCAAGCGCTGGTACATCGACGACGCGATCTCGGCCACCAGCACCAAGGGCCGGGAGGAATTCGAGCGGATGATTGCCGACGCGGAGAACGGCAGGGACTTCGACGCCGTCCTCTGTTACGACATCTCCCGGTTCAGCCGGGGCGGGACCAACGAGACCGGCTTCTACCTCCACCGGCTCAAACTGGTCGGCGTGGAGGCGGTCTTCTGCGCCGAGGGCATTCCCGAGGGCGACGAGGGCGAACTGCTCCAGGGCGTGAAGTCATGGCAGGCCCGGCAGTACTCGGTGAAGTTGTCGCGGGACAGCATCCGGGGCCAGATATCCAACATCATGGAGCGGCACAGCGCCCCCGGCGGCGCGCCGCCCTACGGCTACGACAAGCAGCATCTGACCGCCACCGGGCAGGTGCTCCGCACGTTCCGATTCCTGGCCGACGGCCGCAAGGAGGAATACTCACCCGAGGGCAGGCTCGTCCGCGTCCTGCCGTCGGGCGAGACGGTCAAGAAGACCAAGAGCGACCTGCTGAAGTACGTGCCCAGCACGGCGGACCGCATTGCCGTGGTCAACCGCATCTTCCAGCAGTCGGCCGACGGCTACGGCAGCATGCACATCGCCTACCGCTTGAACGAGGACGGCATCTCGTCGCCCGACGGGGGCAAGTGGAACAGCAACCAGATTCGCAAGATGCTCAAGAACCCCGCCTATCGCGGCGCGCTGGCGTGGAACAAGCGGACCTTGGGCAAGCTCCACGGCGTCGGGCGGGACGGCACGTTGCGCCCCCGGCGCGGCACCTACGTCACCAAGTTCAACCCCGAGGAGGACTGGTTCGTGGTGGAGAACGTCCACGAGCCGCTGGTGCCGCTGGAGTTGTTCGAGAAGGCCCACCGAGCGTACATGAAACGCCGGGACCAGGGCGGCGGGGGCAAGACCACGCCCAACCGGGCGCTATTGTCGGGCCTGATCGTATGCAAACGCTGCGGCTGGAAGTTCGGCCAATGGCGCACCGGCCTGGTGGACGGCAAACGGTGGCGGTACTACGTCGACCGGGGCTACTGGAACGGGGGCAGGACGGTCTGCGAGGCCACCCGCATCCCGGCCGACGCCCTGGACCAGTTCGTTGTGGGCAAGGTCCGCGACCTGCTCCTGGGCGACCAGAAGACCGTGGACAAGGCCATCGACATCTTCGTCAAGCGGGCCGCCGCTGGACGGAAGCGCGGCGAGGACGTCGGGGCCGTCCAGCACGACCTGGACGCCCTGAACAAACGCATCAGGACCATGGTCGCCATGCTGGCCGACCCGTCGTTCGAGGGGGTGGACGAACTGAAAACCACGCTGGCGGAACTGAAGGCCAAGCGGGACGCCCTCCAATCGCGACTGGCGAAGGCCCGGCCCGCCGCCGCGCCGTCCAGGGAGTCCGACCTGCGGGCCTGGGCGGTCGAGCGGACGGGCGAGCTCGGCAAGGTGCTGGACGGCCGGGCGACCGTCGTCGAGGCCCGGCGGCTTGTGCATGCCTGCGTGGACCGCATTGAAATCGACCCCGCCGCCCGGCGCGGCGTCATCTACATGCCGTCGGACGCCTACGGCTGCTTCACGCGCGACACTTCCACTAGGGGTAATCTCGGGGAGTTGCGGGAGCACGTGAAGGCGAAGCACCCGCGGGACGAGGAGCGGCGGGCGGCGGTGCTGCGGGGATTCGTGGATTCGGAAGGGCTGGAATTGCTGGCGGCGGGGCCGGATCAGGCCGTGTTCGCGCCAGACCCGACCAATGGCGGCAGGGCTGCGGGGCAACTGATGCCTGAACCGCAGGCGTTTGGCACCCATGAAGGGATCCTGCTTTCGCAGGGCGACGAGGCGTTGTTCCAGGGCCGGGGCGATGCGCTGCGGGCAATGCTCGGGGATGCGCGGCAGGTCGTTGAGGCCGGCGAGGCGTTCCTGACGGTAGCGGCCGAGCCACTTGCGGACGGTCTTGGCGGTGGTGGCGAAGGCCGGTGCGGCGGGCTTGACCCCGTGCCGGCGGGCGTACTGCACCAGACGCAATCGTAGATCGAACTCGTCCGCGCGGCGTGGCATGCGTATCATGCACGCCCAATACGTCAACATTTTGTGGCAGACCCTCCCAGCCATTAGCCGTGGTTTACGGAGGGTGTAATTTTCGTCTTTTTTTTGTGTTTGGCAAGCGCGGCAGGGGCTTTCCCCCCAGCCCCTGCCCTATTCTCCTGAGCTGCTCATACCATTCCTCCGGCGCCGCCCTTACCCTAACCAGGGGGATACGATGTTCCCTTCCCATCCTATTTTTTTCGGTTTTTTTGTTGACAGGCCGTTGCTCTGGATGGTATGCAGTATTTCTTCAACCGCCAAAGCAGTCAGCGCGGTTTTGCGAAAGAAGGTCGGTGGTTCTGGAGTCACAGTCTTCGATATTCTGAGACCCGCACATGGTTTCGGGCTTGGGGAGTTCAAGTCCCCGGGTACATAGGAATGTGCGTGTGGGCGTCGGTCGGCTGGGCCAGTGTGCGCAGCAGGAAGTAGGGCAGACACCATGAGATCTGACTAATCCATTGGCGTGCGGTGTGCGCCAAAGCAACGGCCGGCTGGTGTGATGCGAGCACGTGAAGCATGTGCAGGCTCAGCAGGCGTGGAGTTTGCGCGCGGAGAGTCTCAGGCAGGAGGTTCTTGCGTCCGTGGAGGCGGAAGGATCGTTGGGGTTTGGTTCGAAGAGTTCTGCCGTCCTAGTAGTTCTTCACAAGTAAAGATGTGAGTTGAGCCGATCTCCTATGAGGCACAGGGATGTGCCGGGAAGGATAAGGAGATCGGACATGAACAAGAAGTATGTGGTGCGGCTGAGCGGTGAAGAG
>Ga0315295_10003009_pt1 | contig 14324 bp, 8 predicted proteins | sample YL17G14_0_MG_FD_204453 | JGI IMG/M metagenome (GOLD analysis project Ga0315295, IMG submission 204453) | Sediment microbial communities from Yellowstone Lake, YNP, Wyoming, USA - YL17G14_0 | ecosystem: Environmental > Aquatic > Freshwater > Lake > Sediment | place: USA: Wyoming | collected...
GTCGCCCCGTCGAAACTGATGGCCTGCCCCCACACGCCCGGCACGTAGGTCGGAGCACCCACCGCCGTGCCGTTGAACGTTCCTACCGAGTCGTTGGCGTTGTTTTCAAACTGGTAGTACGCCACCAGCGCCGCTTGCGCCGGAACCGCCGCCACCCAAAACAGCAATAAGCCTAGGACCAACAACCCTTCCTTCTGCCTACTCATAACCGTTCCTCCATAAAGTGATTTCGCTTTCAGACGACTACCTACCACAACACCCGTGCTCGGCGCCGCGGTCCGGTCAAGCCGCGCGGGCCCGACGCCTCCCGGCCCGCACCCCTTCTCAACGCTCCCGGCCGCCCAAGCCGACCAAACTAGCGCCTCCGGCGCCTTCCGAGGCACACCGCTTATCCTTTAGTCTTCCAGAGGCACTCTTGCCGCCGCGGACACATCCGCTGCAAGATCACCTCCGTCAGGCCCGGGGGCGCCTCGGTATGGGAGGTCCCGCGGGGCCCGTGCCCGCCAGGACACAGGCCCCCAGGTTCTTTCCCGAATCACCTCCGGCCTAGTTACAACTCAGCAAGCCGCAGTGCAGCCAGTCCGCCGTCCAGGTCGCAAAGTCCTTCAGGTTCACCACGCAATCGCCGTTGTCGTCATACGAGGCGCCCGGCGGATTGAGGCACGGATTCACGGCCAGCACCTCCGGCCCGGCGTCGGACAACGCCTTGACCCACGGGGCCGTCAGCGGAATGTCGTAGATGCGCAACTCGTTGTACTTGCCCACGAACGTCTGCGCCTGGTTCCGTTGCCCGCGGCCCAGCCAGTTGTTCAAGTCCAGGAGGTCGGACAGTTTCTGGTTGGGCGCTCCCGTGTTGCCCGCCACGCCGTTCTTATAGACGGTGATCTGGTTGGCCGTCCCGTTCCACACCACCGCCACGCACTCCTGCGTGCCCGCCGCCGCCGGCGCGCCGCCAGTCACGTTAGTCGTCCCGGTCGTATTGCGCGTGGAGAACTGAATGTTACCGGCGCCTGCGCCCTGTTTGGGCGACAGCGAGACATTGTTCCCCGAGGCGCCGTTCGGCCCCGTGGCGTTCTCGATGCCGCTGCCCGGCGTACCGTAGCAGAACGCCTGGGCGTCGGTCGTCGCCGCCGCATCCTGCCAGGTGTACCAGGCCAGGAAGGTCGCATGGTTGCCCAGGGCCGAGATCATGTTGTTGGGCAGGTCCACCCAGTTGATCTCGTTGGGCTCGTTCGAGTTGCGCGCCGCCTGGCCGACGTTCAACGCCAACTCGCCGGCGCCCCAGCTCCACCGACCCCAGTGGTTGGGCTCGGTGATCGTCCCGTGCTTGCCCCACACGGAGTCCGTCACCTTGAACGTATTGCCCCCATCCTGGGTGAAGCTGTAGCGGTGCCGCAAGATCTGCGTCGCCACCAGCCAGGCCCTGGACGACTCCACCATCCCACCCGGCGAACCGCCGATGTTCAGCCGCACCTGGCAGTAATACCGGCCGTTGTCGGCCAGCGCGTTGGCCGTCAGGTCCACCGGCTCGATCTTCAGCGACGTTTGCGTGTTGGTCGTCGTGATGGTGTGCCGGGAATCATTGCTCACCACGGCCCCGTCATGATACCACACCACGTCGTACACGTTCTGATACTCCGGATCCGTCTCGATACTCACCGTGAACGTTACGTTCGGATCGGCCGCATACTGGTGCCGGTCCAGACTGGGCAGCACGTACTGATCCGTCGGACCCGTCAGCACCGCCGTCGTCCGCGACCCGCGGAAGTCCCACCCCCCGCCGGCTAACGTCATCTCCACCGTGTTCGGATCGGTCGGACTCTTGGGCACCAGGGCCACCGTGTCCACCAACCAGTAGTAGTTCGTGTCGTCGTTCGCCGGCCCGGCCCACGTCCAGCTCTCCGTCCCGCCCACCGGGTTGACCTGTTGCTTGCGCACCAGCATCGCCGGACCCGCCGGCGGCAGCTTGTCCCGGTTCGGGTCCGTCAAATCGGCCGACTCCGTATCCAGGTACACGTAGTACTTCGACACCGTACCCGTGAACCCCCCCCCCCTCTGCCACTGCAAGTTCACGCTCGGCCCCGCCACCGGCGCCCCCAACGCCGGCGCCACCAACTCCGCCTCGCCCTGGGTCATGGCCGCCTGGATCTGCGAGGTCGTCAGCACCGTATCGTAAAACCGCAGATCGTCCATCAGGCAGGTAAAGTAACTCGCGGGCAGGGGCGTGGGTGCTTCGTTGAAAACGCCCTGGCTCATGACGCCCAGGAAAACCCGTAGCGGCTCATCGACGGGGTAGCCCCACCAATTCGCCGGACTGCCGGTGGCGACCTGGACACCGTTCAGGTAGATTTCCAGCACGCCCTTGTTGTTCTGATCCCCGGCCACGCCCATCTTGCGCGTCATGGCGACGTGAATCCACTGGTTTGTGTTGATCAGGTTGCCTGCACCGGACATGATGCTGTAATCCACCCTGTTGGTGCCGTCCTGGCGCCATCCGGCGCCCCAGACGAGCTGCCCGTTAATCACGGAGGACCCGAAGTCGCGCCGAGCCGTGTTGACCTCGGCGCTGATCAGGCCTTCGCCGTTCCAGAACTGCGTCCCAGTGGTTCCGCCCGCGTCCGCGGTCTTCAGCCAGTACGCAATCGTCAGATCGGTGGTCACGATCTTTGCGCCCGCCAGATTGGGCAGCGAGACATACTGCGTCGCCCCGTCGAAACTGATGGCCTGCCCCCACACGCCCGGCACGTAGGTCGGAGCACCCACCGCCGTGCCGTTGAACGTTCCTACCGAGTCGTTGGCGTTGTTTTCAAACTGGTAGTACGCCACCAACGCCGCTTGCGCCGGAACCGCCGCCACCCAAAACAGCAATAAGCCTAGGACCAACAACCCTTCCTTCTGCCTACTCATAACCGTTCCTCCATAAAGTGATTTCAGACGACTACCTACCACACATCGTGCTCGGCGCCGAGGGCGGGTCGAGCCGCGCGGGTCCAACACCTCCCGGCCCGCACCCTTTCTCAACGTTCCCGGCCGCCCAAGCCGACCAAACTAGCGCCTCTGGTGCCTTCCGAGGCACACCGCTCATCCCTTGTCTTTCGAAGGCGCCCTCGCCGCGGCAAAGACCGGCCCCTCCGCTCAACGACCCATAACGCCGAGCCTCGTCAGACCGACCATCCGGCGCGCGCAACAAAAAACGACTCAAAGAGACGGATAACAATGGGACGCCTGCCTCTTTATTAGTGCATCCTCGATCAAGGCGCACACTAACATTAATCGGCATTATAAAGCCCCCGCCTGCTCGTGTCCAGCCATTTCTCATCTCGGCCGCATAATTCACTCAAGTCACTGGGCGTAAAGCACTTATGACTGGGCCTCCCAGGTGGGCCGCCCAGCAAGCCCCACTGCGGCAGGAAGACCCCCGTTCGCTCTCGCCAGCCCTACCGGCACGATCAGTAGTCCGATCCACCCCCCCCCGTCACCAGCCCGCCGATCTGCACCATCGCCTTCGGCGGGCTCAGGGTGGGGGGCAGGTGTTTTATCCTTTTCCCTTGGCGTAGCAGTCGGGGTCGGCGGCGAGTTTTTGCCGGGCTTCGAGGATCATGGCCTGGAAGGCAGGGTGGTCGGAGCGCCAGGAGCGAGAGGCGAAGTTGCCGTCCTTCATTTTTTCCAGTTCGGGTGCGGCGTCGCGGAAGTAGGCGCCGTAGATGTGGAGGGAGTCGGTGATGTCAACGTAGCGGCCGAGGCGGACGGGTCGGCCGAGGCGTTCGGCGAGGCGTTCGGCGACGAGGCGTTGGAGGTCGGTGAGGGCATAGACGTTCATGAACCAGGCTTTGTAGAGGTCTCGGCTGCGCCAGTGCGAGTTCATGTTGAGGGTGGGGTTGCCGTGTTGGTCGTCGAGGAGACGGAACCAGAGTCGTTGGAGGCATGGTGGGTCGTTGGTGGCGGGGTCGCAGTTGGGCATCCAGGTAATGGCTTGGGCGCGGCGGGAGTAGGGTGTTTGGGCGAGTTTTTGGACGACGTAGTCGATTTGGTTGACGGGTTGGAAGGGTCGGTCGAGGTTTCGGTGTTTGAGGTCGTCGGTGGGGGCGTAGGCGAAGAGGCGTTCGTGGTAGGTGTAGGTCCACTTGCCGGCGGCGGGGTCGATCCAGTGGTTGTGGATGCCGAGGCAGACCTCCTGGCGGTAGGCTTCGAGTTCTTCGGGGCCGCCGGGAAAGTTCTTGTGGATGCGCGGCTCGGCGAAGGGGTCCTCGACGGCGATGGTTACGGTGGCGTCGCGGGAGGGCGGGTCGTTGGGTTTGTCGTATTCGGTCTTAAGGGAGGCGCCGTATTGCCAGACGGCCAGGACGGCCTTTTCCCAGGCCTCGGGCAGGCAGCGGGCGGTGATGAACAGGCAAGGAATGTGGCCGGAGGCAGCGAGGTGATGCGTCATGGAGGAGTCCTTTGCTTTTCCGTAACTCCCATTCCAGTCAGGAACAAGGGCGGTCGTTGGCGGCGCCGGAGGGCGTCGGCTTGCCCAGCTTAGGCGCCGGCCGGCGGTTTGCAAGGCCAAACCCGGCCTGGCTGGGGTGGGGCGTTCTTGACCCTCGTGCAGGCGACCGTTATAAGCGGTCGGCGGGAGCGGGAGTCGCCCGGCGCAACGGTCCAGCGGGAATCGAGCAGCCTGCATGAAGGATTTCACGGAACGGCGGATGGAACGGCAGTACCGGCGGGCGCTGACCTGGCGGCGAGTCATGGCGGCGGCGGGATTGGTCGCGGCGGCCTGGTCGGGGTGCCAATCGGCGCCGCCGGCGTCCATCGTTCCGGCCGAGCCGTTGGCGCCGTGGTCGGAGGCGGACGTCGAGGGCGCGAGCTTAAGCCAGCGGCCCTGCCTGGACGAGCGGGGCCGCCGGAGAGGGGGAGATTGGCCCGCGGAGGTCCTGCTCAGCTATGTCAGTACCGGGCGGGAGTTCCGCTCGCCGGAGGGTCCCGACGGCTACGTACTGCGGATCATCCCGCTGGATGATCGCGAGCGCGCCCGGCGGATTTCGGCGGAGGCGCTGGTCGTCCTCCGGCGGGAGGGTACGGCGAGCGCCGCCCCGCCGGCGCCGCCGCTGCGGGCGTGGAGGATTGCGGCGGGGCGACTCGAGCACTACTGGATGCAAAGCCGCCTACTGCCCAGCTACGTGCTGCGGCTGGATTGGGGCGATCCGCCGCCCGAGCGCGGCAACTACCGGCTGGGGGTGTATCTGACGTTCAGGGGCCAGGGGGGGCCGGAAGTGATCTGCCGAGAGATTCCGTTTCAGGAGGCGTCCTCGCGCGAGGCGGCAGCAACGGACCGGCCGTAGGCGGCGGGGGGCGCGGCTCGGCCAGGAGGCGCGACGTTGAAGCGTTGTTCACGTGAGGCGATTTTCGACGGCGGGTGCGTCAGGCGGATGATCAGCGTTTGGCTGATACTGCTGCCGGCGGCGCTGGGTGGCCTGGGGGCGGCGGCGTCGCGGGCGCAGGTTCCGCCGGCGCGGGGGGCGTCCGGGGAGGCTGTTCCGCCGCGGGCGGCGGCGGGCGCGGGGGCGGAAGGCCCGGTGTTGCACCGCGAGTTCCTGCTGGACTACCTGGAGGCCGAAGAGTTCCTCCTGCTGCTGCAAAAGGACGCAGCCGTGCAGGGGCGATTCGCGGCCAGGGCGGGGGGCAACAGACTGATGGTGTGGAGCCGCGATGCGGCGGTCTTGGCCCAGATTGGCCGGCTGAAGGATACCCTGGACGTGGACCGGCAAGAGACTCGTTACCGCCCGTTGGCCAACGCCGATGTCGAGGACGTGGCCAAGCTGCTGGCCCGAATCTATCCGCAGGAGGGCGGGGCGGAGGAATCGGTGCGGGCGGAGCTGGCAGCGGCCTTGCGTAGCGCCGGGGTCGGCGAGGACCGTGTTGGCGAGGTGGTCGATCACGCCCTCTCGGTCGCGGCCGGGGTGGAACTGAGCATCGTGACCGACGTCGCACGCCACGGGCTGCTCATTCGCGCCTATTCCGGCGACCTGCCCGGCATCCTGGAGCTGATCGAGGAGCTGGACCAGCCCCGCCGGCAGGTGCTCCTGGACGTGTTTATCGCCGGGCTGCGGCTCGACGAGACGGCCGAGCTGAGTGTGGATTTCACGAACACCTCCAAGCCGGCTGCCAACGGCCAGGTCTTGGGCGGCGCCGGCGACAGGCTTTCGGGGTTCGATAATGGCACGGACCTGAGCTATCAGCTTATCAGCGGCGATAGCGCTGTTTTGGTCCGGGCCCTGCAGCGCACGGGCCAGTTGGAGTTGATCTCGCGTCCTCAGATGATCATCAGGGACGACACGCCGGCGCACCTGAGGCTCGGCCGCGACGTGCCGGCGGCGGACCAGGCGAGGGTCGGCGAAGAAGGGGCGGGTAAGGGCGTGCTGAACTACGAGCGGGTGGCGACCAAGCTGGAGGTGAGGCCGCAGATTCAGGCGGGCAACTACGTCATGCTGACCATTCAGCGGCACAGCGACGTCGGCACCGAGACGTTGGCGAGTGCGCCGGGCGCCAACGCAGAGGCGGTGAGCGGGCGCAGCGCCGCCGCGCGGGTGCGAGTGCGGGACGGGCAAACGGTGTGCCTGAGCGGGTGGGTCCGGGAGCGCGTCGTGGAGAGTCGGCAGCGCGTGCCGCTGCTGGCTGACATCCCCCTGTTGGGGCTGCTGTTCGAGCGGCGCTGCCGCCAGCCCGTCCAGGAGGAGGTCATCATCTTCATCACGCCCCATATCCTGGCCCAGCCCGAGGCAGCCAACCCCCCCGCGCCCCCGAACGCGACCGCCGGGCCGCAGGCGTCTTCGTAGGGCAGGCAGCGGGCTAGGGTCCGGGCAGTCGCTGCGGCGCAGGCCGAGGCAGGTCGGGGCTTAGTTCCCGCAAGGTTTCCTCCAGCGCCGGCAGCGCCACGGGTTCGACCTTCGGTTGGTCAAACGTCCCCGTCACCCGCACCTGGGCCAGGCCGGGGCTGATGGCCTGCAGGAAACTCGTGATCACCGGGACCTGCGGCAGGCGGTGGGGGCTTTCCGCGGCAAACACCAGGTCGAGCGTTTGGTCGGGCAGGGTCATCGCGCCGGCCCCGATGAGCGCGACGGCACTGCCCCGCAGTTCAATGAGGTCGAACACCACCCGTTGTCCCACGAGGCTGCCGGTCAGAGAGGCTTCGTTGAACGCGCCCTCGCGCGGCAGGGACAGGTTCAGCACGTGCAGCAATTGCGCCGTGATGGGCAGCTCGCCGAGCAGGGCGTCGCGTACGACGAACAGGAACGTGCCGCGTTGCGCTTCCGCCGGCAGCCGGCCGGCGTTCAGCCAGCCGGTCAATCGCCCCTTGAGATTCTTGGGTTGGGCCGCGGGCGGCTTGCCGGCCTCCAGCACCTCCGCCAAGTCCGCGTCGTTGAGCTGAAGCTGCAGTTCGTAGCTCGTCGGGTCCTGGGCGAGGGCGGCCTTGAGCTCGCCGGCCACTCGGCCCTGGCAAAACACCCCCGCCACCTCCGACAAGGTGATCTCGCCGGGGCCACTGTCGAAGCGCAGTTGGGCGGTAACGTTCCGCAGGGGACGCCGGCGGGCAAGGAGCTCCGCGGCCGCCAGAGAGCCGGCCAATTGCAACCGCCGGGCGGGGACGTCCCAGGTCGCCTCGCCCTGCCAACGGGCCTCGATGCCCTCCAGGGCCAACGGCCAGTGCGCGCCGGCGGCGTGCACCTCCGCCCAGCCGTTGGCCTGCCAGGCGCCGGATGCTCCCGGCGGCGGCTGGCGAATATCCAACTCCGCGTCCAGTCTGCCGCCGGGCTGCAAGCGCCCGTACCACCGTCCCCACGAACCGCTCAGCGCCTGCCCCGCGGGCTGGTCCAATTCCACCTGTCGCGCCGTCAGGTGCAGCAGGCCGCCTGCGGTCCCCCGGCGGCGTATCACGCCGGACAACCGCACCTCGCGGGCGCCTTCCCGGCTGCTCAGATCGGTCAGGCGGATCGCGTTCGGGTCGGCAATGACGCTGCCCCGCACGCCCGCCAGCCGACCGGGCCAGGCCGTCGGCGCCAATGACCCGTCGAGCACGGTTACCTGGGCCCGGTACTGAACCGGCGCGCGGACCGGACGCGGCGCCCAGACCGGGTTCTCCGCGCTACCCGCGGCGGCGCCGCCTGCCGTCGTGCCGCGCGACAGTTCGAGGCCGAGGTTGATCCGCCCGGCGGGCTGCAACGCCCGAAAGGCCCGCTCGGCCTCCGGTCCCAGCGCTCCGGCCAGGTCGGCGCTGACGTCCAGGGGTCCGGCTTCCAGGCTAAGCCGGTATTCCTCCGGCCCGCGCACCCACCCTGCCAGCTTGGCCTCGCCCGCGCCGCAGCGACCCGCGAACGAGTCGATCCGCAGCAGCTCGTTGCTCAACTCCACCTGTCCCCGGCCCTCGGTCAGCACGTATGGCAATTTCCCGTAGCGCACCGTGGCGTCGCGCAACGTCGTCTGGATGTCATACTGGACCGGCGCCTCGGCCGGCCGGTTCGGGTCGCGGTCCGCCGGCCGGCGGCCGCTCAGCCGCGCCCGCCCCTGGGCCCGGGCCGTCAGCTCCACCTGCTCGGTCAACGACGCCAGACGGCCCGGCAGACTCGCCAACACCTTCCGGTCCAGCAATACGTCGGCAAACCGCAGGTCGCAAACAAAGCTGGGCGCCTCGCTGTGCAGGTCCCACACCTCGCCCGCCAGCGCCGCCCAACCGCCCCGTTCCACCTCGGCCCGCGCAATGTCAAAGGCGACACGCCCCTGCTCATAACGCCACGTCCCGGTCAGGTGGGACAGCGGCGCCGGGAAGTCCCGGTAGAGCGCCCCCGCGTTCAGGAGGGTAACGGCCAACTCTTCGTGTTCCTCGGCGTCCTGCTCGGTCAGGCGATACCGGGCGTTCACCAGTCCGGAGGGCGAGAAGGTCGCCCACAGTTCCTGCTGCCACGGCTGCAACGCCCGCCGCAACCGCTCGTCCAGCAAGGCGCGGTTCGCCTCGATCGTCAGGTCGAACTGCCGGGCATCCGCCAGCCAAGCGGCGGCGATCCGCACCTGCTGTTCGCCCTCGCGCGCCTCGAGCGGCCCGATCGTGACCCGGCCGGGCTGAAACACCACCTGCCCCTCCACGCCGCGCAGGGGATAGGGGAACCCGCGGTAGGTAAGCCCCGCCTGGCGGCACTGCAGCACCGCACGATATTGCACCGCTGCTCCCGGCGAGCGTTGCAGATGAACCTCCAGATCAAAGCCGCCGGTCGGCGCCAACTCGGCCACCTGTTGCCGGTCCTCCGGCCCCAGCAGCGCCAGCAGCGGTCCCAACGGCGGCGGCAGCGACGAGGCCGCCCCCGCCGCGTTCGGCTCGGCCGCCGGTCCTGCTCGCCACGCCGACCACCCGTCCTCCGGCAGGTTCAACCCCTGCATCCGCAGCGTCAGGTCGAAGCCCGCCTCCTCGGTGTAGCCCTTGATGACCCCCTGCACCTCGAACCGGCAATAGTCCTCGTAGCGCCCCGCCAAGCGCTCCACCACGATTTGATCCGGCGTGCACGACAACTCGGCCGCCACGTCCTCCAGGGGTATGCTCGTCTGGGGGACCGGCAGCCGCATCCGCCCCTGCGCCACGCGGACCCGCAAACGGTAGCCTTGTTCCGGCTCATACAGGCTCTCCATCAGGACCTGGCCGTGCGGGTCGCTCAGCTCGTACAACCGCCCCCACCGCGCCGCCTGCTGGGGCAACTGGGCCAAGTCGATCAGCTCGAGCAGGAAGCTGCCCGTCGTCTCGAGGCGGCGCGTGCGCAGGTCGTACGCGCCCTGGACCGACGAGCCGGGCAGGGCGCTGCCCGCGGCCGCGACCAATTCGAACCGATACCGCTGCGGGTCCCGCGGGTCGAGGCCGATCCGGCCGTCCACCCGTTGCCGGGCCGAGCCGGTGCGCTGCCCGCCGCTGATTTCCCCGTAGGTAACCGTTCCATCCCGCAGCTCGATCGTGGGCGGTATCTCGGGCAGCGCCACGGTGCGCGACAGCCGCAGCATTTGCAGGTTCGTGATGCCGTGATCCCGGTCGTACCACACCTGCAAGAGCGGCCGGTACGCGACGATGCGACTGACCTCCAGTCGGCGCCGCAACAGGCTCCACGGCCGATGGCGCAGGCTCACGTCTTCCGCCGCCAATACCAGGTTGTCCGCCGAATGGGGTCGATCCGGCAGGTACACGCGCAGGCCCGTGATGCGAATTTCCTCCAGCACCGACAGGCGGGCCCGCTCGATGCGGACCTCGCCCCCCGACGCCTCCGCCAGGACCGCCGTCGCCAGCTCCCGCACCCGCTGGTCGTTGCAGAAGTACCACCAGTAGCCGACCCCTGCCGCCAGCAGCAGCAGCACGAGGGCGGCGTTTACTTTCCGCCGCCGCCAGAGCCGCACCGAGTGCCGCAGCGGCCGCCGCGACCGCACGTGCTCGGTCCACGACCACAACCAGCCCCATCGGCCGCTGCTGTTCACCATGTTATCATCCGTGCCGCCCTGCTTGCTCCCCCGGGCGCCGGCTGGGCCCGTCCCCCCCACACCGGCGGGCGGTTATTCTCCTACGGCTCGCGGCCGCGGGCTAAGACGGCACTTCCGCGCCGGGCGCTCCCGCTTCGTCGCGCGTCTCCAGCAGCAGTTTCACCTGCTTCAGCAAGGCGGCCACCGCCTGATCCGCCGCCACCGTGGCCACGCGCCGGCCCCGGCGGTAGATCATCACCCGGTCCCGCCCGCCGCACAGCGCCACGTCCGCCCCCGCCGCCTCCCCCGGCCCGTTCACCACGCAGCCCATCACCGCCACCGTCAGGGGCGCGCGAATTCCTTTCAGACCTTCGCGCACCCGCTCCACCATTCCCAGCAGGTCCACCTCCGTTCGACCGCACGTGGGGCAGGCGATTAGCTGTGGTCCGCGCGGCGGCCGCAGGCCCAGGCTCGTCAGGACCTCCCACGCCGCCTCCACCTCCACCCGCGGGTCGCCCGCCAGCGACACCCGCACGGTATCCCCGATCCCCTCCGCCAGCAGCGCTCCCAACGCCGCCGCCGAGCGAATGCCGCCCGTCGGCACGTCCCCGGCGTGCGTTACTCCCAGGTGCAGCGGATAATCAAACGCCGCGCTCACCGCCCGATTCACCGCAATGCACGCCCCGGCGTCATGGCACTTGGCCGAGAGCACCAGCGCCTCGAACCGGTTGTCGGCGAAGATTTGCACGTACTGCCGCAGCCGCGCCGTCATCCGCTCGACAAGTTGGGCCCGGTCCGGCACGGGCTGCGCCTGGTCCCCCAGCGGCTGCCCCAGACTACCCTGATTCACCCCCACGCGCACGGCCACGCCCTGGGCCCGGCACGCCGCCAGCACTTTCTCCACCTGCCGGCGGTCGTGGATGTTGCCGGGGTTCAGCCGAATCTTCGCCACCCCCGCCGCCACCGCCTCCAGGGCGCGCTGGTAGTGGAAATGCACGTCCGCCACCACGGGGATCGACACCTGTCGCAGGATTTCGGGCAGTGCGGCCGTGTCCTCCTTCGTCGCCGCCGCCACCCGCACGATCTCGCAGCCCGCCTCGATCAGCCCCTGAATCTGCCCCACGCAGGCGTCCACGTCCCGGGTGAAGACGTTGGTCATCCCCTGAATCGCAATGGGCGCTCCGCCCCCGACCCAGACGCCGCCGATCCGAACCCGCCGGGTCGGCCGACGAGCCGCTAAACCTGTCGCCGCGTTCATGCCGCCGCTCTCCCGCGCATACCTTAAGTCCTGGCGCCGGCGGAGTCAACCGGGGCGTTTTTCTCTTGCCGTCCGGGGCGGCCCTTCGTATCCTACCGCCCTTGCGGACCAGGGAGAGGCGTTTCATGAATGTCGCGTGGGCCGGAGTCTCGACCACGCGCCGGGCAGCGTTGGTCTGCTGGGCGGCGCTCTGGGCGGTTGCCGGCTGCGCACCTACCCCCCTCCTGCACCTGCCGCCCGCGCCGGCGGCGCGCCGCCCCGCTCGGCAACCCTGGCTCCAGGCCGCCCTGGGCCCGTTCACCGCCGAGCGGCCGGAGGATGCTTCCCACGCCTTTGCTGTCCGCGACTATCTCGCCGAGCGCTTGCCCTCCCTGACCCCGGCGGCGCCCGGCGGTGCGACCGCTGCGTCTGCTGCCCAGCCGCGGCCGGCGCCGGCGGCGCCCTATGTCATCGACGGCGCCGTTTCCTTGCGGCGCGTCGCCGACCCGGCCAATCCGGCGCCGGCGGACCGCATCCTGGTGCGCGGCGAGCTGAATCTCTCGTTGCGGCAACCGCCGGGCGCGGCGGCGGTGCAGTCGTTTATCGCGGCCCGGACCGCCGGCGATCAAAGCCCCCAGGCCATCCAGGCCGCCCTGCGCCAGGCGGCCGACGTCTTCCTCGACTGGCTGGCCGGGCCGGCCGCGCCCGAGCCGGTCAAGATGGCCGCCGGGCACAGCCGCTTCGACCGCCGGGGCCGACGCCTGGCCGCCCAGGGTCGCTGGGAGGAGGCCCTGGCCTGCTTCCGCCAGGCCGCCGACGCCCGCCCCGACGACCACGCCGCCCTCTTCAACGCCGGCCTGACCTGCGAAGCCCTGGGGCGGTATCACGAGTCCCAGGTTTTCTATGAACGAGCGCTGCGGCAAAGCGACCGCGGCGAGTACCGCCGGGCCCGCGGCCGCGTGCAGGGGATTCTGGAACCGCGGTAACGCCCTATGGAAATCTATCGCTGCCTCGCTGACTCGCCCTCCTCCCCCCGCGGTTGCGTGGTGACCGTCGGTAATTTTGACGGCGTGCACCTGGGTCATCAGGCCATCATTCGACACGCCCGCCGGCTCGCGCAGACGGAGCAGCTCCCCCTGGTGGGCGTTACTTTCGAGCCGGCCCCCGTCCGTGTCCTGCGGCCCGACCAGGCGCCGCGCCTGCTCACGCCGCTGGACATCAAGATTCGCCTCCTGGAGCAGCAGGACCTCCACCGCCTGCTCATCCTGGAGTCCGCCGGCGCGCTGCTGTCCCTCGCGCCCGAGGAGTTCGTCCGCCAGGTCTTGGTGGACCGCCTGCGCGCCCGGCACGTCGTCGAGGGGCAAACGTTCGGCTTCGGCCGAGGCCGGGAAGGAACCGTCGTCAGCCTGGAGGCCCTCGGCCGGGAACTCGGTTTTCAGACCCACATGGTCCCGGCCCAAACGATCGTGCTGGACGAAGCCGGCCCCGTCGCCATCAGCAGCACCCTGGTCCGCCGGCACATCATGATCGGCCGCTTCGACCTGGCCGCCCGTTGTCTGACCCGGCCCTATCTGCTCGGCGGCACGGTGGTTCGCGGCCGGGGCACGGGCGCCGCCTTGGGCTTTCCCACCGCCAACCTCCAGCTCTACCATCCCGGCCAGCTCACCGGCGAGGATGGGGTCCTGGCCGCCTGGGCCCGCCTCGGCGCCGACCTCGATCAGGCCTGGGCCGGCGCGGCCCGTTACCGCGCAGCCGTCAGCATCGGCCGCGGCAAGACGTTCCCCGACGGTCGCTGGCAGATCGAGGCCCACCTGCTCGACTACCCCAAGGACGCACCTGACCTTCAGGGGCAACACCTCTTGCTCTCGATCGTTGCCCGCGTTCGCCCGCAGCAGCGTTTTGCCGGCTCGGCCGAGCTGGCCGAGGCCATCCGCCGCGACTGCCAAACCATTGACCGCATCCTCCGGCAGCAAGGAGCGCCCCCACTATGAACTTCGTTCTCGCCCAATCCTGGCTGGAAAAGGCCCGTAACGTCCTCATCACCACCCACGTCCGCCCCGACGGCGACGCCGTGGGCGCCCTGGTGGCGCTGCGGAACGTCCTCGAGCACGCCGCCCGTCGCGCGGGACGCGCCTGCGCGGTGCAACCGGCCTTCCTCAGCGACGTGCCCGAGGCGTACCGCTTCCTGCTCGCCGAGGAACCGTGGCTCCTGCCCCGCCAACTCTCCGACGAGGACGTCCGGGCCGGCGCCCTCGACCGTTTTGACTGCATCGTCGTCGCGGACACCAGCGCGCTGGTGCAGTTGCCCCACGTGGGCGACTACCTCCGCTCGCGGGGCCAGGGCGTGATGGTCATTGACCACCACCTCGCGACCGACGAACTGGGCCAGTGCCGCCTGGTCAATCCCCACGCCAGCGCCACCGGCGAAATCATCTTCGACCTGTGCCGGTACGCCGGCTGGTGCCTCGATCCCCTGACCGCCGCCGCTCTCTTTGTCGCCATCGCCACCGACACGGGCTGGTTCCGTTTCGAGAACGCCTCCAGCCGCGCCTACGAAATCGGCGCCTGCCTCGTCGCCGCCGGCGCCCAGCCCGCCGCGCTCCACCGCCGGCTCTTCCAG